>Ga0116141_10002327_pt1 | contig 16294 bp, 9 predicted proteins | sample AD_UKC097_MetaG_FD_89744 | JGI IMG/M metagenome (GOLD analysis project Ga0116141, IMG submission 89744) | Active sludge microbial communities of municipal wastewater-treating anaerobic digesters from USA - AD_UKC097_MetaG | ecosystem: Engineered > Bioreactor > Anaerobic > Digestate | place: USA...
CGTTCAGGCTCGCCGCCACGAAGTTGCTGCCGCCGAAGCTGCCGCCCTGCAGCCGGCAGCCGTCGAACACGCTCTCCATGAACAGGGCGTTGTCGAACGCTCCGCTGACGATCGTGCAGCCCGCGAACGTGGTCGTCGTCTGCGGTGTGCCGCCCGAATACGCCTGCACGTTCTGGAACGACCCCCCGTACCAGGTCGTGGCGGAGAAGTCGGCGCCCACCGCAAACGCGGCGTCGAAGGTCGACGCGGTCAGGGTGGCACCCGCGAATCGGGCGCCACTGAGGTCCGCCCCCACCAGCGACAGGCTGGTCAGCGTGGCGCCGGAGAAGTCGACGCCGCGCGCCCGCGCGCTGTCCACCACGAAGGTGTCGATGGTGGCGCGATCGAACAGCGCACCCACCATCGAGCCGCCCGACGTCGACACGTGCGCGATCGTGGCGCCCGACATCCGCGCGCCGTCGAGCACCACGTTCTCCAGCACCACGCCCGACAGGGTCACGTTCTGCCAGTGCGCATTGCCCAGGTCGAGGTTGGCCAGCGTGACGTCGGGGCCGGTGAAGCGGGCACCCTGGAACTGCGACGGGAAGTTCGTCCGGTCGCCGAGCACCGTGCCGTCGAACACGGTCTTCGTCGTCTGCGTGCCGACGGCGCCCCCTGCGAAGGTGGCGCCCGCGGCGCTCACGAACGTGAAGACGGCGTTGGTGAAGTCGGTGCCGGTGACGCGTGCGCGGTCGAGCTTCAGCGACGCGATGCGTGCGCCCTTGAACGTCGCGCCGTCGATGCGCGCTTCGCTCAGGTCGATCGCGCCCATCGTGCGCCCGGACAGGTCCAGACCGGTGAGGTCGCAGTTCACGCAGTTGCCCACCGAGAACACCAGCGACGCCTGTTGCGTCGGCAGGAACCCGCCCTTCGCGTCGAGCACCGCGGGCGGGTACGTGAACGCCTGGCGATGCGTCTCGTCGGCGTGGTAGTAGGTGAGGTCGCGGGCGATCAGCTGTGTCTTCACGGGCTTGGGGCTCGGGCCGACCACACGCGGCATCAGCATCGCCTGCGGCACCAGCAGCAGCGTGGTGCCCACCGGCCGATACGCGAACTCGGCCACCATCGTCATCGCCTGCGGCGCAGCAACGGTCTCCCAGGTGCCGGGCGCCACGCCGCTGCTCGCGACCGGGGCGCCGTCGGCGATCGTCGTGTGCCGGGCCCGCAGGTCGGACATCACGTTGAAGTACGTCGACTCGTAGCCTTTCCAGACGATCGGCGTCACCTGCGGATCCGACAGGTCCGCCGGCATCGCCGCGCAGGTGCCCAGGCCGGGCTGGGCATCGGCATTCAGCGTCGACGTGCCGCCGATCACGCGGCCCGCACTGCGCTCGATGCCGGTGAGCAGCGCGTCGTTGTCGTCGTTGATCAGGTCCAGCCGCTTCCACGTCGCGTTCCACACCGGCCGGTAGCCGGTCGCGTCCTCGATGCGCGTCGCCGAGAACAGCGGATAACCGCAGCGCGACTGCAGGAACGCACCGTCCGCGTTGGCGAACTTCAGCACCCCGTCGGGTGCGTCGCCGCAGGCGTACACGGTCATCAGGCCATCGGCCGTCGGCGAGGTCTCGCCGGCCGGCGCGATCAGGCCCGCCGCCGACACCCGGTACATCTCGAAGTAGTCCGCATAGCGCGCGGGCAGCGACGACCGGAAGTAGGTGCCGGTCGCGTTGTTGCGCAACGCGGTGGTGTCGATCGCCGTGCAGGCGGCGGCGGCCTTGCGTGCCACGGCGCGGACCGGGTCCGACGCCGGTGCGCGCGCCTTCGCCACGGCGGCATCGGCCGAGCGCTGCAGCAGCCGGCCCAGGGGCGACCCGGTGCCGATCGCCTCGTAGCGCGGCTGCGCGAACACGTGCACGGCCTTGCCCGTCTGCGCGCCGCCCAGGTGATGCAGGTGCGCCTCGTAGTCGCCGGCTTCGAAGCGCATCTGCCGGCACGGCACGTCCCGCGTCAGGGTGACCTCGGCCTCGCCGGTGCCGCCGCTGCGCCGCAGTTCGATGCGCAGATCGGGCCCGTCGCCCGGCGCCAGGCACACGGTGCGCGTGGCCGCATGCGCGAAGCGGTAGGGAATCACACGCTTGGCATGGGCGGCCTGCCCACCCTCGGGAGGCTGGAGCTCGACCAGCACCGTGTGGTGGGCCTGGGCACGCGCGCCGGCGCGCTCCAGATCCTCGAGCAGGTGCGCGACGCGGCGGGCCTGCGCGGCCGGCGCCGTGGATGCCGCCGGTGCGGCGCCCGCGGCGGGCGCACCCGATCCTCCGCCGTCGGAACACCCGACCACCGCCATCGCAAGCAGCCCGCCGGCCGCCATCGCAGGCAGCCTGCCGGCCATCACAGGCATCCCGCCGGCCATCCTCATGCGCTTCATGCCGCCCCCCGCGCACCGGCCAGACGTTTGGTCGTGACACTCGGCGTCGACGGGATCCATTCGCTCACCGAGGGTTCGGTGTCGCCCGCCGGCGCGGTGATCGCCTCGTAGTTCAGCGTGTACACGTTGCGCCAGGCGTCGAGCGCGAAGTTCGCCGCCACCACGCCCGGCGTGCTCGCCAGGAAAGCGCCCTGCGAATCGTAGATGTCCATCACGTAGTCCTGCGCCAGATGACCGTCGCCGACGAAGCTCAGCACGTAGATGAAGCCCAGGTGCTCGATCGACATGTCGAGGTAGGTGATCGCCGATCCCGCGCGCAGAGGCACCGCATGCAGCGTGCCGCCCGCGAACTGCGCCACCGGCTGGCCGTGCGGATTGAACGCCCGCAGCGTCCCCGCGGCGCCCGGCTGCGACGGGTCCACCTCGAGCACGATCAGGGTGTCGTTCGGGGCCACGTCCATCGTCACCGGCGCCAGCAGCAGCGCCGGGTTGTCGTCGCGGCCTTCGGGCGAGAAGGCCGGGCCGGACGCCAGCGTCGCCTCCGGCACCTGCTCGCTCTGCGCGGCATCCGTCATCAGGCGCAGGTGCAGCAGCTTCTGGTGGGCGCGGCTGATGCCCACCAGCACGTCGCCGGCAGGCTGCGCACCACGTCCGGCCGGATCGGGAACACCCCCAGCACGCCCGAGCTCACGTAGGTGCCGGCCGCATCCAGTGCGAAGCGCTTCACCACCCAGGTGCCGTCGCCGGCCGGCTGCACCAGCAGGTTGTCGCCCACCCCTTGCGGCGACGTCGTCAGCGCCGTCTGCACGAGCGTCGGGGCCGTGTCGTAGCAGCCCGGGAACTTGCCGCCCACGTTCGGATCCTGGCCGAGCCCGATCGTGCGGTACGCGTAGCCGACCTGTCCGGTGGCGGTGCCGCCGCAGGCGGCGAGGCTGCCCGAGAAGCTCTGCCACGAATAGCTGAGCCGGCCCAGCGTCTGGTTCACCGACACGCCGAACAGGTTCGCCAGCGCCCCGGCGCGCGGCTGCGCGTTCAGGCCGTCACGCACCGCCGCCGGCGCGCCCGCCGCCTGCCAGGCGAACGCGTTCCCGTCCGCAGTCAGCTTCTGCTTGTGCGCATAGCGGGTGTCCGTCGTCAGCGGCACCAGCCGCTCCTCGATCACCAGATCGATCGACAGGCTGGTCTTGCCGGCGTCGTTGAGGTTGGCGATGCCCGGGCGCGTGCCGAAGCCCGCGATCCAGCCGCTGGCGGAATGGAAGGTCACGGTGGCCGACACCGTCCCGCCGTACGGCACGCCCGCGAACACCACCTGCTGCGGGGCCGACACGGTGGTGCCCGGAAGGGCGATCGTCTGGCGCACGGTCTTCGCATGCGAGAAGGCCAGCTCGACCGTGTAGTGCGTTGCGGTCGCCGGGAACTGGTAGTCGTCCGGGTCGTGGGCCACGGTGACGACGATGTCGTGCGTCACCGTCAGGATGTTCTCGATCACGTAGGGCGAGCTGGCCACCTCCGCGATCGTCTGCGCGAGCTGCGCCGCGGTGGTGGCGATCGACACGGCGTTCAGGGCCCAGCCGACGAAGGGGATCGCGTCCTCGACCGCGGATTCGGTCTCGTCCTCGATGATCAGCGACAGCACCTCCTGCATCGCCGACTTCATCATGATGTTGGCCATGAAGGTCGCGGCCTTCGCCATGATGCCGGCGGCGCTGCGGTCACCCTTGCTCCAGATCATGCTGAAGAACAGGTTGACCACCGCACCGAGGATCGACGCGCGGAAGATCTTCTTCAGGGTGTCGCCGTCGTCGTGGTACCCCGCCGCACTGGCCAGCAGGAGGCTCGGCAGGCCGATCTCGAAGGTCGAGGTCAGCGCGATGCCGATCTCCTCCACGTCCGAGCGCCGGTGGCCGCCGTTGCCCAAGCCCCCGGCCATCACCCGCGCCGAGCTCGCCGTCGGCGGGAAATAGAACGTCGCCTGGCGGCTGCTCTCCAGCAGCGGTCCGCTGAGGAACAGCGTGGGCGGACTCATCAGCGTCAGGAACTTCAGGCTGGCCGACTGCTGACGGGTCGCGATCGACGCCATCTCGTCGGTGTCCACCAGCCAGTTCGTCACGTCGATCACCTTGCCGTCGACGTCCATGAACTCGACGAACACGCTCAGGTGACGGATGAAGCGCGACGCGAATCCGAGCGTCACCTGCGTGCCGTCGACCGCGTCGAGGCTGGTGCTCAAGCCGGTCTGACGACCATCGTGCGCGAGCCGGTAGGTCAGGCCCTGGCTGGACGCGGTGTCCTTGGTGCGCGCCTTCGCGACGGCGGCGCCGGTGCCCTGCGGTGCGCCATCGCCGTCGGCATCGGCGTCGCCCACCGTCGACGCATACAGCAGGTCCTTCAGCAGCGGATCGTTGTGCACGGCGTTGAGCCCGCTGGCCAGGGCGCCCTGCCCGGCCAGCATCACGTCGGGGTCGACCACGTACTGGACCAGCGGCGTGCCGTCGGCGCGCATCGCCGGCTGGTCGTCGTCGCCCAGCACCGCCACCATGTCGTACCAGCCATGCGGGCCCTTGGCGCGGATCGCGCGCTCCAGGTCGCCCAGCCCTTCGGCGGCCAGCAGGTGCGCCATCACGATCGCCGCGGTGTCCGCGTCGAGCGCCATCAGGTTGGCGTGATGGAACAGGATCGTCGTGGCGATGTCCTGCGGCCCCATCGCGGCGAAGGAGGCGATCGTGCCCGCGTCCGGCGTCTGGTCCTTGCGGGTGCGGCGCGACTTCCTGCGCGCGGCCATCGCCGCGGCCGCCGTCGCGCGGGCCGCCGGCGGGATGTGGATCGCCGACAGCGCCAGCCCGTGGTCGGCCGTCGCGCCGTGCGCGCGCCGGATCAGGCCGCCGCGGTCGCTGCGCTGCGTGACGTACACGTGCACGGCGCGCCGGTCGGGCAGCAGCACGTCGCTGGCAAAGTGCGTGGCGCCCTGCGCGTCGGCACCCGCCGTGCGCAGGCTGTCGGCGTCGTGCGCGACCAGCGCATAGCGCCGCCCGGCCGCATGCAGACGGAAGTCCTCGCGGTGATCCAGGAACCCGTTGCCGGCGAGATCGAAGTGCAGCGTGCGGCGCGAACGCGTCGGGGACGCAAGTGCGTCGCCGTCGCTGCCGCAGGCGGTCAGCATCGGCAGCGACAGCGTGGAGAAGACGCCTCCGGCAGCCTGCAGGAATCGACGTCGGTTCGAACGCATGGGGTCGGGCGCCTCGCAAGGGACTGCGGCGTATACGGACGTCCTGTCCCGCTGCCCGAGGGCTGGGCGTGCGTACCCATGACCGGCGCGCGCCGCAGCGGCGCGCCGTCGCGAATGCGCGAACGATCCCCGCATTCAACGGTGCGGCGGGCCCTGCCGATCGTGCGATGAGCGACGGTTTTTGCAGGCATCTGGCGCCGGAAACGACGAGGCCGCCCGAAGGCGGCCTCTGCCGTGCGGTGCCCGACGCCGGGCTGATCGCCCGGGGCCCGCCGCGCGGCGACGCGGCGGCGCGGGACCCCGTCGCGGGGGTCAGGCCTTCTTCGCGGCCATCGACGCCTCGATCTTCCGCGTGATCAGCCACTGCTGGATGATCGAGTACACGTTGTTCACCAGCCAGTACAGCACCAGGCCGGCGGGGAAGAAGAAGAACATCACCGAGAACACCAGCGGCATGATCATCATCACCTTGGCCTGCACCGGATCGGGCGGCGTCGGGTTCAGCTTCACCTGCAGGAACATCGTGCCGGCCATCACCAGCGGCAGGATGTAGAAGGGATCGGGCGCGGCCAGGTCCTTGATCCACAGCGCCCAGGGGGCGTTGCGCATCTCGACCGACGCCAGCAGCACCCAGTACAGCGCGATGAACACCGGGATCTGCACCACGATCGGCAGGCAGCCGCCCAGCGGGTTGATCTTCTCTTCCTTGTAGAGCTCCATCATCGCGGTGTTGAGCTTCACGCGGTCGTTGCCATAGCGCTCGCGCAGCGCCATCAGGCGCGGGCTCACCGCCTTCATTCGGGCCATCGACTTGTAGCTCGCCGCCTGCAGCGGGAAGAAGATCGTCTTGATGATGATCGTCAGCAGCACGATCGCCCAGCCCCAGTTGCCGACCAGGCCGTACAGCTTCTCGAGCAGCCAGAAGATCGGCTTGGCCACCACCGTCAGCCAGCCGTAGTCGACCGACAGGTCCAGGCCCGGCGCCACCTTCTCCAGCATGTTCTGGTCCTGCGGGGCGATCAGCAGGCGGGTCTGCGCGCTCGTCTTGGCCTGCGGCGCCAGCTCGCCCAGCGGCTGCAGCGCGCCGACCGCGTACAGGTTGTCGGCGATGCGGCGGCTGAAGAACTCGCGCGGCGCCTTGTCCGTGGGCAGCCAGGCCGACACGAAGTAGTGCTGGATGATGCCTGCCCAGCCGTCGGACGCCGACTTCACGTGGTCGGGCTTGCCTTTCTCGATGTCGGAGAAGGCCACCTTCTGGAACTTCTTCTCCTCGGTGTAGACCACCGGCCCGGTGTAGGTGCTGTAGAACTGCGACTCGCCCACCGGCGGCTCGCCATGGCGCAGCAGCTGCATGTACAGCGTCGGACGCACCGGTGCCGCGCCCGTGTTGCTGACCGTGTCGCGCACCTCGACCACGTACGAGCCGCGCGCCAGCCGATAGGTGCGCTCGAGCTTCACGCCGCCCGACTCGGCCGTCATCGTGACTTCGATCGCGTCGCTGCCGTCGGCCAGCTCGCGCGGCGCGTCGGCGATCGTGAACGGGGTCTTGTGGGTGGGGAAGGCCGCCCCTTCGGCGCCGCCGATCAGACCGCTCTGCGCCACGTACATGCGGCCGGGCTCGTTCTGCAGCAGCACCACGCCGCCGACGTCGGCCTTGCCGCTGGTGTCGTGGTTGGCCTTGTGCTTGAGCAGCTCGCCGCGCAGGATCTGCCCGCCGACCGGGTCGATGTCCAGCGCGAGCACGTCACTGCGCACCCGCAGCGGCTTGACGCCCCCGGCAGCGGGTGTGGCCCCCGACGCCGGCGCGGCCCCGGCGGCCGTCGCACCCGGCACGGCGGCCGCCGTCGGCGCCGCGACCGACGCGGGCGCGCTCGGAACGCTGCCGTCGGCCGCGGGTGCGGCGCCGGCCGCCGGCGCCTTGCCCGCCGCGTCGGTCGCCGTCGGCCCGCCGAACATCGACGGCTTGCCGTTGTGCTTCTGCCAGTTGTCCCAGAGGAACAGCAGCGACATCGAGAACACGATCCACAGGATGGTGCGTTGCAGTTGCATGGCTCAGTCGGCCTTCACGGAGGGTTCGGAGCGCAGCGCGTCCGGCCAGCGGCCGGTGCCCGCGCGCAGCAGGGATGGGGATTCTGGCACCAGGTCGACACCACCCGGGTTCCAGGGATGACAGCGGCACAGCCGGCGCGTGGCGAGCCACCCGCCACGCAGTGCGCCGTGCCGGGACAGCGCTTCCAGCGCGTACGCCGAGCAGCTCGGATAGAACCGGCAGCGCGGCGGCAGCATCGGGCTGATCAGATACCGGTAGACCCGGATCGGCACCGACAGCACGCGCACGAACAGGCCTGCACGGAGAGACTCCCGTGCGGGCTCGGCGGCGCGCGGCGACGGATGTGGGTTCACGGTGTGTGGGAGGACGGCGCGCCCGGCGCGCTTCTGCGGTCCCGCCGATCGAGCCGGACGAGCAGTTCGTCGAGCTCGGCCCGCCAGACTTTCTTCAAGGTCGCCATCGGCATCTGCTTCCACTCGGCCTGCGCGCGGCGCAACTTCACCAGCGCACGGGCCGGCTGGTGACGTGCCGGCCAGGCGGCCGCGCGCCAGGCCTCGCGCGCGACCCGCTTGAGCGCATTGCGCCCGACCGCGCCCTTGATCAGCCGTTTGGGCACGGCGAATCCGAGCGCGGGCTGCGGAGGATTCCGCACGAACGCCTTCGCGTCGGCGGGCTGCTGCGCCGGATCCTGCTCATTCAGCCGCGCACCCGTCACGAACGCCAGCCCGAAGTGGGCGGACGTGATGTCGGGACGCCGCTTGGACAGCGCGGCGAACGAGACGTCCACCCCTGCCCAGTCCACGCGGGTTCGGGCACGCGCCACACCACCACGCGTCGACGCACCGCGCGCGTCATGCCCGGAGTCGCCGCCGGTCGGGCTCATCGAGCCGCTGCCGACCCCGACCTCGGGCCCGGGGATCAGAGACCCAGGCGCTTGCGGCCCTTGGCGCGGCGGTTGCGGATCACCGCACGACCGCCACGGGTCTTCATGCGAACGAGGAAGCCATGCGTACGCTTGCGACGCACGACGGAAGGTTGGAATGTACGTTTCATGTCAGTTCTCGACGAAAAGCCCTCGATTACAACGCATCGAACGCCGCCCGTCAATGGCGTGCCTGTGGAAAACTCCCCGCCGCGCGGTACAATCACCGGTTCGCCCCAATCCCGAACCACCCAATCCGCGCTCAGCGTCCGACCCCTCCTTCCCGATGCTCGACCACTGGCAGGCCTGCGCCTCGCAGCTCGAATCCGAGGTGCCCCCGCAGCTATTCAAGACCTGGATCAAGCCGCTGGTGTTCCTCGGGTACGACGAGGGTGAGCGCACGCTTCGCATCGGCGCGCAGAACCACTTCAAGCTGAACTGGGTGCGCACGCAGTTCGGCGCGCGCATCGCGGAACTGGCCGCGCGTTCGCTGGGGCCCGACGTGCAGGTGTCGTTCGAGCTGGTCAGCCAGCCGCCCAAGGCCGTGACCGGCGGCGGCGCCGGCGCCGCCGCACCGGCGGCCGAACCCGCCCGCCGGTTTCCCGCGCAGGCACTGGCGCAGAACGCGCAGGCGCTGGGCATCGAGATCCCCGGCGTGCAGGCCGATCCGCCGCAGCCGCCGCCGCAGACCGTGCTCGAGAAGAGCCGCATCCGGCCCGACCTCACGTTCGACAACTTCGTCACCGGCAAGGCCAACCAGATGGCCCGCGCCACCGCGCTGCAGGTGGTCGAGAAGCCCGGCACCTACAACCCGCTGTTCCTGTACGGCGGCGTCGGCCTGGGCAAGACCCACCTGATCCACGCGGTCGGCAACGCGTTCCTCGACCGTGCGCCCGGCGCGCGCGTGCGCTACATCCACGCGCAGGAGTACTTCGACGAGATGGTGCGCGCCATCCAGCGCAAGACCTCCGAGGACCTGAAGCACTACTACCAGTCGCTCGACCTGCTGCTGATCGACGACATCCAGTTCCTGTCGGGCAAGCCGCGCACGCAGGAGGAGTTCTTCTACACCTTCGACGCGCTGTACGCGGCCCGCAAGCAGATCATCATCACCTGCGACACGTACCCGAAGGAGATCACCGGCATCGAGGAGCGCCTCATCTCGCGCTTCGACTCGGGCCTGATCGTTGCGATCGAGCCGCCCGAGCTCGAGATGCGCGTGGCCATCCTGCTGAAGAAGGCCGAGCAGCAGCACGCCGCCATCCCCGAGGACGTCGCCTTCTTCATCGCCAAGCACCTGCGCTCGAACGTGCGCGAGCTCGAAGGCGCGCTGCTGCGCGTGGTGGCCTACGCGGGCTTCCGCTGCAAGCCGGTCACGCTCGACCTCGCCAAGGAGGCGCTCGAGGACCTGCTCGCGCTGAACCGCCGGCAGATCTCGGTCGAGTTCATCCAGAAGACGGTGGCCGACTTCTTCAAGATCAAGGTGGCCGAGATGTACGGCAAGCGCCGCCATGCGCACATCGTGCTGCCGCGGCAGATCGCGATGTACCTCGCCAAGGAGCTCACGCAGAAGAGCCTGCCCGAGATCGGCGAGGCCTTCGGCGGTCGCGACCACACCACCGTGCTGCACGCGATGCGCAAGATCGCCGAGCAGCGCCAGCACGACGCGGAACTGAACCATCAGATCCACGTGCTCGAACAGACGCTGAGGGGGTAGGGCTGTGGGAAACCTCTGCGTATCTGCCGGGATCGAATGTGGACAAACGGAGGCGTCCGGCCGACGACCGGAGTTGTGCCAGTCCGTCCACAGCGGCGGACCACGCTGTCCACACGATGTTGCTGCCCGCAAAGCCGCGCCAGCCCTGGCCCGAAGCGAGTTATCCACGGAACCGACGTCCCCTCATCAACAACACCAAGAGGAATTAAAGAAACATGCAGTTCATTAAAGCCTCTCGTGATTCGATCCTCAAACCGCTCTCCACGGTGGCCGGTATCGTCGAGCGCAGGCATACGCTGCCGATCCTCGCCAACGTGTTGTTGCGCAAGGAAGGCGACCTGGTCTCGTTCCTCGCCACCGACGTCGAGATCCAGATCCAGACGACCGCCTCCATCGGATCGGGCAGCGAAGCCAACGCCACCACGCTGTCGGCGCGCAAGCTCATCGACATCCTGAAGGCGCTGCCCGAAGGCCCCGAGGTGTCGATCTCGGTGTCGAACAAGAAGGCCACCATCCAGGCGGGCAAGAGCCGCTTCCAGCTGCAGACGCTGGGCGCCGAGGAGTTCCCGACGGTCGCCATCAACGACCAGTTCTCGGCCTCGTTCTCGCTGCCGCAGAAGCAGCTCAAGCACCTGTTCCAGATGGTGCACTTCGCGATGGCGCAGCAGGACATCCGCTACTACCTGAACGGCCTGCTGCTCGTCACCGACGGGCACGCGGTGCGCGTGGTGGCCACCGACGGGCACCGCCTGGCCTTCTGCCAGACCGAGCTCGACGGCGACAAGATGCCGCGCAACGAAGTGATCATCCCGCGCAAGACGGTGCTCGAGCTGCAGCGCCTGCTGTCCGACACCGACGACGCGGTGCTGATCGACGTGGCCAGCAACCAGGTGCGCTTCCGCTTCTCGGAGGTCGAGATGGTGAGCAAGCTGGTCGAAGGCAAGTTCCCCGACTACCAGCGCGTGGTGCCCACCGGCTACAAGAAGCGCCTGGTGCTGGCGCGCGACGTGCTGGCCGCGTCACTGGCGCGCGCGTCGATCCTCACGTCCGACAAGTTCCGCGGCGTGCGCCTGTCGCTCGCGCCGGGGCTGCTGCGCATCCAGACCAGCAACGCGGAACAGGAGGAGGCGATCGAGGAGCTCGAGGTCGACTACGCCGACGAGGCGCTCGAGATCGGCTTCAACGTCAGCTACCTGCAGGACGTGCTGGGCAACCTCAAGACCGAGCAGATCCAGATCGAGCTGGGCGACGCCAACACCAGTGCGCTGCTCACCGTGCCGGGCGACGAGAGCTTCAAGTACGTGGTGATGCCCATGCGCATCTGACGCGCCGTCCCTCCCATCCGTTCTTTTCGTTTCAGGGTTCCGTCATGTCCGATCAGCAGTACGACCAGTCGTCGATCCAGATCCTCGAAGGTCTCGAGGCCGTGCGCAAGCGCCCCGGCATGTACATCGGCGACACGTCCGACGGCACCGGCCTGCATCACCTGGTGTTCGAGGTGGTCGACAACTCCATCGACGAGGCGCTGGCCGGCCACTGCGACGAGATCACCGTCACCATCCACACCGACAACTCCATCTCGGTGGTCGACAACGGCCGCGGCATCCCCACCGGGGTGAAGATGGACGACAAGCACGAGCCCAAGCGCAGTGCGGCCGAGATCGCGCTGACCGAGCTGCACGCCGGCGGCAAGTTCAACCAGAACAGCTACAAGGTGTCGGGCGGCCTGCACGGCGTGGGCGTGTCGTGCGTGAACGCGCTGTCGAAGTGGCTGCGCCTGGTGGTGCGGCGCGACGGCAAGGTGCACCAGCTCGAGTTCGTGCGCGGCGTGCCGCAGAACCGCGTGCTCGAGACGCGCGACGGCTTCGAGGTGTCGCCGATGGCGATCGCCGGCACCACCGACAAGCGCGGCACCGAGGTGCACTTCAGCCCCGACGAAGAGATCTTCACCACCGTCGACTTCCACTACGAGATCCTGAGCAAGCGGCTGCGCGAGCTCTCGTTCCTGAACAACGGCGTGCGCATCAAGCTGGTCGACCAGCGCCAGGGCAAGGAGGAGGACTTCGCCTTCGCCGGCGGTGTGCGCGGCTTCGTCGAGTTCATCAACAAGAACAAGACCGTGCTGCACCCGACCGTGTTCCACGCGATGGGCTCGAAGGACACCGACGGCGGCTCCGCCATCGGCGTCGAGGTGGCGATGCAGTGGAACGACAGCTACAGCGAGCAGGTGCTGTGCTTCACCAACAACATCCCGCAGCGCGACGGCGGCACCCACCTCACCGGGCTGCGCGCGGCGATGACGCGCATCATCAACAAGTACATCGACGAGCACGAGTTCGCCAAGAAGGCCAAGGTCGAGACCAGCGGCGACGACATGCGCGAAGGCCTCACCTGCGTGCTGTCGGTGAAGGTGCCCGAGCCCAAGTTCTCGTCGCAGACGAAGGACAAGCTGGTGTCGTCCGAGGTGCGGGCCCCCGTCGAGGAAGTGGTGGCCAAGGCGCTGGAGGAGTTCCTGCTCGAGAAGCCGGCCGACGCCAAGATCATCTGCCAGAAGATCGTCGACTCGGCCCGCGCGCGTGAGGCCGCCCGCAAGGCCCGCGACATGACGCGGCGCAAGGGCCTGCTCGACGGCGTGGGCCTGCCCGGCAAGCTGGCCGACTGCCAGGAGAAGGACCCGGCGCTGTCCGAGATCTACATCGTGGAGGGCGACTCGGCCGGCGGCTCCGCCAAGCAGGGGCGCGACCGCAAGTTCCAGGCGATCCTGCCGCTGCGCGGCAAGGTGCTCAACGTGGAGCGCGCGCGCTTCGACAAGCTGATCTCGTCGGAGCAGATCGCCACGCTGATCACCGCGCTGGGCACCGGCATCGGCACGGCCGACTACGACGTCGCCAAGCTGCGCTACCACCGCATCATCATCATGACCGACGCGGACGTGGACGGCAGCCACATCCGCACGCTGCTGCTCACGTTCTTCTATCGCCAGATGCCCGACCTGGTCGAGCGCGGCCACATCTACATCGCCCAGCCGCCGCTGTTCAAGGTCAAGCACAACCGCGAGGAGCGCTACCTGAAGGACGAGCACGAGCTCAACCAGTTCATGCTGCGCCACGCGCTCGACGGCGCGATGCTCACACCCGGAGGCGGGGCAGGGCCCATCAGCGGTGACGCGCTGGGCGAGCTGGCCCGCCGCTACCTGGTGGCCGAAGCGGTCATCGAGCGGCTGTCACGCATCCTCGACGGCGACGCCCTGCGCTCCATCCTGGAAGGCTGCGCGATCGACCTGTCGGGCGAAGCCGCCGCGCAGGCGTCGGCCGACCGGCTCGCACAGGCGATGGCCCGCTACATGCCCCCCGGCCACCAGACCGAGGCGCCGCAGGTGCATCCGCGCTACGACGACAAGCACGAGAAGTGGCGTCTGGTGGTCGAGCGCAAGCACCACGGCAACGTGCGCGTGAGCGTGATCGACGCCGACTTCCTGCTGTCGTCCGACTACCGCGCACTGACCGACAGCGCGCAGATGGTGGCCGGCCTGATCGGCGAGGGCGCCGAGATCCGCCGCGGCGAAGGCGACAAGGCCCGCAGCCAGCCGGTGACCGACTTCCGCACCGCGCTGCGCTGGCTGCTCAACGAAGCCGAGCGCGGCGTCAGCCGCCAGCGCTACAAGGGCCTGGGCGAGATGAACGCCGACCAGCTGTGGGAGACCACGATGGACCCCACCGTGCGCCGCCTGCTGAAGGTGCAGATCGAGGACGCGATCGCCGCCGACCAGATCTTCACCACGCTGATGGGCGACGACGTGGAGCCCAGGCGGGCGTTCATCGAGAAGAACGCGCTGGGGGCGCGGAACATCGACGTGTGAAGGCGGCAGGCAGATGCGCTGTCCACCATCTGCCGATGCCCGCTACCGAGCGCCAAAGCCTTTCACGAAGTCGCTCACGATGCGCTCGCCCCACGTCGTCTGCAGAATCAGCCACACGATCACGGCCGTCCCGACGAGATTCCAGAGCCACTGGTGACGCAATCGAACCGACGTGGGCTTTGGCACGCCACAGTTCGGACAGGACGTCGCTTCGCTCGAGACCTCGGAGCCACACTCTCGACACTTCGCCAGCATCTGTTTTCTCCTCGCCAATCGGATCAAGCCTCTCCGGTACAACACGCGCACGGTATGAATGCAGCCACGTGCGCGATGTCTGGTCGCGTACGGTCGCAGTGAAGCTCACTTCTGCCCGGCCAGCTCGCGGAACAGCTTGAACACCGCGACGGTGACATCGTCGCCGCCGTTGATCCGGCAGTGCGCATCGACGTACAAAAAGACGTCGGCGTTCTTCCGGATCCTGCCGCCGGGGTTCTCGGGCTTGAGCTGCTGCACGTCCCAGATCGTCGACATCCCGGCCAGGTATCCGATCGAATAGTGTTCGAGCACCGTACGTGCCGCGCCACCTTTCAGCCAGTTCGAACAGTGGGTGAGGGGCTGTTGTGCATGCGCCTGAGCGAAGGAGCAGAGCAGCGAGAGTGTCACGAGGACGGTTCGGACCGATCTGATTGCCATGTGCTGTTGCCTCCGCTGCGATTGCAGGTATACGTCGTGACGTCTGGGTCCGGACATGGTGCCACGCCGTGTTCTCGCGTGGCGCAGACACTCGTTGTCTCCCGTCCGCCCCCCGCGGATAATGACTCGACCCGTCCGCCTCAGGAGTGCGTTCATGGCCAGTCCCGTCGAACAGATCATCCGTGGCGCGGTCACCCGCGCGGTGACCAAGGTGGCCGAGTTCAACCGTGATCGGCGCAAGGCCGACGGGCCGAACCCCTACCTCACCGGCATCCACACGCCGATGACGGCCGAGACCACGCTCACCGATCTGAAGGTGACGGGCAGCATTCCGGCCGAGCTCGACGGCAGCTACGTGCGCAATGGCCCCAATCCGGTGACGCCGCCCAACCCGGCCACCCACCACTGGTTCGTCGGCACGGGCATGCTGCACGGCGTGCGGCTGCAGGCAGGGCGTGCGCTGTGGTACCGCAATCGATGGATCCGCGGCGCGGAGGTGTCGGCCGCGCTGGGGGAGGCGCCCGTGCCCGGGCCACGGGCCGAGGGCTTCGACACCCCCAACACCAACGTGATCGGCCTGGCCGGCGCCACCTGGGCAATCGTCGAGGCGGGCGGCTTGCCGGTGCGGCTGGATGGCGAGCTCAACACGCTCGCGCACGACCCCTTCGGCGGCACGCTGAAGCACGCGTTCTCCGCGCATCCGCACGTCGATCCCGCCACCGGCGAACAGCATGCGATCTGCTACCTGGGCAAGGTGCAGGACCGCGTGTGGCACGTGGTCGTCACACCGCAGGGAAGGGTGCGGCGCGAGGAGCCGATCGCGGTGGAACACGGCCCGTCGATCCACGACTGCATGATCACGCCGAAGTACGTGATCGTGCTCGACCTGCCGGTCACCTTCTCGATGAAGACGCTGCTGTCCGGCCATCCGTTCCCCTATCGCTGGAATCCGGCGCACCGCGCGCGCGTCGGCCTGCTGCCGCGCGAGGGCAAGGGCAGCGACATCGTCTGGTGCGACGTCGACCCGTGCTACGTGTTCCATCCTGCCAACGCATACGAGACCGACGACGGCCGCGTGATCTTCGACGCCTGCGTGCACGACACCATGTTCGAGGGCACCTATGCCGGCCCGTCGTCGAACCGCGTGCCCTTCGAGCGCTGGACGATCGACCCCGCCACCCGCACGGTGGCGCGGCGCGTGATCGACCCGTCGCCACAGGAGTTTCCGCGTCCGAACGAGGCGCTGACCGGCCTGCCGTACCGCTACGCGTACACCGTGGCGCTGCCCGAGGGCGGCAACCCGGCGTTCCTGGATGCGCCGCAGCTCTACAAGCACGACCTGCAGGCCGGCACGCGCCAGGTGCACGACTTCGGCACGGGGCAGGTGGCGGGCGAATTCGTGTTCGTGCCCAAGGCGGGCGCC
>Ga0116141_10002333_pt1 | contig 16261 bp, 16 predicted proteins | sample AD_UKC097_MetaG_FD_89744 | JGI IMG/M metagenome (GOLD analysis project Ga0116141, IMG submission 89744) | Active sludge microbial communities of municipal wastewater-treating anaerobic digesters from USA - AD_UKC097_MetaG | ecosystem: Engineered > Bioreactor > Anaerobic > Digestate | place: USA...
TCCATTCAAGATCGTTAAAATAGCCGGCGGTTATATATTCGCGACCAAGCCCGAACTGAGCAAATATCTCGGTTACCTCAACTCAGAGAAGATAAAGCGGCGCCTTTCACAGGCCTCGCTTGAAACGCTTTCAATTATTGCTTATAAACAGCCAATAACAAAGCCTGATGTTGAAGCTATTCGAGGTGTTAATTCAGATTATATCCTCAGTACGCTTCTTGACAAGCGGCTGATCACCATCACCGGGCGAGCGGAAACCGTCGGTAGACCTCTCCTGTACGGAACAACTGATGACTTCCTGAAGTATTTCGGTCTAAACAGGATATCTGATCTCCCTAAACCGCGTGAGATCGACGAACTGATGCAGGATGAGGATTTTATTGAACAGAAAAGAAAACTGCTGATGCAGGCAGTGGAAGAGACCATCGAACTGGAACTTAAAGATGACAACGAAAATTAGAATTAATAAATACCTCGCTATGTCGGGTGTGTCCAGCAGACGAAAAGCCGAGGAATATATACTCGATGGTCGTGTGGATGTGAACGGGCAAACCGTCGTAAATCTTTCTTTCATGGTCGATCCCGATCTTGATGAAGTTTTACTCGATGGTGAAGCGTTGCGCTCAGAGGATAAGGTTTATATCCTGTTAAATAAGCCTTCCGGGTTCATAACCACAGTTTCAGACGATAAGAACAGACCCACTGTTCTCGATCTCGTAAAATCGGGTAAGAGGATCTTTCCCGTCGGCAGGCTCGACTATGATACAACAGGTGTTCTTTTGCTGAGCAATGATGGTGATTTCGCGAATGTGATGCTACATCCCTCCAACAAGGTTCTGCGCACCTACGGTGTGAAACTCGACAAACCATTCGACCATACCCATCTGGAGTCACTTCTTAAAGGCATCTCGCTTGACGGGGTAAAAGGCAAGTTCTCGAGTGTGGTGGTAGACAGAAAAAACCCGAAAGTGCTTACTGTACAGTGCACCGAGGGCAGAAATCTTTTCGTGAAGAGAATGTTCAGAAAATTGGGGTATTTTGTAGATAAACTTAACAGAAGCGAGTTCGCCGGTTTTACAGTGGATGGACTGAAACCCGGAGCATGGAGATTTATCAGCCGGCAAGAGATCAAGGATGCACTCGCGAAATACACTCACCGTTAGTTTCGTTCTCTTTCTTCTGGTAGTTACTGAAGGTTATGGGCAGCGTGATTCTTCGCGCAGCACTTCCCGGTATTGGAACGCAGGATCGAAAGAGATATGGCAAACGGTAGACGGGATACTGAATGATCCAAACCTCTCCGGAGCGACATGGGGCGTGATGATTCAGGCAGTTAATTCCGGTGAAGTGCTATACAAGCGGAATGAGAACAAGTTGATGAATTCCGCGTCACTGGTAAAACTTATAACCACTGCCTCTGCCTTGAATTATCTTGGGGCAGAGTACACCTATGAAACTCAGTTTAGAACCTCGGGTGTAATCGAAAACGGCCAGCTAACGGGCAGTTTAGTTGTAGTAGGTTCGGGTGATCCGACTATTTCAGGTAAATTCACCAATCAGGAAGTCTATTCGGTTTTCAATTCATGGGCAGACAGACTTCTGGAGTTGGGAATAACAGGGATAACCGGTGATCTCATCGGGTATGATAAATATTTTGACGCTCCCGCTGCGGGAGCAGGATGGCAGTGGGATCACCTTGCTGAGTGGTATTCTGGTCTACCCTCGGCACTTGCGTTCAACGATAATTCTGCTGATGTAATAATCGCTCCAGGAGCGATCGGTGAGCCTGCGGAAGTAGAGTTGAGCCCTGATACGAGATATGTAACGGTTGTTAATGAAGTGCTGACCGCTCCGGCCGATTCGGTGACTTCTGTAAAAGTGATCAAGCTACCAGGTTCTAACATCTTGAAACTATCAGGGGTTATCAGTCTTCGAGATCGCTCTTTCACCAGAAGTTTATCGGTTGATGAACCTTCTGAGTTTTTCCTCCAGAATTTGAGAGAAGTTCTCCATAGAAGAGGGATAAAATTCAGGGGAAGACTGAAGCTTGCATCAAGGATGGGTGACGAGAATATTCTCGATGGAACAACGCTGCTCTTTCGGCACAGATCGAGACCCTTCTCCGAAATAGTGAAGCTCTGTAATAAAAATAGTCACAATTTTTATGCCGAGCAGATACTGAAAACTATGGGGCTAACTGAGGAAGGGCTGGGGAGTGTTGAGAATGGACTTAAAATTGAAAGAAAATGGCTGGGTAGAGCCGGAATCGACCCCAATTCGATCAGACTTGTTGATGGTAGCGGATTGAGCCTGCTTAACCTCACTTCGGCCGAGGTTTTTGGCAGGTTACTCAGGTACTTATACCGTTCTGATGATTTTTCGGTTTTCTACAATTCACTGCCCGTCGCGGGCAGGGACGGGTCGATGGCTGACAGGTTACTCGACGGAAATGCCGCAAACAACCTTCGCGGAAAACCCGGATTGAATGAGAATGTTAGAAGCCTGGCCGGCTATATCAAGACCGCTGACAATGAAACGCTCAGTGTGGTCTTTATAGCCAACAATTTCCTGGTACCATACTCTTTCATCGATTCGGTGATAGATAATATTTGTAACAGATTGAGTATTTTGAAAAGAAAAAAATAGAGGATTAGATTGGAAAATCTCCAGTTAAATGACGACCTGAACTCACTAATGAAAAGAAGGCTTGAGGAACTTGAAGAACTTAAGCACAATGGTGTAGAACCTTTTGCTTACAGTTTCAATGTTACTGCCGACTCAAAAGATATTATTGAGAATTTTGTTGAAGAAACCAGACGGGAAGTCTCGGTTGCCGGAAGAATTGTTACAATCCGCAGGATGGGCAAGGCTTCATTCGCACATATTCAGGACAAAACAGGCAAGATCCAGATCTACTTGAAAAGAGATGAGATTCCTGATCAGTATGAGAATTTCAAACTTTTCGATATCGGTGATATAATCGGTGTGGAAGGTTTTGTATTTAAAACCCGGACGGGTGAGACTTCAGTTCATGCGACTGATCTTAAGTTGCTTACAAAGTCGATCAGACCGATTCCGGTCCCGAAGGAAATCGTTGATGAAGATGGTAACAAAGTTGTGTTCGATCAATTCTCTGATAAAGAATTAAGATACCGTCAGCGCTATCTTGATCTCATACTCAACCCTGAGGTGAAGAATGTCTTCGTAACCCGCTCGAAGATCATATCGGCGATGCGGTCTTTTCTCGACTCTAAAGGGATACTCGAAGTTGAGACCCCCGCACTCCAGACGATTTATGGCGGAGCATCAGCCAGACCATTTATTACGCATCACAACGCGCTTGATATTCCTCTTTATTTGAGGATAGCAGATGAACTCTATCTGAAGAGGCTGATCGTTGGCGGTTTTGATGGCGTCTATGAGATATCTAAGGATTTTCGTAATGAAGGAATGGATAAAACGCACAATCCTGAATTCACAATGATGGAAGTTTATGTTGCTTACCGTGACTACGAGTGGATGATGGCATTCGTTGAAGAAATGGTTGAGCACATCTGTGTCTCAGTTTATGGTACCACCGGGTTTGAGATCGATGGCACCATGATCGATTTCAAAGGCCCGTGGAGAAGAGTATCTATGGTTGATTCACTTAAAGAAAAAACAGGTATCGATTTCCTTACTGCCGGAGATGATGAAGTGTTGACTGTTGCCAGGAAACACGGAATTGATACGAAAAAGATTCAGAGTCGCGGGAAAATTATCGACGAGCTTTTCGAAATTACCACCCAACACGAACTTGTCCAGCCAACTTTTGTGATCGATTATCCTGTGGTTACTTCACCTCTGGCGAAGAAACACAGGGAAAAAGAAGGCCTGGTTGAGAGATTCGAAGGTTTTGTACTCGGAAGGGAGATATGCAACGCATTCAGTGAGTTGAATGACCCCTTGGACCAACGAGCGAGATTTGAAGACCAGCTCAAGCAGAAGGAGCAAGGTGATGATGAAGCTCAGGTAATCGATGAAGATTTTGTAAGAGCCCTCGAGTATGGCATGCCCCCCACGGCTGGCCTTGGAGTGGGAATCGACAGACTCGTAATGCTGCTTACGAATCAGCCATCTATCCGTGATGTGATCCTCTTCCCAACCATGAAACCAGTGAAGTAGTGTCTGTTAGGGCCTTCTTACTATTTCTATGCGTGTTAGCTTTTAGACTCCTGCCGCAGACAGACAGCGGCAAGGGTCTTATAATTCAGAACAATGAAAACCTCTCGCTCTCTCTCAGGTACGACTCGCTACCGGATCTGCAACCTGTTGAGACAAAACTCGAATTTCCGAAACCGGATTATTTACTTATTGGCGGCTTGGGAACAGCATATCTCGGGTCTGTAGCTGCTATCCACCTTTATCAGAGTAACGCCTGGTGGAGCGGGCGAACCGGAAAATTCAGGGTAATCGAAGACTGGGATTATGCCCTTTCCATCGACAAACTGGGACATTTCTACTCTCCGATCATACTCGCGCATGCTTTTTCAATCGGTTTAGAGGCCGCGAGGGTTGATTATGGAACAGGAATCTGGATATCTTCGGCCGCGGCGCTCCTGTTTCAACTCTATGTTGAAGTATACGACGGTTTTGCCCAAGACTGGGGTTTCAGTACCGGCGATGCTCTTATGGATGTGGCAGGTGCAGCCTACCCTGTTATTCAATATTACTATCCTGTCTTGTACAATTTCCAACCACGATTCAGCTACTGGCCGGTTAAACTCGGTAAGGAAGGGCACACGCCGGGTCAGAAATTGATCGTTGTAGATGATTACGAAGGGCAGAAGTTCTGGCTTTCAATGCGGGTTAACAATCTCTTCGGTAGAGGTTTTGAGAGTCTTTGGCCCGATTTTCTGATGTTAAGCGTCGGTTACGGTGTGAGAGATATTGATGGCAGGGGAGGGGGAAAATCTGATATTTTTATAGCTCTCGATTTCGACTATGAGCAGATCCCATTGTATGGCAGTTTTTGGCAGATGGTAAAAAACTCTTTTGCTTTCATAAAATTTCCGATGCCTGCAATTCGCATCACGAACGGTGTCGCGTTCTTTGGGTTCGCTTTCTGATGGCCTCTGTAGATTTCTCGATTATTGTTCCGGTTCTTAATGAGGAGAAACTTCTCCCCGCTTTTTTAAGGAATGTTAAAGAAGTTGTGGCTGGAGGAGAGCACTACAGATCAGAGTTAATTATTGCAGATGGTGGCAGTTGTGACTCCAGTTTAGGGATAGTCGCACAACAAGCTGATATCGTGCTCGATCTAAGCGGTAAACCTGTGAATAACATCGCGTCCGGCCGAAACGCCGGAGCGAAAGAGGCGAGGGGAGATTTACTGATATTCTGTAATGCCGATGTAATTTTTGATGAACCGGCCCGGTTCCTGGAACGACTTGATACCGAATTTAAAGAAGATGAGGAAATGGTTGCTCTCGCGGCTTGGGTGGAAACTTTCCCTGAGGAGGAGAAATTGGCAGACAAGTTGTTCCACAGCTTCTACAATCATTATTTCCGGTTACTGAACCAGCTGGGAGTCGGAATGGGGAGGGGAGAATGTATTGTTGTCAGAAAAAAAAGCTTCTTCGAAGCAGGTGGGTTTGATGAGGCATTTCCCGCGGGAGAAGATTTTGAACTCTTCAACAAATTGATCAGGCTGGGAAGAGTGAAGTACTCCAAGGCCGTAAAGGTTTTTGAATCGCCGAGGAGATTCCGTGAATATGGCTATCTCAAGGTTACCGCGCTTTGGACTGTTAACGCCACTTCGGTTTATTTTAGAAAAAGGTCTGTTTCAACAAAGTGGAAACAGGTCAGGTAGATGATAAGTTATGGAAAATAAAGTAGTTAAGCTCTTACTGATTATTGTAATTCTACTCTCTCTTTTAATGATCTACGACCGGTTTTCGGGAGGAATCTCGCTTAGCGCGATCGGAAGTCAGAACAAGATCGATGAAGTGTATGAACTTGTTAAAGACATTTATGTGGATGATGTTTCCGATTCCGCGTTAAGCCGACTCGCGATCGAGGGATTACTCTCGGGGCTCGATCCACATAGTGTCTATCTTTCGCAGGATGAAGTAAGCAGCAATGAGGAAGAAATGAAGGGGGAATTTGAGGGAATCGGCATTGAATTTCAGATGATCGAAGATACAGTAAACATTGTTAGCGTAATGTCCGGGGGGCCAAGTGAAAAGGCCGGTCTGCTTCCGGGTGATAAAATTGTTACTATCGATAAAAAAGCCGCAACCGGAATTTCAACTGATCAGATCAGAATGAGGATCAAGGGTAAAGCGGGCACAAAGGTTAGTGTCGGAGTAGTGAGATACGGCCACCCTGAGTTAAAGACAATTATCGTCACCAGAGGAAAGATACCTGTAAGATCGGTTACAGCCGGATTCATGCTTGACGATAAAACAGGCTACCTGAACATCGTAAGATTTGCCGAGAAGACCTCGACCGAGGTTCTTGACATGCTTAATTCGCTTAGGGCGAAGGGGATGTCCCGGATTGTGCTTGACCTCAGAAGCAACCCGGGAGGATATCTTCAGGAAGCAGTAAAAATCGCTGATTTCTTTCTCGATGGCTCAAAAGTTATTGTTTCGACCCGCGGAAGAATATCCCAGGCAAATGAAGTATTTAACGCGGAAAAGCAGTTTGTTTATGAGAAAATGCCTTTGGTTATTCTGATCAATAGATCCAGCGCATCAGCATCTGAGATCCTTGCCGGTGCGATACAGGATTGGGACAGAGGGCTTGTTATCGGTGAAAGAAGTTTCGGCAAGGGACTGGTTCAACAGCAGATAGATCTTTCAGACGGTTCAGCAGTCAGGCTTACAATTGCCAAGTATTTCACTCCACTGGGCAGGTCTATTCAGCGACAATATACCGACAGAGATGAGTACTATGATGAAATATCCCACAGGGAAGAAGAGGATTCACTTGTTGCTGTCGGGAAAATGCCTGCAGGAGAACTTCCTTCTTTCTCCACGCCTAAAAAAAGAAAACTCCTGGGTGGTGGTGGGATCATGCCTGACCACAAATCCGGGAAGTATGAAGGTGCAAATCAATCACTTTCTCTGTTGAGAAGCAATTATTACTCGCAAGTTTCCCTCTCCTGGTTCGAGAAAAACGGGGAGAGGATAAAAAGAGGTTATAAGTCACCGGAGGAATACAATTCGAAGTTCAATTTCGGTCAGGCAGATATTCAGTATTTCCGTGATTTTGCACTCCGTTTTGGTGGATTGGAAGAGTTAACCAAAGACGACAGGTTTACCAACCGGATAAAAGCTGAGATAGCCAGGTACATCTGGCAGCAACAGGGCTTTTATCTTGTTTACATGTCAAATGATGAATCCGTAAATACAGCGATAACTCTAATGGATGAGTCCGCTGAGCTTGCTTCACTAAAGAAAGATTGACAACATTATGCAGAAGGCCAATTCTATTTTACCATATAACGGCAAGTTACCGGTGATAGGTGAAGATGTTTTTATCGCTGACGGAGTAAGATTGATCGGTGATGTGCGGATCGGCAGAGGATCCTCAATCTGGTATAACTCTGTTTTGAGAGGTGATATCAACTACATTAAAATAGGCGAATACACGAATATTCAGGATGGTTCGATTCTCCATGTAACCGGAGATGATTACCCGGTAAATATAGGAAATTTTGTTACGGTTGGCCATAATGCGAATATTCATACATGCACTATTGAAGATTTCACATTGATTGGGATAGGCGCAATTATTCTCGATGGAGCGGTGGTTGAGAAGTATTCCCTCGTAGCTGCTGGTTCTGTTGTGACCCCCGGCACGGTTATTAAGTCCGGTTTCATGTACGCGGGTACTCCCGCGAAATTAATTCGAAATTTGACTGAGAAAGAACTTGCTTATTTCGAAAAAAGTGCTTATCATTATTTTGAGATTGCAAAAGAAAGTGAACGATCGATTCTCAACGATTAAAATGGAATTGCAATGAAAAATATTGATGTTGAAATCCACTCCAAGCCCAGCCTGACCAAAACTATTGTCCGGTCAATCATTAATGAGATTTCCAAAGATAAGGGATGCAAGTTCTCTTATCTCGAGATTTCATTTGTAACTAAATCCATCATTCACGAGATCAACAAGGAACATCTTCATCACGATTACCCGACGGATATTATCACCTTCGAGTACGACAGGGATGAAGATGATGTGATTGATGGTGAGTTGATAATCTGCAGCGAGGTTGCTGAGGAGAACGCGGAAGAGTATGGAGTATCTGTCGAAAGTGAACTCTTAAGGCTTGTTGTGCATGGAGTTCTGCATCTCATTGGTTATGATGACACTGACGAAGTGAAGAAAAGACTGATGAAAAGTGAAGAAGACAGGTTGGTGGAATTGCTTTATCCCAAATTATTTGTTATATAATATCGTAACTTTCTGAGTTTCTGTGACAGGTAATTTACATCAGTTTTGTGAACAGTTCGTTGCCGTTTTGAAGAATGGCAGGAATAGCTCGAAGAACACGATCTTAGCGTACGAAAACGATCTTGCCGGATTCATTGATTTTTGCGATCAGGTTGATGTAACCGATATCCATAAGATTACCGTCAAGACAGTTAAAAGGTATCTTGTGCATCTGAACTCACTCGGATTGGATCGTTCGTCAATCGCAAGAAAGATGACCACACTCAGGGTGTTATTCGACTTTCTCGTCGACCTGGATGAGATCGATTACAACTTTGTAAAGGATATAAAGAACCCCAAGTTTCAAAGAAAGTTGCCGGATATTGTTTCAGAGCAGGAATTTGAATATACGGCCGAACTCGCCGGCAATTCCGCTGAAAACAAATACAAAGACCTTTTTCACAAAGCCATTCTGGAACTGTTGTATGGATGTTCGCTCCGTGTTTCGGAAGTTTGCTCGGTAAAGAGTGGAGATATCGATCTCACTCGCGGTAGTTTGAGAGTGACAGGGAAGGGTTCGAAAACACGCGTGGTCCCGATCGGAAAGAAATCGGTAAAGGTGCTCGCCGACTACCGGGAGGCGCGTAACAACCTGGGCCCTGATCCGCTATTTCTGATAAATGCGAACGGCCGCAGAGTAAACCAACAGTATGTTTACCGGCTTGTGAGGAGGCTTCTTACAAACACAACTGATATAAAGAAGAAAAGTCCACATGTACTCAGACACAGTTCTGCCACGCACATGTTGGACCATGGCGCGGATCTCCTCGCCATTAAAGAAATTTTAGGACATGAAAACCTTTCAACCACCCAGATCTACACGCATGTGAGTATTGAACGGTTGAAGGGAATTTACAAGAAAGCACACCCAAAATCATAATATCGGGAGGTACCATGAATATCCAGATAACAGCAAGAAAATTCACCGCCAGAGACGCACTGAAAGACCTTATCAGGGAAGAAGTGCTTCATTTGCAGAAGTTTTCTGACGAGATACTTGATGTTGAAGTGGTTCTGAGCTATCAGAATGTACACGACAGCATTAAAGAGGTTGAGTTGATTGCTAAACTCCCAGGTACAGTTTTAACCGCCAAAGACTCATCTGATGAGTATCATAAATCAGTAAAGGCCGCGGTTGAAAAAATCCAAAAGCAAATACACAAAAGAAAGACGAAGAGAGCAGCCGATAAAAAAGGTGATCTGGAGTTATAGTATTTGGAACTGATTAACAAAGAATTCATTACTGTTGAATTTTTCTATACCCGAACCGCGGATAAGTTCAAGATACATAATTTCTCAGGTAATCGCGGCTTTACACGAAAAATAAAAGAACCAAATTTACACAGACCCGGCCTCGCACTGGCCGGGTTTGTTGATTTATTCTCATATTCAAGGATTCAGATATTTGGAAACACCGAGATCAGATATCTTTCTTCCCTCAATATTGAAGAGCGAAGGACAGCTCTTGAAAGGTTGTTCAAATTCGAAATTCCGTGCATCATAGTTACTAACGGGATCATACCTTTCCCTGAAATGCTGGAACTCTCTGAACAATATGATGTGGCGATTTTTGGATCGCCTGATTCTACAACAAGGTTAAGTTTCTTTATAAGCGACTTTCTCGACGATCAGTTCCTGCCACAGGCTTCCATCCACGCGTCACTTGTTGATGTTTACGGGGTAGGGATCCTGTTCACCGGCCAATCAGGCGTGGGGAAGAGTGAAGTAGCACTGGATCTGATAGAACGGGGGCACCGTTTGGTGGCCGATGATGTTGTGATTGCCACAAGAAAAGGTGAAGGAATTTTGATGGGTTCCGGAACCGATATTTCCAAACACTTCATGGAGATAAGGGGGCTGGGGCTTATCAATGTCGAAAGAATGTTCGGGATAAGGGCGATAAGATACCAGAAGAGGATTGAAGTTGTGGTAAATCTAGAGATATGGGATCCCGGAGTGGAATACACTCGCACAGGTTTGGATACCGACACCACATCGATTATGGAGGTCGAGTTTCCCTATATCCGTTTGCCAATTGTTCCGGGAAAAAATATCACAGTTATCACCGAGGTAATTGCTCTGAACTACTTGCTGAAGCATTATGGGTACGATGGTGCAAAGATTTTCAGAGAAAGACTCGAGAGGAAGCTTCGCCAGGCAGATGGTGATAATCCATCGAGGGGTATCGATTATTTTGAGCACGATTTTGAGTGATACATTTTTTGTACAGAAGCCCCATTTTATTAGTTTTGTTGTTTGATTTTTAAATTTTTCCACAAAACTCAATTTCTTATACATGACAAATTTTCTGAACCGGTATCTCTTCATTTCCAGGAAGGAATTAAGAGTGCGTTCTGTAAAATTGCCACCGTTCAGATCAATCTCAGCTGTTTTTGGCACTTTTATCCTTCTCGGGGTTTTGATTCTCTTCACTTCAGGGTTTTTCCCGGGTGGCTTCTCCGATGGTGAGAAAAACCGTGCTCTTTCTGACGAAAACAGCAAACTGAAACAGGAACTTTCAGAACTGAAAGAGGAGATCATCAGGGTTAACGGGCGCCTTGCCACTGTGATCAGTATGAATAATGAGATCCGCGATATTGCTGACCTCCCCAGGATAGGGGATGAGTTTTTCGCCATTGGTGAACCTTCATCTGCAATGAGCAACGCGGCCTCAACGGGCGGGACACTAGAAGAGGTTGCAGCATCTCTTAAAATGCTCGAGAAAAACATCGAGATTCAATCAGCTCTTAACAGGGAAATATCCTCAGCATTCATTGATAAAACTGCCTATCTGAGGGGTATCCCCTCTATTATGCCGGTTGATGCCCCATTTAACCGGACAAGTTTTGGGCCAAGGAAAAACCCTATAACCGGGAAACCGCAGTTCCACACTGGACTCGACATGGGATCCGAGTTTGGATTGGAAATTGTTGCAACTGCTGATGGAGTAGTTGAGAAAGCTGAAAACTTCAGCGGTTACGGGCTTTGCGTGATCATTGATCACGGGACGGGCTATAAGACACTTTATGGGCATTGTTCCAGAATATTAGTAGAGAAAGGGGACAGGGTCAGCAGGGGAGACCTGATCGCACTTGTTGGAAGTACCGGTCTCTCTACCGGGCCACACCTGCATTATGAGGTGCTCTACAACGGTGAACATCTTAATCCTGTCGATTTCTTATTCGATGGAGATAAAACATTTTTTGAAAGAAAACGAAGAAAATAACAAATTAGGGACCAATCCATGATCTGGACATTAGAACTTGCTTCATATCTCGAAGATGCTCCTTGGCCTGCTTCTAAAGAAGAACTTATCGATTACGCTGAAAGGATCGGTGCTCCTCTCGAAGTGATCGAAAATCTCAAGGAACTTGAAGATTCAGAAGAACCATATGAGTCGATTGAAGATATCTGGCCTGACTATCCAACCGATGATGACTTCTTTTTCAATGCTGATGAGTATTGATAAAAGATCCATCCCGGGATGTTAGATAATTTTGAAGGAATATACGGACAAGAATCTGTTAAAGATATCTTGTCCGGATTCCTGGTAAACAAAAAAATTCCACAAGCCCTCCTCTTCACAGGTCCTTCCGGTGTCGGAAAGGACTATATGGCGATTCGTTTCGCGAATCTTTTGAATTACCCACTCGATCAACTTGCCGCAGGCATGTTTCCCGGCGATTCGCTCCAGGAACCCCTTATAAGAATGATCTGTCCTTTACCGGTTGGTAAGAACGAATCATCTGATGACGGGCCTTACGACAGATTAACCCAAAGCGAGATTGAGTTGATCCAGGAACAATTTAGCAGGAAGGAGAAAAATCCTTACTACTCAATCAAGATTGCCAGAGCGAACGACATAAAGATATCCTCGATACGATCGTTGACAAAGTATCTCTCGCTTTCGTATGATAACCTGGATTATCGTGTTGTGCTTGTATCCAACGCGCACCTGATGAATGAACCTGCCCAGAACGCTCTGCTAAAGAATCTCGAGGAACCCCCAAAAGGTTTTGTGTTCATTCTCACCACTTCAGAGCCTTCGCAACTGAGGGAAACTATCCGTTCGAGATGCTGGCCTCTGGAGTTCAGACCACTAATTGCTGATGATGTAAGTGCCGTACTCGTAAAGTATTTCTCAATCGACCAAGTTGAGGCGGATGTTCTCGGGAAGATATCCGGTGGGTCAGTTTCTAAAGCTCTCTATCTAAAGGAGAAAAACCTTTTTGAGAGGCAGGCTTCAATCGTCTCTTTTTTACGGAATGCTCTAGCTGGTAAATTGAAGACTGCCTTCGCCGAGATCAGGGATATTGTCTCTGAAAACGACAGTGAGCTATTCCGGCTTTATTTCAGTCTGGTGCTTTATTGGTTTGAAGATTTCAAAAGGTATCTTGCCGGAATGCGGGAAAATCTCTTCTTCTCTTCACACATCGAAACATTCGAGAAGTTTGCTACCAGATACCAGAATCTTGATCCTACACGGGCCATCGATTCGATCGAAAAGATTTTATACTATGTAGAAAACAACAATGTTAATATGAACATTGCAGGTTACAACATAATGTTCCTGATCACTTCACTGATCCAGGAAGAAATAGCAGATGAAAAACTTTTTCTAAAAGAAAGGTATTAAAATGAAAAAAGTAGTAATTACCCATGCAAAAAGAACCCCTATCGGCTCTTTCGGTGGTACATTGGCATCCTTCACAGCCGCTCAACTTGGAAGTATTGCCATCAAATCTGTGTTGGATGAGTCAGGTATCGATCCTAAAGCAGTTGATGAGGTTATATTCGGTAATGTGTTGATGTCCGGTCAGGGGCAAGCCCCGGCGCGTCAGGCTGCTATTTATGCAGGCCTTCCGGTAACAGTTGAGACCATGACCTTGAACAAAATGTGCGGAAGTGGTCTTAAAGCGATTATGCTCGCGCAGCAGGCTATTCTAGCCGGAGATGCGGATGTGGTTATCGCCGGTGGCATGGAATCGATGTCAAATGCTCCGTACCTTCTCCCAAAGGCCCGTAATGGATTCAAATATGGCCATGGGGAGATAGTTGATTCAGTGCTAAGAGATGGTTTAATGGATGTTTACAACAATATCCACATGGGAAATTGTGCAGAGAGCTGCGCGAAAGATATGTCGATTACCCGGGAAGAGCTCGATGCATTTGCCATCGAGTCTTACACCAGGGCTCAGAACGCGCAGAAAGAGGGGAAATTTGCAAATGAGATGGTTCCCGTGGTTCTTAAAACAAAGGCAGGAGAGACCATTATCGACAAAGATGAGGATCCGGAAAAAACCAATTTTGCAAAGATACCAACACTTCGCCCGGTTTTTGATAAAGAGGGTGTTGTTACCGCGGCCAACGCGAGTAACCTTAACGACGGTGCCGCAGCTGTACTGGTAATGTCTGAAGAAAAAGCACTTGAACTTGGTTTTACACCTCTTGTTGAAATTGTCGCTCAGAGTTCTGCTGCCAAAGCCCCCATCGATTTCACTATAGCTCCCGCTGACGCGATTCACAAAGTCCTTGCAAAAGCCGGACTGACAGTAAAAGATATCGATCTCTATGAGATCAACGAAGCCTTTGCCGTTGTGTCACTTGCCGTGAATAAACTCACCGGGATTACCCACGAAAACACCAATGTGAACGGCGGAGCGATAGCACTTGGACACCCGATCGGAGCCAGCGGAGCAAGGATTGTTGCAACCCTTATTCATGAGATGATGAGAAGAGGCTCAAGATACGGCCTGGCCAGTCTCTGTATTGGTGGAGGTGAGGCTTCAGCGATGATAGTGAAAAAATATCAGTAATAAAGACGGAGCAGTTAATATGGAGATCAAAAAGGTAGCCGTTGTTGGCGGCGGAACCATGGGAAACGGAATCGTTACCGTTTTTGCCATCAGCGGTTTCAAAGTTACCTTAGTCGAGACCAGGCAAGAATTTTTGGACAGAGCTATCGCAAATATTACTTCAAGCCTCGATAGAATGGTGAAAAAAGAAACCATTACACCGGATGTCAAAGCATCCGCGGTGGCAAATATCAGCACGGTTACCGGCGTTGAAAACACTGACCCGGATACTGATCTGGTGATTGAGGCCGTCTTTGAGAATAAAGAGGTTAAGTTATCTATATTCAACACTCTGGATGGTTTGCTTAAAGCTGACTCGATCCTCGCCTCGAACACTTCTTCAATTTCAATCACCGAGCTTGCGCCCAAGAACAGGGCAGACAAGTTCATCGGAATGCACTTCATGAATCCGGTTCCGGTGATGAAACTGGTTGAGATCATTCGTGGTTATTCCACTAGTGACGCGACTTATGAAGTGATAAAAAATCTTACACTCCGGTTGGGTAAGGTTCCTGTGGAAGTACAGGATTACCCCGGTTTCATCTCGAACCGGATCCTTATGCCCATGATAAATGAGGCCATCTACGCCTTAATGGAGGGTGTGGCCAACAAGGAAGACATCGATTCGGTGATGAAACTCGGTATGGCTCATCCAATGGGCCCATTGACTTTGGCTGACTTTATTGGATTGGATGTATGTCTTGCAATAATGGAGGTGCTATATAATGGATTCAACGATCCAAAATACCGGCCATGTCCATTACTAAAGAAGATGGTAGCTGCCGGTAAACTCGGCAGAAAATCGGGAGAAGGCTTCTATAAGTACTGATCAGCAGAGAGCCGGTTTTTTTCGATCGCTTTTGGCAGTCTTAAAATATTATGCTCTCAAGATACCTGTCAGATTTTCCAATCTTGATCTGACTCAAGATGGTTACACACTGGTTCTTGGCGCCATCACCGGAGTTCTGTGCGGTTTTGGCGCCGTTATTTTCCATACTTCGATTGAACTAATAAGCGAACTTTTCTTCTACCTTCCTCCCGGACTTATCCCGGGTTTTGCTACTTTTTATCCTGTTACTGCAGTCGGGATCATTTATGTTATCCTGGTACCGGCAATCGGCGGATTGCTGGTAGGAATATTGGCGTATATCTTCGAGAAAGGAAAAAAAGGGGAGGGGATACCAAGTGTTATTTTGGCCGTGGCGACCAAAGGTGGCATAATGAAAGGGAGCACGGTTGTACTGAAAACCATACAGACGGCCATTAGCATCGGTACCGGAGGTGCAGGCGGAAAAGAAGGCCCCACTGTACATATTGGTGCGGCAACAGGCTCGTGGTTTGGCCAGGTGTTAAACCTTTCTTCTGACAGATTAAAAATACTCGTAGGATGTGGCGCCGCTGCCGGACTTTCTGCCGCGTTCAATGCTCCTCTGGGTGGCGCGATCTTCACTATGGAGATCATTCTTAGAACCTTTAATTCGAGATCACTTGGTCCCATAATCGTGGCATCTGTTTTTGCAACAGTTATTTCCCGTGGAATGATCGGAGCTGAACCGGCGTTCCAGATCCCTATATATGACCTAAAAAGCAATTATGAGTTTCTGATCTACATTACTCTGGGTGTATTCGCGGGATTACTAGCGGTATATTTCGTCAAGGTCATGTTTTATTTTGATGACTTCTTTAGCCGGATAAAGATGCCAACCTGGGCTAAACCGGCTCTTGGAGGGCTGATGGTGGGCGTTATAGGGCTGTTTATGCCTGGTATCTACGGATTCACACAGCAATCGATCGACAAATCGCTCTATAATCAGAACACACTCGAATTGATGATCCTTCTTTTTATGCTGAAACCGCTCGCGACTGCTTTAACAATCGGATCGGGTGGCCACGGCGGAACTTTCGCCCCAAGCCTCTTTACA
>Ga0116141_10002335_pt1 | contig 16259 bp, 7 predicted proteins | sample AD_UKC097_MetaG_FD_89744 | JGI IMG/M metagenome (GOLD analysis project Ga0116141, IMG submission 89744) | Active sludge microbial communities of municipal wastewater-treating anaerobic digesters from USA - AD_UKC097_MetaG | ecosystem: Engineered > Bioreactor > Anaerobic > Digestate | place: USA...
CGATTCCATTGTTCGTTTGTAAGTTCCATCCTGATTTTATTACATATTCAGGATGCAATGTCTAGTTATATTTTTGTATACACATAATTTATTTTGAGATGGCTTCTAATATTTAAGATGCGACCCCGCACAGAGGGTGTGGTTTTTGGGGGGGTTAAGAGATTAATAAAAGTGTCGATTTCCATTATATCCATCATCGGAAGGATGGCCATAAATCGTATCAACCGCATGGAGTAGGGTGCAAATTCCGCTGCGCTCCATTTGCACCTCTTCTGCCGGATGTTATCCGAGGAAAGAAGGAAGAAATGACTACCGGAGTAATGTGGGGATGGATCGGAGGAATCGCCGGCGGCATTATCGGTCTCGCCGGAGGGGTCGTCGGAACCTATTTCAGCGTTAAGAACACGAAAGGGCCACGAGAGAGATCTTTCATGATCAAGTCCTCGGTTGTGTGTTGGACGGGCATCCTTTTCTTCCTGGGGCTCCTGCTGGCACTGCCCAATCCATACCGCTGGTTCCTTTGGATTCCCTATGGAATTCTTCTGCCGCTTGGAATCACATTCGGAAACCGCAAGCAACAAGCAATCAGACAAGAAGAATCGCGGAACAAGCCCTCGGAAGCCGTTTAGTAAAGGTATCGAGCGGCCTTCAGGGACGTTGGAGGGAGGACGATCGGAGTTCATGCAAGAATTTATCCTCAATAAAAAATTTATAACGATTATGAAAGGGTGCCTGTTCGTCTTTCTGGTTTTTCTATTATTGGGCCTTGCACTGCCTTTCTTCCCGGAAGAAGAAAAAGGTAATCCCGGCGGAACGATTATCATATCAATCATTTGTGCCGTCGGATTTGGATTTTTATCAATCATTACATGGTTAACCATAAGAAAATTCCCTTATTGCGATCTTGTCGTGGATGAAGACGGCATTTGGTACAAACACCTTGGAAAAGAAAAAGGCATGGTTCCCTGGGAACGCATTTCCAAGATTAGAGAACGCGTTTATCTTCGATGTTTAGATCTCTTGGATTCGAAAGGCAAAAAATTAATAAGAGTTGAATATCAACTAATTGGATTTGAATTGCTTCGAAATATTCTCATTGAGAGGGTTCATGCAATTCGTTCGGAGTTCTTACGCAGGAATTTTTCAAAAGGCATGCTTTACCATCTATTCAATGTGGGGATCATTTTCGGCTTTGCCGGTTTGGGACTTTTCATTGGCACAAATGATTATCCCATACTTGGCTATGGAATCATGAGCATATTGGTTGTAATTGTCATCCATGGGTATGCGGTTACAGCAACAGGTATTGAAATCCAAAATGGTGCGCTTGAAATCTCCCGCCCGATCGGCAAAAAAGTAATTTTGTTTTCGGATATTACGGATATTCGAATATCAGATACTTGCGCGAAGGGTATCTGCGTTCCTGAGGTATGGATTATATCCTGCAAATCTAATAAACCGGTTATATTGAGGCAGTTCGGTGCGGATGCGAATATGCTTTTTACAGCGCTGAGGAAAGCTGTCCGGTTATGACGGTTTGAACGGAGAGGAACATGGTAATATGTTTATAAAAAACCGCCTCAATTGCATTTTCCGCCGTTTTATCCAGCCGAAATCATCGATGATTCTTATTTATTTTTATCAAGAAAGCCCTCAACGTTTCCAAAAAATTTAAGCAGCCCGGATGCCGTCCATAACTTCTTCAAGGCCGGATCACGCTTTTTGCCCCACCTCGACCTCTTTCCGGGTTTCTATCAAGTTTTTCTTTTCGTTCAGCAGTTTCCGCTCCTGGGCGGTTTGGACAGGGATTCCATCAGGTATTTTTCGATATACTCGTCTGCAAATTTTTTGGGATCGGAGTGCCTGTCCATTAAGGCGATTTTAAATTCATGCCGTTTTTTTTCCGCTTCTACCTTCTCTTTTATCGACTTGAAAGACAGAAAAAACATGTAGGAAGCAATTATCACAATCATGCTCTGAATAAAAAGCAGTCCGGAATTTACGGATGCGATGCCGCGGTCGGAATCGTTTTCCGGAGGGTTAAGAATAAAACCGTAGCCTTTGTTGGATATCGTCCCTGAATCCCGGCATTCAAACGGTGGAAACAAAAGCATCGTTATCAGGATGCAGGCGGAAGTGAACAAGATGATTCTTTGCCTCTTTTGCATAATTTGATTCTCCATAAGCGTAATTGAAAATATGGCTTTTTGATCGGCACGATTTTCAGGTATCTTGAATTTTATTTTTTTCAAGCCAGCCAAAGTATTAAAAGTATCTTTAAATTGTGAGATATTCATAAATAAATGAATGGCCATTGGAAATCCCGGTTTTTTCGATTTTCCAGCAGCGATCGATCCGTATAAACGCCACGGCGACCCCCCATCATATGATTATCCTGGAAATTGAGCGTAAAGGGGTATGCGGAGAAACGACCGATCGGAGAAGTGATGAAGCTCAAAAAGCATTTTTTTCTTTGTTTGGTTCCGTTTTTTAAATACGCGGCCTGGGCGGATGCCAAATGGCGGTTTGTCTGCCTGATGCCCAATGGCAGGTACGGCCATGACGCCGCTGCCACCCCGGACGGCAGGATATACGCCATCGGCGGCACGGACTTGAGGGTGTATAAGAACGAGGAAAAAAGCAATATCTTTCTTGTACAGGAAAAACAGCTTTACGCGGGGAAGGTTCAGGAAACCGTAGAGGTGCCGGATATTTTTAAGCTGGGGAAATAACGGAGACGTCTATCAGGGTGTTGAAAAACAAGAATCAGGCCGTCAGACAAGGCGCGCGGCGAAGCGACAAGCGCAGCATATTCAAGCATATGTGAGCATTGGAGAGAGCCGTGCAACGCTGAATGGCGACCTCAGGCGCAGTTTTTCAACAGCCTGCTATAAAAACAAAACGATAAGAAATCCATATATACAGATCATTCAATTCCTTGCGCGGATGCGATCCCATGGCTCTTTTCAGTGGATTTTTTGCCTGTAAGGCAGGCATATCAACCCGGATTTGATCCGACCACAAGCCGCACCATCCAAAAAATCAATCCGCGATCGGCCGATCAATCCGTAAATATATAGGAACAGAAGTTGTTCATCGCATCTTCTCCTTCCAATTCGCGAATGTTTATCGGCCGTAAATGTTCATCCAGACATTTTTTGTAAATTCCCATTACATCAATGATCTGCCGAAGCTTTTCCCTCCTTGAACGAACATCTAAAAATGGAGCATGAGTGGACAGGTATACAATCGGCTTGCGCGAAGACAGGTAGCCTTTAAGAGTCGGAAGCAGCGAAAATTCACTTCCCTCAATGTCTATTTTCAGGAAATCAACTTTTTCGGTTTTGAAAAGGTCGTTGAATGCCTCCCACGTCAGTGTCAGCACAAAGACTCCCTTTTTTTCTCTGTCTTCATTCAGGAGGCTTGTCATGCTGTCACCGGGACCGTCGCCGAAGCTGGACATTCTTTGTATCGCGGTGTCGTCTGCCAATGCAATATTGAAGGATATCACGTTATCTAATTTGTTTAACTCGATATTCCAGCAGAGGTATCGGTAGGCAACCGGATCCGGCTCGAAGCAAATGACCTGCTTGCATTTCTTCGCGGCGTAAATAACGGTGGGGCCGATCCATGCACCGATGTCACAATAAACCGAATCGATGTTGAGAAATGTCTCAAGTATTTTGAAGGTTTGAGGTTCCCATCTGCCTTTCGCTGCCCTTGACCAGAATTTGGTATGATATGGATCCAATTTGAACTTCGAATGATTGATGGTGATCGGGTAATACCCCAGCGCACGGTAGTATGCATCGGCAATTTTTTTAACAATTTTCATCTTCTTCTCCCGCGGTCATTGATCATGCCGTTTTTGATTATTTGACGGCACCCGCAGTGTACTAAAATAACGATAAATTTCAATCATTATCGTGTCCAAGCGAAAATTACTCAGATATCAAACGGATATTTTTTCGGCCAAAAGAAACGCTTTTCGCCACAGGATTCGCTCTTTCGGAAGGTTGGAACCCGCGTTTTTAAGGAGTAAAACGGGATGGGATCGATCTCTTTAACAGGCTGTTGAAAAACTGCGCCTGAGGTCACCATTCAGCGTTGCACGGCTCTCTCCAATGCTCACATATGCTTGAATATGCTGCGCTTGTCGCTTCGTCGCGCGCCTTGCCTGCCTGATTCTTGTTTTTCAACACCCTGTTAAGGTGTTCATTCATCTGATGCCTGATCCATTTGACTGTTTGACGGAAATTGTCAAATGCGGTGACAAAATTTTGGGCGAATCGTTTATTTCAGATTTCAGGGTAGAAAGTTAAGACTTTCGATTCCGGATCCAACATTTTGAAATATTAAAGAAATAGCGCAATATATCAATTGTGGCACAGTTGTTGCCAAATCCTTTTATCCAGAAGTCTGAATAAAGTGGAGCGAAGATAAATACGCTCTGATCAAATCTCAGGACTTCCAACCGCAAAAACCAGCGCATTTCCCGTGACTCGCAGCGGGTGCTTTCAATCGAACCGCCCTCAGATTACCGGAGGTGTCAGTCATGTGCCGAAAATTTCTCCCCCTTTTTTCTTTTCTTCTAATTTTTTTTCTGTCCGCATCAACCGCTTATTCAAACGATCAAACCGTTTTTGGACCGAAAGATTTTAGAATCAGTAAATTGCATTTTCATTTTTCCAGTCATCGATTTGCTTCCCATGATTCAAGTTTCGGGATCATTACCATAAAAAAAAATACCCATGGGATGAAGGTCAAAGAAGGTTTTTTGCTCTTCAATGGAAAATTTGTCCCGCTTAACTATTTCTTGATCGGGAGAGATCTTGTATTTGAAAAAGAGGTTGTATTGCACGCAAAAAACCGTTTGACGTTCTTTTGCCGCGGAACTCCCGGTGCATCCGTCTCGATACAGGTACGGAAGAAAAATTCGATCCAGGCCCCTGGAATCCGCTTTTCGGTGGATCCTCAATCCATCACACTCGGAGAATCCAGCGTTCTGCAATGGGATATAACCGATGCTGAAATTGTAAGCATCGATGGCGGGATTGGATACGTATCCGCTAAGGGCTCTGCGTCCGTTTCACCTCAACAGAGTACGACTTATACCCTGAAGGCGGAAGGTCCTGGAGGGACAGCGACCCAAAGTGTCACTGTAATGGTTAAAATTCCACTTCCGGTTATAACGATCCGTGCGGACCCGGATCATATCCGAGTTGGAGAGTCTTCCACCCTCTCATGGACTTCCGCCTATGCTGATTCATGCATTTTGGATCCCGATATCGGTGAGGTTGATTTGAATGGCAAGATTGTCGTTTCACCGGTTAAAACCGTGATGTTTATTCTTACGGCTATTAATTCTTCCGGTCAAGTCAAAGCCGATGCGATTGTTACCATTGTAAACAACGTGCCCGTGGCTGAGGCTCAATCTGTCGTCGCAGACGAAGATACACCGGTTTCCCTGACTCTTTCCGGCTCTGATGCGGATGATGATCCCCTCACTTATCAAATAATCTCAAGCCCAATGCATGGCGTGCTTACAGGCATTGCGCCCAATCTTACTTATACCCCAACTTCCCAATATAATGGCTCAGACGCTTTCAATTTTGCGGTCGACGACGGCAATTCATGTTCGGAACCGGCAATGGTTGCCATTAATATAAGGCCGGTGAACGATGCGCCGGTTGCGGCCGATGACTTCGTGGCCACGGATGAAGATCTGCCTGTAACTACGAGCAATGTCCTTGTTAATGACACGGATTTGGACGGAGACCTGCTAAGCATTTCCAGCTTCACCCAGCCGGCCGGCGGCACCCTGACCGGCAACGGTAACGGCACCTTCACTTACAGACCTAACCAGAACTTTAATGGGACAGACAGTTTCATTTACACGGTGACTGATGGAAACGGTGGTGTCGATACCGCCACCGTCCGCATTGCCGTAAATCCGGCAAATGATTTGCCGACAGCCAATGAACAGATCGTCAGCCTTGATGAAGATACGACAACATCCATTATTTTGACGGCAATCGATCCGGATAGCGATGTGATGAACTATCGGGTGGTTTCCGGTTCGAACCATGGAAAAATTACCGGTTTTCCACCCAATCTTACATACACTCCTGATGCTGATTTTAATGGGCAGGACGCGTTCACCTTTGTGGTAAATGACGGGATCGGAGACTCTGAATCCGCAAGAGTTGACATCATCGTTTCAGCGGTAAACGATACGCCGGTTGCAGTAGCCGGTGAGGACCAAGCTGTTCCGGTGGGTCAAACGGTTACAATCGATGGAGGAAAATCCAGCGATGTGGATGGAGATTCCTTGATCTATAATTGGTCGTTTTTCTCGGTTCCTGTGGGAAGTTCATCTGCTCTTTCGGTTACTTCAGAATCCACTGCCGCTTTTGTACCTGATATCGCCGGAGTTTATACGATTCAACTGATCGTTAACGACCAAATGGTTGATAGTGAGCCGGATTCAGTCATCATCACTGCCGGTTCGCGTATGGTGGAAGTACCGGGAGTCGTGGGTCTGTCCCAGATACAGGCCGAGGCGGCAATCACGGATGCAGGCCTCCGGATCGGAAGCATCGATTCAGAACATAGTGAATTTGTGCCGGAGGGCTTTGTGATCAGCCAAAATCCCGGAGCCGGGATTATCGTGGAAGCAAACTCCCCGGTTGAGATCGTCGTGTCACTGGGGCCTGTGGCTTCAATGCCTACTGTATTCATGACCGCAAACCCGGAAATCATTCCAGTCGGTCAATGTTTCATTCTGTCGTGGCAATCATGCAATTCCGATTCCGCAAGTATTGACAACGGTATCGGTAGTGTCGACGTGAACGGTTCGATTACGCTTTCACCGACCCAGACCACGATCTATACGATTGAAGTGCGGGGCCCGGGCGGCACAGCCACGGCAAGCGTAAAAATAACCGTGAATCATCCTCCAGCGATTACAGTTATCGAACCAAAGGGAATTCGTAACATCGCCGATAACCGCTTTGCGATAAAATGGGTCGATGCCGATCCCGATGATAACGCTGCCGTTTCCCTCTACTATGATACGGATAATAGCGGCGCTGATGGGACGCTGATTGCCGGCGGCCTGAATGAGGATCCCGATGAAGAAGGCGGTAACGAATATGCCTGGGATACCACGGAGATGGCGGAAGGAGTTTATTATGTATATGCCGTCATTAATGATGGGGTTAATGAGCCGGTTATCGATTACAGTGACGGGAAGATAGACATTAAGCATCCCGTTTCAAATGAATTCAAGCTGACCGCATGGGATGCGGCCGCAGGAGACAATTTTGGAACTTCCGTGGCAATCAACGGTGATTACGCCATTGTGGGGGCTAAATGTGATGATGATTACGGCAATGATTCAGGATCAGCATATATTTTCAAGCGTGAAGGATTTTTTTGGACAGGGCAGACCAAGCTGACGGTGAATAAAGGGTATTCAGGAGAATATGATAATTTCGGCAATTCCGTCGGAATCAGCGGCGACTATGCGATCGTCGGTTCTAAAAGTGGGGATCACTCGGGTTATTATCAGGATACAGGATCGGCTTTTATTTTTAAGCGTGAGGACTCGAACTGGACAGAGCAAGCCAAACTCGCCCCCAACCCGGTATCAGGGGGTATGGCAAAATATGACGATTTCGGTGAGTCCGTGGCAATCAGCGGCGACTATGCGATTGTAGGGGCGCCCGGTGACGATGATGGCGTTGCTGAATCCGGAGCGGCCTATATTTTCAAACGCGAAGGCGAAACCTGGATTGAGCAGGCCAAACTGAAAGTCGACAGTGCGCAAATTAATGAAAATTTCGGCTGTTCCGTGGCTATCAGCGGGGATTACGCCATTGTAGGAGCGGCCGATAACGATGACGGTGGAGATGGTTCAGGTGCGGCGTATATTTTTAAGCGCGAAGGATCAGGCTGGGTTCATATGGCCGAACTCAAAGCGGGCGATGCAGAGACGGGTGATCGCTTTGGAACTTCCGTTGATATCAACGATACCTACGCCATTGCAGGGGCTTATGGAGATGATGATCGCGGAAACGCTTCGGGGGCGGTATATGTTTTTGAACGGAATGGTGAACGATGGAATGAACAGGCAAAGCTCATCGCCGATGATGCATCGGATGGAGACCGTTTGGGTTGTTCCGTGGCAATCAGCGGCGACTACATCATTGCCGGTTCCAACGGCGATAACGATGCCGGCAATTATTCCGGCTCGTCTTATATTTTTAAACGTGATGGGGATACATGGACTCAGCAGGGGAAACTCACCGCTGGCGATGCGTCGGCAGGAGACAATTTCGGAACTTCCGTGGCAATCAGCGGCGATTACGCCATTGTGGGGGCTTATGGCGATGATGACGGCGGAAGTTCTTCCGGGTCCGGATATGTTTACTCATTTCTTCCTGTAAACATTGAAGCTGATCCCAGGATCATACATTATGGCGAGTCATGCAATCTTTTGTGGATTCTGAACAATGCCGATGGCTGCTCAATCGATCCGGACATCGGTATTGTGGAGGAAAACGGGACCAGAACGGTTTTTCCTACGGAAACCACTACGTACACGATTTCAACAGACGGATCGAAAGAAACCTTCACAGACCGTGTAACGGTAACGGTTTTTCCCAATGTCAGCCTGACGGCAAACCCCAATTTTATTTTAACCGGTGAATCGAGTACCCTTTCATGGGCCACGTTTGGCGCCGATTCAGTTTCCATCGATCATGGTATCGGTGATGTACCTGCAAAGGGATCGATTTCCGTGGCACCGGCGTCCGGGCAAATCAAATATACCCTGACCGCAACCGGCCCCGGTGGCACGGCGGAAGCGAGTGCAACGGTCCATGTGCTGGACTCCTCTACATTGGGTGAACTTAAGCTTTCGGATATTGACCCGGCAGCATTTAATAAGTTCGGCTATTCCGTCGCTATCAGTGGCGACTATGCCGTTGTGGGTGCTAATGGTTCGGCGTTTATTTTCAAGCGGGAGGGTTTTGGCTGGTCTGTCCAGACCGAGCTGACCGCCGGTGATACGGCAACAAACAACAGATTCGGGTATTCCGTGGCAATCAGCGGCGACTATGCGATTGTTGGGGCATATCTTGATAATGACGGCGGCGGTTCATCGGGTGCGGCGTATGTTTTCAGGCGTGAAGGATCAAGCTGGATTGAGCAAGCGAAACTGACCGCCGGCGATGCGGAAGACAGTGACTATTTCGGCTGTTCCGTGGCAATCAGCGGAGACTTCGCGATTGTTGGGGCATATGGTGATGATGATTACGGCAGTTCATCGGGTGCGGCGTATATTTTTAAGCGTGAAGGATCAAGCTGGATTGAGCAGGCGAAACTGACCGCCGGTGATGCGGCGACAAGTGACTATTTCGGAAGTTCCGTGGCAATCAGCGGAGACTTCGCGATTGTTGGGGCATATGGTGATGATGACGGCGGCAGTTCATCGGGTGCGGCGTATGTTTTCAGGCGTGAAGGATCGGGTTGGATCGAGCAGGCAAAACTGGTAGCAGGCGATGCGGCGGCGGAAGACTTTTTCGGTTATTCGGTATCGATCCGTAATGAACACGCCGTTGTGGGTGCATATGGTGATGATGATTACGGCGGTTCATCGGGCGCGGTGTATGTTTTTAAGCGTGTGGGCACCGTCTGGACCGAACAGGCGAAACTGACCGCTTCAACCGCCCAGGCGGGGGATTCCTTCGGTTATTCCGTGGCCGTTAGCGGCGATGAGCTCGTTGTGGGAGCTCCGGGTGACTCGGATGGTGGACATTGGTCCGGTTCAATATATATTTTTAGGCAAGAGAATTCAGTTTGGAATCAGGAGATTAAAATTCGCGCAGCGGATGCGGACCCGGATGAGCGCTTTGGATTTTGTGTTGCCGTAAGCGATGACGATGTCATTGCAGGTGCATGGGGGGATAGTGAAGGCGGATGCGAGGCAGGCGCAGCCTATATATATTCAACTTCATGTCTCCCACCGGGGATAGACATCCGTTTGGTTCCCGAAAAGATTGAAGCGGGTGAACATTCCATTTTGACGTGGAACACGGCGCACGCAGATACCTGTACCATCGAGCCCGGTATCGGCAGCGTGGATGTAAATGGTTCGATTTCAGTCTCCCCGATCGAGACCACGGCATACACCATCACAGCAACCGGTCTCGGAGGCGTTTCCGATGCAAGTGTCACCCTGACCGTAAGTTGCCCCAAGCCTTCCGTTGATATCGCGGCCACCCCCATACTGATAGAGCAGGGTGAATTTGCTACCTTATCCTGGAGTTCGAGCAATGCCCAAAGCGCGGAAATCGACCACGGCATCGGAGAAGTGTCGGTGAATGGTTCGTTGGATGTTTTCCCCGCGGCGGGTGCGATCTATACCATTACAGTGGCAGGCCCGGGGGGCACCTCAAAAGACAGTGTCAGGATTTACGTGGGGAACGGCGATGAATACGCCTACGGAAATCCAACCCCTGCCGAGCAAGCTCATTTGGAGGCAATCAACCGTGCTCGGATGAACCCTCAGAAGGAGGCGGAGCGCCTTGGAATTGATCTTTTTGAGGGTGTTGCTGACGGAATGATCAGCGGAACTCCCGTGCAGCCTTTGACGTTTAATGTGCGATTGCTTCAGGCTGCTAATCTTCACTCCCGGGACATGATTGATCGGCAATATTATGCTCATAATTGTCCGGATGGTCGGACGCCTTCTGATCGGCTGCAGGAAGTTGGTTATCATTACAGTTTTGCCGCCGAAAATATCGCATGTTTCGCTTCCGATACCGCGTTGAGCGAAATTGACACGATATTGGGCTTTCATGATCTTCTTTTCAAAGATGCAGGCAATGAGGGTCGAATGCATCGTGTCAACATTTTAAACCAGCACTTCAAAGAAGCGGGATTGGGTGGTGCCATCGGTCCCTATGACGGGCACCCGTATTGCTGCATGTTTACCTGTGATTTGGGAGCTTCTTCACGGGAAACCAAATCCTTTCTGCTGGGCGTCGTCTATGACGATCAAAACCATGACGGAATTTATTCCGCAGGTGAAGGGATTGGAGATGTTGAAATCTTAATTCTCGAATCCGGATTTGCGACATGGACCGCTTCCGCCGGCGGATATGGCTTCCCGTTGCCGCCGGGCAGTTATCATGTAGAGGCGGTTTTGCCGGATGGACGTGCGGCAAGGCGTGAGATCAGCATTGGAGATCAGAATGTGAAAGTTGATTTTCTTGCCGGTGATTTCGAGATCTTGCCGCCTGCCGTTATGATCAGTGCCGATCCCGCAACCATTCGGGAAGGAGAGGTCGCGGTTTTGAAATGGACTTCGATCCAGGCCGAATCCTGTATCATTGAGCCGGATGTGGGCAGCGTGAATCCATACGGATCGATAACGGTTTCGCCCATGCAGACGACAACTTATACAATTACCGCGGCGGGTCCCGGCGGATCATCCGAGGACTGCATTACCATTGTTGTGATGCCTCCGTCACCTTCTGTAACGATCAGTGCCGATCCTGAAATTATTCAGGTCGGCGGGTCTTCCGTGCTTTCTTGGGATTCCACCTTTGCTGATACTTGTTCCATCGAACCCGGTATCGGCAATGTGGAGCCAAACGGCACGCTGACGGTCTCGCCGACCGAGACCACTTCATACCGAATCAATGCGACGGGACCGGGAGGAACCGCTACGGACCTGGTCACCGTTTCGGTAATCAACTCCTATGGAACCGTTAACGGAACTGTCATCAGCAGCACCAGCGGACAACCGATTGAAGGGGTTTTGGTGAGCGCGGCCGACAGGGTTCAGGTCCAGACCGCTCGAACAGATACCTCCGGCGGATTTGAAATCGAGCATCTCGTTCCAGGCGAAATCACCATCCGCTTTGCCAGGGAAGGATACATATCTTTCCAGACGACATTCACAATTGATGAAGGGCAAAGCCACACAATGGGTATTTCCCTGAATGAGATCCAGATGCCTGGAAAAATCAGCCTGTCGGGATTGATAACAGATGCGGTAACAGGTCAACCATTGGCTCAAGCCATGGTTTCCGTGACAGACGCAGAAAAAACCCAAACCGCTGAAACGATGAATGATGGGGCTTATTCCATCGGAGGTATTGAGCCGGGCTCCGTTGAAATCACGGCGAGTCGTGCCGGATACGCTTCCCAGACCCGGCGGTGCGATTTGCATGGGCAGGGGATTTTCCAGGTTGATTTCGAGCTTTACAACCAGTCCGAAAAGGCTTCGGTTCACGGGGTCGTCACCAATGCCAAGACCCTGATGCCCGAACCGGGGGTGAGCCTGACGGTGGAAGGAACGGACATTTCCTGTGTGACGAACGAGGACGGTGTTTTCACACTAACGGATGTCCCCATGGGCGAACGATCTTTTAATATAATAAAAGAAGAGTTCGTAGAAACGACGGTACGTATTGATATCGATAAAACCCAGTTTCAACTGGATCTGGTTTTCCCCATAACCAACGGCCTTAATTACCCGGCGGAAATTCATACGAATATCACCGGTTACGTATATGATGCATTGACCGGTCGTCCGCTGATCAACGGGATTGTGAAAGTTTTTGGGAGCGACATCCAGACTTCCACCGACACGGATGGCCAATATACGCTTACCGATCTACCGCTTGGCAAAATTCAGCTGATCGCCATGGCGCTGGACCACAAAGCCGTTTCCGTGTATCTCACGGTAGAGGAAGGGGGCGCTGATCACTTTCATTTCAGCCTGTCTCCCACGACCAGAGGAAAAATCGCCGGAAGCATTACCGACGCCGATACCGGAGAACCTATACCCTGTGCAAATCTTTCACTTGGGGAAGACAGTCTTCTCGGCGCGCAAAGTAAGGCTGACGGCCGATACACCATCCTCGGCGTTCCCGCCGGAAGCCATACCGTCACCGTAACCCATCCTGCATATCAGTCGGCGGCGACAACGAACGTGGTCGTGGTTGACGGGTCCACCACCACGCTTGATTTCGTCATGACCCGCAGACCCGTGACAGGTTCTCTGGAGGGTGTGATCACCGATATGGATACCGGTGATCCCGTTGTGGGTGCCATTCTCAAGGTGGAAGGCTCTTCAACGACGGCAACCGACGGCAACGGATATTATTTATTGAGCGATCTTTCCGCCGGATTGGTCGATATATCCATCGACGCCGCGGGTTATCCCTTGACCGAAAGAACGACAGCAGTGACGGCGGATCAAGATGATACAACGCCCACCATCACCACAGCTGATTTTAAGCTGGATGCTTTCGATTCTTCCCCGCCGGATTCAATTTCCGCGGCTGTTTCTGCAGAGACCGGCGGAAGCATTGAAAGCCCGGACGGCCGGTTTATGGTGGTTATTCCCCCGGGCGCCTTAAGCGGCGATGCGATTGTGACGTTGATGACGCCATTGGATGCGCCGGAAGAATTCCCCGGAGATGAGTTGATATTGGATCCTGAATTGGGAGTGGACGGCATCCGGGCGTTGGGCAAAATGACCCGGGTGGTTCTGGAACCCGAGACGCCGGGCGATGAAATCCCAACCCTTAACGGCTGGGTGATTTTAATCGGCAGGTATTTTCAATCACAGGTTGATGAGTTGAATATAGAAGAAAGCTCTATTTTTCCATATTACTGGGACGGAACGCAGTGGACGGTCATGCAGATAAAGCCTTATGAAACTGCGGTGGATGAAATGAGCAACCAGTATGTGGCCGTGGTCAACTTTTCGATCACCGAAACCGGGGATCCCGTGACCGCAGCTTTGGCTATGAAAGAACCCGTTCTCCTTGCTTCGCTGAGCGACTATATTCCCAATCTTGAAAAGGCGCGCACTTTTTTATTCCGTGCGGCCGGGGCGATCCGGAGAACGATTCTCATCGATCACAATGTTGACATCTATGATAAGGATTATTTGGATGCAGTAAAAAACACTGTTAAGGAAAAGATTCCCAACGAAAACGCGCTACCCCTTCTGGTGATCCATGGCTGGGATCCATTGTCCATCTTGAAAAATGTGAGGCTCACGGATCCGAATACGGACAAGCGGTACAGGTACATAATGGAAGACCTGGTTGAGGCCACCAACGGGGTTTACCGCCCCATGTTCGCCACCTATAACTCGCGGGCCGGGATCGTGTCGAACGGGAACGACCTGGCGACCTGCTTTGAATCCTGTGATGTAAAGGGGCGCCCGGCGGAACCCGGTGTCCCTGACTCCGGAAAATTTTGGTATTTCGATACCTTTGGTTACAGCATGGGAGGGCTCATATCCCGCTGCCTCCAGTCAACACTCGGGGGGGTGAACAACATGGTGATCGTCGGCACACCCAATCACGGCACCCATTCCGTTTTGAAATATATGGATTATATTCCCAGGGTCGGTGAAATAACAATGGCTTTGAAATTCAATTCGCCGGGGACGAAAGATCTTTGTCCATACGACGACCAGGCGTGGTTTCCCTTTTTAAGCGGAAACCCGACTCTCTATTGTTTAAACCGATCGCCGAAGTGCATACCTCTGGCCGATATGACTCTGATCGCCGGAACCCACGGTTTTCTTTGTTCGCGGTTTCTGCTGGGAGAAAATGACAAAGTGGTGACGGTGGACAGCGTATTTTGCCGAACCGATAAAAAAAATGACGGAGACGAATCGCTCCTGGTCGTTTCTCAACCGGCCAAAAAGTATGAATATACGGAAGGGTTTAATCATTTCAATTTCGGCGGGCTTGAATTCAGGATAAAAGATCATCCTAAAGTAAAGGATGCGATTACGAAAGGGCTTTCAGACTGGGTGGTGGGAAAGAGCCTGGTTAAGGAAGTTGCCTGGTTTGACGATAATGCTGCCATTAAGAATGCGAATTTCAAGGTGCGGGTGGAATACAATTCAATGGGGCGGGATTTTGATCGGGTTGCCCTGGTGATCTATGCCCAGGACGAAAAATTGAATTGGCATGTTTGCGGGGATTACGTGGATAATAATGGGAACATCATCCGCATTTCAGATGTTACCGGTAATTCCCAGGGCAAAAGCCCGTGCATTATAGAAACGGATGAAGCGTTCAAAAAAGAGGAGGGGATTCGGCAGGTGGTTTTCGAACTCGTTCCTCTCGAACCGGGGCAGGAAAGTGTACCGCTGGAGCCCCGGGGCAACTTCGAGCTGCCTGGATTCTAATGCCCGAGGATAACCTTAACAACCATGCAAGAAAAAAATATTTGGTCCTTACTGCGTTTGATGGATAGGAATTTTTATGAAGCTTAAAAAGTATTTTTTCCTTTGTTTTGTTCTGTTTTTCATGTTCACGGCCTGGGCGGATGCCAAATGGCGGTTTGTTTCCCCCATGCCCAATGGCAGGTACGGCCATGACGCCGTTCTGGGGCCGGACGGAAAGATATACGTGATGGGCGGTTTTGCATGGTACTTTCATAACGGCAGGTACTCGAATATCGCGTATGATCCGCAAAAAGACAGCTGGTCCGTTTTAATGCCGGTTCCCGGATGGGTGCTGGTCGAGGAAGACCTGATCATGATTTATGATCCGGAAAAAGATGCCTGGGATTGGGTGAAAAAGGTAAGCGGAGAAAAAGATTGTTATAAAGTTTTCGATCGCGATACCGAGACCTACAAGCTGGAAAAAAGAGTGGTGCCGCCGGAATGGATCAGAAACACGAACTTGCAACGAAAAGGTGACGGGGTGGCGATTGTCACCGGCAAAGACGGGCGGATATACTGGCTGGGAGGACAAGGATATTCAAATGGATATGGTGAAGCTATCGTATTTCCTTATGATCCTTTAAAGGGCGCATGGCCGGAAGTCGAAGCCAAATGGGTGAAATATTCTCCGGTGGTTTCTACCGTTCATACGGTTTATAAAACAGACATGGCGCCTATGCTGGAGCGGCGAATGGACCATGAAGCCGCGGTTACCTCGGACGGAAGGATATTCGTCATGGGCGGAAGGCGTGAACAGGTAAGAAAAACCCATCGGGATGAATTCGAAGGGACCGGCAAAATCGAGGTTTCGGATACGGTGGAATGTTATGATCCCCGGAAAAACACTTGGGAATACCGAAAACCCATGACGGTCAAGCGGTTCCTTTTCGCGGCCGTGACGGGGCCTGACGACAGGATATACACCTTCGGGGGAACGGGGGAATTCGTTCCGAACGAATCAAGAAAGACATTCGATCGCACCGAA
>Ga0116141_10002338_pt1 | contig 16254 bp, 12 predicted proteins | sample AD_UKC097_MetaG_FD_89744 | JGI IMG/M metagenome (GOLD analysis project Ga0116141, IMG submission 89744) | Active sludge microbial communities of municipal wastewater-treating anaerobic digesters from USA - AD_UKC097_MetaG | ecosystem: Engineered > Bioreactor > Anaerobic > Digestate | place: USA...
ACGTTCATGCGCGCGAGTGCGGCGTCCAGCGGCGCGCCGCCGGTGTTGTCGAAGTAGACGTCGACGCCCTCGGGGCAGATCTCCTTCAGCGCGGCCTTCAGGTCGCCGGCCTTGTAGTCGAGGGCCGCGTCGAACCCGAGCGTGCCGGTGATCCAGTCGCACTTGGCCTGCCCGCCCGTCACCCCGATCACCCGGCAGCCGGCGATGCGGGCGAGCTGACCCGCGACCGAGCCGACGGCGCCCGCGGCGGCCGACACCATCACCGTCTCGCCGGCCACCGGACGCCCGACGTCGAACAGTCCGAAATACGCGGTCAGCCCGGTGATGCCGAGCACGCCCACCAGGTGTTCGGGCGCGTGGCGGGGATCCCGCTTCGTGACCTGGTCGGGCCGCACGGTGAGGTAGTCGCGCCAGCCGAAGTCGCCGTCGACGAGGTCGCCGGGCCGCAACTGCGGCGTGTTCGACGCGATCACCTCGCCGAGACCGAAGCCGCCCATCACCTCGCCCGGCTGCAGCTGCGGCCGGTAGGTGCGCCCCTGCATCCAGGCGCGGTTGGCCGGATCGACCGAGATGATCTTCACGCGCACCAGCGCTTCGCCGGGCGCCGGCTGCGGCAGGTCGGTCAGCTGCAGCTCGAAGATGTCGGTGGTGACGGCCCCCTCGGGGCGGCGGGCGTAGATCCATTGACGGTTCACGGGGTTCCTCCGGAAGAAGGCCTTGCGGCCGCATCCGGCATTGTGGCCCCGTTGCGGGCGCGCCGCGCCGTTCGCGCGTTCGGGCTAGACTGGGACATGAACACATCCCGACGCACGCTCGACCTCTACTGGGACATCGGCAGCACCAACACCTACTTCGCGCTGAAGCTGGTGCGCCCGGTGCTCGAACGCACCGGCGCCGAACTGGTGCTGCACCCGTACAACCTCGGCCACGTGTTCCGACAGAACGACTACGTGGTGCTCGAGGAGCCGCCGGCCAAGCTCGCCAACCGCAAGCGCGACCTCGCCCGGTGGGCCGACAAGTACGGGCTGCCGTTCCGCTTTCCGACCGTGTTCCCGATCAAGTCGAGCCGCGTGCTGCGCGGTGCGCTGGCGATGCGCCGCTGGGGGCTCGAGCTGCCCTTCGTCGATGCGGTCTTCGCGGCCTACTGGGAGCGCGACGACGCGTCCATCGCCGACTACGCGGGGATGCGGCCGATCGTGACCGCGCTGGGCGTGGACCCCGCCGCGTTCGAAGCGGCAGCCGAAAGCCCCGAGATCCGCCAGGCCCTGATCGACAGCACCGACCGCGCCCTGGCGCGCGGCGTCTTCGGCGTGCCCAGCTTCGTGGTCGGCGACGAGATCTTCTGGGGCAAGGACCGCATGGAGTTCGTCGAGGACGAGCTGAACCGTCATGCGCGCTGATGCCCCGCGTGCCGTCGTCGGCGCCCACGCGCGCGCCACCGGCATCCAGTCCCGCGCCACCGGCACACGCGCCGGCCGAACCATCGTTCCCCCGAGGAGATCCCCATGAGCACCGACCGCAGCGCGATCGAACAGACGATCCAGACCTACTTCGACGGACTCTACGAAGGCGACGCCGACAAGCTCGGCAGCGTCTTCCACGAGTCCAGCGCGCTCACCTGGGAACAGGGCGGTGCGGTGTCGATCCTGTCCCGCGATGCGTGGCTGAAGGCGGTGCGCGAGCGCCCGTCGTCCAAGGCGCAGGGCCTCGCGCGCGACGACGCGATCCTGCTGCTCGACCAGTCGAGCCCGACCACGGCGTTCGTGAAGGTCAAGTGCCAGATCCCGCCGCGCTACTTCAACGACTACCTGAGCCTGCTGAAGGTGGGCGGCCGCTGGCTGATCGTGCAGAAGGTGTATGCGGTCGAGGTGCGTCCGTAGGTCGTCGCCGGCCCCTGCGCCGGCTTCGGCGCCGGATCAGCCGCGCGCGGGGCGGGCGACCGGCATCGACGCGAACTGCACGAACAGGCGCGCGAGGTCGTCCGCGCTCGCCAGTTCGGCACACCGGTAGGCCAGGCGGCCGGCCGGATCCAACAGCACCACCTGCGGGGTGTGCCGGTCGACGCCGGCGGCACGGCCGCGCAGGAAGTCGAGCATCACGTCGGCGTGCTGGGGCGACGGCACGGCGGCCACCCACTCCGGACGCGCGCCGAAGCGTGTGCGCCAGGCGGCCAGCGCACGCGCATCGTCGCCCAGCGGATCGATGCTCAGCGACAGCAGCTGCGCGCGCGGAATGCGGCCCAGCACCTGTGCCTGGAGCGCCGCGAACACCGCGCCCTGGATCGGACAGGTCGCGCTGCAGCCGGTGAACATCAGCTGCAGGGCCGTGAACCGCCCGGCCAGCAGGTCGGGCAGCGTCGTGCGCCGGCCGTCGTGCAGCGTCAGCGCAAGCCCCGGCACCGCGCGCGGGGGATCGACCGGACCGAGCATTCCGTGCGTGGCACGCGCCTGTCCGGCGGCGATCCATCCGCCCGCGGCCAGCGCGTGCACGAGCCGGCGTCGCGTGCGGTCGATGCGCACCGGCATGCGGTTGCCGTGCGCCAGGGCGAGATCCTCGTGCGCCGTGGCGCGGTCGCCGTGCACCGGATCGCGTCCGATCACGGGCCCGCCCATGGACCCGCCCACGCGTGCGCGCGTCATGTCGCCCCCTGCGTCAGATGCGCCCACAATGCCGCGCACTGCGCGTCGGTGACGTCGTACCGCGGCATCGCGCGCGGCAGCAGCACGCCGGCGGGATCGACGCCCGTGCGCAGCACCTGGCAGAAGGCGGACCGGTCGTACCGTGAGGGCGGACCGCCGCGACGTTCTATGTGTCCGGTGAGGTGCGCGGCCGACAGCGTCGGTGCGAAGCCGGGCGTGGCGGCCGATACGCCGGTGGCGGCCGATATGCCGACGGCGGCCGATGCGGCCGGTCCGCGCGCATGGCAGTTCACGCAGCGCAGCGCCTCGGCCGGCAGTGCCTGCGCATGGTGGGCGAGGCGTCCGGCGAGCGGGTGCCGGCCGTCGAACAGACCCGCCCCCTCGCGAGCGCCCGCCACCGACGCCGCGACACCCGTCGCCATCACGGCGCCCGCAAGCACGGCGAACGCCACCGCGAACGGCGTCGATGTGCGCGTCGACATCCGCATCAGCATCGACGTCCGCGACCGCACCACCGTCCGCATGTCCCCGTCCGTGCCCACGTCACTGCGGCGTCAGCACACCGGCTGGCACCGGCACGTACTGCAATGCCCCCGGGGTCAGCCATTGCAGACGGATCACCGCCCCGCCGCCCCGCTCGTAGTAATCCAGGCCGATCGGCACGCGCTGCCCTGCCGACAATCGGATCGACGTGCTCGTGTCCGTCGCCGGGCCGTGGTCGGTCCAGTTGTTGATCACGCGCGTGCCGTTCACCCACAGCCGCACGCCGTCGTCCGACACGGTGCGGAACCGGTAGGTGCCCCCGGTGGGGGCCGTGACGAATCCGGTCCAACGCACCGAGAAGTTGTCTGCCGGCACGCCCGGCCCCGGCGCCCCCGTGCCCCAGTCGAAGTCCACCGCCTGGAAGCGGGTGAGCGCGGCCGTTCCGGAGAACGTGAGGTTGGCGAAATAGTCGCCGCGCAGCCCGGTCACGACCTCCGGTGCCGCGGGATGCAGACGATCGGCCGGCACGGCCACCGACGCCGTCGCCCCCGGCGGCTGCCAGCGCAGACGCATCGTCGCACCGCCGCCGCGCTCGTAGTACTCGAGCCGCAGCGTCGCACGGCGTCCGGCCGTCAGCGTGATCGCCGCACTGGTGTTCACGGTGGGCGCGTGATCGGTCCAGTTGTCGATGACCAGCGTGTCGTCGACCCACAGGCGCACGCCGTCGTCCGACACCGTCTCGAACCGGTAGCTGCCGCTCACCGGCACGTCGAGCTCGCCCCGCCAGCGCACCGAGAAGCCGTCCGCGGGCACACCGGTGCCCGGAGACCCGGTGCCCCAGTCGGCATCGACGGCCTCGACCCGCGACAGCACCGGCGTGCCGGACAGCGTCGTGTTCGCGTAGTAGGAACCGCGCAGGCCGGTGCCCGTGCCGGTGCCGGCGGTCACGGCGGGCTCCTGTGCACCGATCGCACGCACGAACGCCGCGACCTGCTCGAGCTCGCCGGCCGTCAGGCTGATCGACGTGTGGGCGCGCACGGCGTCCTCGATCGTCGCGGCCGAGCCGTCGTGCAGGTAGGGCGCGGTTGCCCAGACATCGCGCAGGGTGGGCGTGTCCAGGCCGGTGAGCGCGGCCCCCAGACGGGTGCCGCTCGCGGGCCTGATCGTGCCGATGTCGTGCAGGCGCCCGGTGGCGCTGTCCGAGAACGCCTCCGAGCCGTGGCACCCCGCGCAACTGCGCGTGAACACCGTGCGCCCCGCCTGGGCCGTCGCACTCAGCGTGCCGTCGGCGTTGCGCAGGGGGCTCGCGTCGAAGCGCGTCAGGGAGGCCACGTACGCTGCCAGCGCATCCAGGTCGGCGCTCACGCCGGCCTTGCGATCGCCGAGCGGCTGGCTGCGCGTGCCGGTCGCGTACTGGGCGTCGGTCATCAGCCCCGTGCCCTGCGCGAGCGTGCGGATCTGCCCTTCGAAGTCGTGCACCTCGTCGAAGTTCGCGCTCCAGTGCAGCCGCCCCTGCCCGCCGGCGCGACCGCGCAGCGCGATCGTGTTGCGCAGCCCCTCTCCGCGGCCGGTCAGGTCCCAGGTGCGGCCATCGTGTCCGCCGTCGGCATGGCAGCTCGCACAGCTCAGGTAGCCGTCGCGCGCCAGTCGCGGATCGCGGGCGTCGTAGAAGAACTGCTTGCCGCGCAGCACCTGCGCGTCGAGCCGCTCCGCGGCCACGGTGGGCACGCTCGCGACGCGCGGCATCGCGGTCTCGCCGAACCCGGTCAGCCGGGACAGGTCGTGCACGCCCACGGTCCGGTCCATGAAGTCGTGCACGTACAGCGTGTTGCCGTCGGCCGACAACGCCAGCCCCTGCGGCGCGCGCCCCGCATCGACCCGGAACAGCTCGCGCTGACCGGCGACGTCGACGACCGCCACGTGACGGCTCGTCTCGAGCGCGACGAACAGGTAGGCGCCGCCCGGGTGGAACACCGCCGCGCTGGCCAGGCCCGAGTTGTCGTGATCCACACGCGCGCCCGTGTCCTCGGCGAGGGTCGACAGGTCCACACGCGACGTGATCGCGCGGACCGTGTTCTGGAAGTCGAGGTCGAGCCCGTCGCGCAGGCGGCCGCGCTTGACGTTGTCCTGCTTGCCGGGGATCCAGGCGCTGGCGCCGTCCGGCGCGATCGCCGGCGCACCCAGGTAGTTCGGCACGCCACGGCCCTGCGCCGTGGTGTCGGCCTTCTCGCTGTGCACGAGCACGACCGTGCGCTGCACGGCCAGACTGGCCGCGTCGAGCACCAGCAGCTCGCCGCCGCGGGCCGCGCCGCCGACACTGGTCTGCACGACGGCGGTCGACTCGCCCGGCAGTGGCGGCGTGATGAACCGCGCCACCAGCAGGCGCGTCGCGCCCGCGTCCAGCGCCAGGTGGCGCGGATGCGGCCCGACGTCGGCCGCCGACAGCCGGGCGCCGGTCGCGGAGAGCCGTGCGATGCGGCCGGTGGCCTGCTCGGACACCCACGCGCCGCCGTCCGCGCCGATCACGATGCCGAACGGCTGCGAGGCGGCGGGCATCGCGACGGTCTGCACCACGGCGAGCGTCGACGGGGACACGATGCTGATGCTGGCCGAGTCCCGGTTGACGACCCAGATGCGGCCGTCGGGCGCGCGCGCCAGGGTCCGGGGATCGCGGCCGACCGCCACCTCGGCGACACGCGTGCGCGTGGCCGCGTCGATCACGCTCACCGAGTCGTTGTCGGGGTTCACCACCCACACCCGCGCCGACGCACCGCTGCGCGGCTCGACGAGGATCGGCGTGGACGATCGCCCCGCCGACCCGCCCTGCCCCTGCACCGACTGCAGGAAGGTGCGCGACGACGCGCGCCCGTCGTCGGTGCGGGCGGTCAGGGTCACCTGGTAGACACCGGGGGCGGCGTAGATGTGCGTGGCCGTCTGGGTGCTGCTCCACGCGGTGGGCGCCGTGCCGTCACCGAAGTTCCACTGGTACGTGTAGGCACCAACGGTTGCGGTGGCCGCCGAGTAGGTGACCGTTGCACCGCTGGCGACCGCGGGCGCACTGACCGGCTGCAGCACCGGCGCGGGCGACAGCACGGTCCAGGCGAAGCGCACCGCGGCACTTCCGCCGCGACCGTCGCCGGCCAGCACGGTGACGTCGAACGCGCCGGCGGCCGACGGGGTGCCGGTGATCACCCCGGATGCCGCCGCGATCGACGTGCCGGGCGGCAGTCCGGTGGCCGAGAACGTCAGCAGGTCACCATCCGGATCACTGGCCGAGATGGCGATGCGCGCGGCGACGCCCTGCTCGCTCACCAGTGCGGCCGGCGTGGTCGCCACCGGAGCGCGGTTGGCAGACGGGCGGCCATGCACCTCGACTTCGGCCAGCTGCAGGAAGTTCGTGCCCGCCAGCTGCACGCGGACGTAGCGTCCGCGTGCACCGGCGGTCGGGATCAGCGTCGCGCGCGGCGCGGTGCCCGAGAACTGGCTGCGCCAGACGCTGGCATCGGCGAGCAGCTGCGTGAAGCTGCGTCCGGTCATCGGTGTGTCCGACACGAACACGTAGAAGTTGGCGAGCCGCTCGGCGCAGCAGTCCGCACGATTCCACAGCCGCACGGCGTCGAGCGCATGGGTCACGCCGAGATCGACCTCCCACCACGCGTTGGCGTCGCTGTTGGTGTGCGACACGGACCCGGCGGCATAGTCGCCGGCCGTCACGCCGTCGACCGCGCGCCGCGCGTCGGCGACCCCGGCATACGTGGACGACTGGCTGGCCGGGCGGCCCCGCGCCACGTTGCGGAAGTAGACCGCCTTCTCGGCCTTGAGCGCGGCCAGCTCGGCGAAGTTGCCTTCCGCCACCGGCGCCCCCCAGTTCGCGCCGTCGGCGCTCAGGAACACCCGATAGGCAGCGATCGTCCCGTTGGCGGAGGCGTCCTGGCGCGGCAGGTACCGCAGCCCGCTCACCTCCGTCGCCGAGCCGAGGTCGATCACGATCCAGTGGGGATGCGGCGGCGAGGCGCCCTGCCAGCGGGTGTGCCAGATCGTCGCCGGGTTGCCGTCGACGGCGTTGGCCGCAGCGCCGTTCTCGCCGACGAGCTCCTCGCTGTCGGCGCTCACGCGCCAGCCGCCACGGTTGAGCGGCTGGCCGCTGGCGTCGAGCAGCACGAACTCCGCAGCGGACGTCCACGGATTCCCGGCCACCTCCGAGAGCGCCTCGATCCGCACGTAGCGGGTGGCGCCGGGTGCCGACACGTTCCAGGTGAAGTCGGTGCTGACCGCGCCGCTGCCGGTGCTCGCGCGCAGCGTCACGCGGTGGCTGCCGACGGCGTCGGGCACGCCCGAGATCAGTCCGGTGGCGGCGTTGATCGACAGCCCGGGCGGCAGCCCCTGGGCCGAGTACGTGGGGCCCACGCCGGCCGGCACGGACACCGTCGGCTGGAGCGCCACCGCAGCACCGACCACGGACGACTGGTCGTCGATCGTCGCGATCGTCGGCGCCCCGGCCAGCGAGATGCGCACGATGCGCGCCACCGACGGCGTGCCCTGCGCGTTCATCGCGAACAGCATCCAGTCGCCCGGCAGCGCGAAGCCGGGATTCGACGGCACGTCCACCGCGTAGGTGTTGTCCGGCAGCGTGCGGAACGACAGCGACAGGCGCCGCTGGTCGTTGTTGACGGTGTGCGTGGTCGACGACAGCCGCACGATCGAGAAGGCGGTGACCGGGCTGTCGGTGCGCACCTGCACCGTCTGTCCGTGACCGACCGTGGCAGGCGCCGACGTGATCACCGGGCGGGTCGCGGGCGAGCCGTCGGTGTTGAACAGGTAGTGCGGCGAGAGCACCTGCAGGTCGGGATGGTTGGCCGCGCAGCCGGCGCCGCACAGGCCGCCGCCGGCGGACACCACGCGGGCGTCGGGCAGCAGCAGCGCCACGCTGTGGTAATTGCGCGGCACCGAGATCGGCGGCAGCGGACTGAAGCTCTCGTCGGCGGGATCGAACAGCTCGGGCACCAGCACCGAATTGTTGTCCGAGAACCCGACCGCGACCGTCTGGCCGCCGACGATCAGCACCTGACCGTTGGGCAGCACGACGCTGTTGTGGAACGCGCGGCGGTAGGCCATCGGCGCGATCCTGCGCACCGACAGCCCCGCATTCACGTCGATCACGTAGGCGTTCGCGTTGGCGGGCACGTTGTCGTAGCCGGGGCCGCCGCCGGCCTTCAGGATGCGGCCCGTGTCGTACATCACCGTCGTGCCGCTGATGCTGAACTGGTCGTCGCCGCGCGGGCCGGCGGGGATCACCCGGCCGTTGCCGGCCGTGTCGATCCAGTGCATGTTCACGCCGGGTCCGGCATGCAGCACCTTGCCGTTGCCGGCCGGGATCAGCCAGAAGTGGCTGTCCATGCCGAAGTTGCGCGACGGGTCCGACGACAGGAAGCTGTCGATCGGCACCCCGCTCAGGCGACGCCACCCGCCGGCGGCGCTCCACACCTCGCCGTGCTTGTTGCCGACGCCGCCGCTCCACGACCCGCCCAGCGTCAGCACGGTCCCGTCGGCCAGCAGCGTGTTGGCCTGATAGCCGCGCGGGATGTTCATCGCGGCCCCGGTGCTCCACGCACCGCTGGCCGGATCGTAGAGGCTGGTGCGCTCGGAGCTGATGCCGCCATTGACGAGCAGCCGCCCGTCGGCGAGGTTGGTCGTGCCCGGACAGAACATGTTGTGACCGGTCTCGGTGACGGTGCGCTCCGTCACCGTGCCCTTCACCGGATCGTAGATCAGGCTGTACGTGCGACCGGTCGCGGCGCCGAAGCTGAACTTCTCCTCGGCCGACCACATCAGCACCCGGCCGTCCGGCAGGTTTGCGGCCGCCGCCGGCACCAGCGGCAGCGCGGTCGGCGACGACCAGCGCGCCAGCGCAGCCACCTGGGGCGCGAGCGCCTTCTCGCGCGCATCGGCCGATGCGCCGGGCTGCGCGTCGGTCGATCCGCCGTCGGCACATCCGGCGAGCACGACCAGCGCACTCAGGGCCAGGGCGGACAGCAGGCGCGGGGTCAACGAGGAAGGTCGGTCGAGCATCGGGTCGTCTCGGTCATGCGGGCGGGACTCCGCACGGCCGGGGCACGCCGCGAGGCGATGCGGCCGGAGGGCGGAGGCAAGGCTCCGGATGATCGCGACCGCCGCGCCGTCGATCGGTGACGAACTGCGCACATCGGCCGACGAACGGCGGCTTCGGGCGTGACAAACGTCGCATTGCGCCCGACGAACGGCGGCGCGTGTCTCGACCGGGGGGCGGGATGCGCCGGTCGTCGGCCAGCTCGTGACGCGGCGCAGCGATGCGGAGAGGATCGGCGGGCCGTCTGCTTGCGCCCCCGCGCACGCCCGCTTCCCGGATCCGATGACCCGACACCTGCCCGGCCTCGTGCTGGCCGCCAGCCTGTTTGCGATTGCCGCCTCGCTGGCGATGCGCGACCGCCTGCCGGAACGCAACGCGGTGCTGCCCGCCCTGTTCGAGGAACCCGCGCAGAGCGACGTGCGCGCCCGCCCGTTCGAGGTGACGGCCGGCGACGTCCGCTACACCGTGCAGCCGCTGCAGGCGTACGAGATCCACGGCCTCGTCGTGAGCCGGCACGACACGTCGGCCTGGTGGGACGTGCTGCATCGCAAGGACTGGAACGACCACCTCAACGTGGCCGACCTGTGCGTGATCTGGGGCGCCAACCTGCGCAACGACGCCTATCGCGCGATGCGGTTCTGGAGCGAGGTCTTCACCTGCAACGCCGGCACCGACTCGAATGCGGTGTGGCGCCAGTTCGATCCGGATGCCCTGTCGAACAACCACCTGCTGACGGCGCGACCGGACCTCGTGCGCACCCTACGCGCGGTGCGCCCGGGCGACCAGATCCGCATCCGCGGGTTCCTCGCCGAATACGCGCACGAGCAGGGACGCGTGTTCCGCCGCGGCACGAGTCTCGTGCGGACCGACCGCGGCAACGGCGCCTGCGAGACGATCTGGGTCACCGACGCCCGGGTGCTGCGCACCGCGAACCGCGGCTGGCGCCTGCTGATGCTCGTCGCACTGGCCGGCATCGTGCTGTCGGTGCTGCTGTGGTGGCGGCTGCCGGTACGGCCCGCGGAACGCTGACGCGCACGCGGGGCCGGTCCGCACGCAGGCTCTCTGAGGCGGCAACGCCCCCGGCGCATCGCCGTCAGCGGCCGCCGCCCAGGAAGTCCTTCGCCCAGGCGCCGTAGTCGGCCTCGCGGCTGGCGTCCTTGACCAGATCGGGCGGCGGGAGGTTGGGCAGCTTGCCGGGCGCCACGCCTTCGCGCAGCGCCTTCAGGCTCGCGTGCACGGCGCCGACCGCCGCCATGAACGGCTGGTGGCCCTGCAGGCAGATGCGCACCCGCTGGGCGGCCAGGTACGCCGGATCGGACAGCTCGGCGGGCACCCCGCCCAGCACCAGCGGCAGCGAGGTCGCGGCCGACACGGCCTCGAGCTGTGCGCGGGTCTTCATGCCGACGATGAACAGCGCGTCCACGCCGCAGGCCTCGTAGGCCTGCAGCCGCGCGATCGTGTCGTCGACCCCGGTCACGGAGATCGCGCTGGTCCGGCCCAGGATGACCAGGCCGGGGTCACGGCGCGCGGACAGCGCCGCCTTCATCTTGCCCACGCCCTCCTCGACGGAGGTGAGCTGGATGCCGCTGGTGCCGAACGGCTGCGGCAGGGCCGTGTCCTCGATCGTGAGCGCGGCGACGCCGGCCGTCTCCATCTCCTGCACGGTGCGCATCACGCCCAGCGCGTTGCCGTAGCCGTGGTCGGCGTCCACCATCAGGGGCAGCGTGCCCGCGCGGCAGATGCGCCGCGCCTGTTCGGCGAACTCGGTGAGCGTGATCAGCGCGATGTCCGGCGCACCCAGCACGACCAGCGACGCCACCGAGCCGGCGAACATGCCGAGCTCGAAGCCGAGGTCCTGTGCGATGCGCGCCGAGAGCGCGTCGTATACGGAGGCGGGATGCAGGCACTGGCCGCCGGCCAGAACGGCGCGGAACCGCGCCCGTCGATCGTCAGTCGTCATGATGGGTCGCCACGCGGCGCATGCGGGAAGCAGGATCCGAAGTCTAGTCCATGCGCGCAGCGGGCTGGCGCAGCGCTCGGCGCCGAACGCGGTGCTCCGCCGCACCGCTGCCGGCGTCAGTGGTAGTCGTCCTCGCGCTGGTGACGCACCGCCAGGATGGTCACGGTTGCCGCATCCTCGATCTCGAAGAGCGCCACGTAGCCACTGCTCCCGAACGGAATGAGCAGTTCGCGCAGGAACGGGTCGTCGTCGGCCTTGCGATAGATGAACGGCGAGCGCTTCAGGCTCTCGACCGCCCCGGTGATCGCGCCCAGCGCCCGCTCGGCGAGATCCAGGTCCTCGACCGTGGTGGCGCGATCGAGCAGGTACTCGTACAGCCGCGCCAGATCATCCTGGGCCGAAGCGCTGTACCGAACCGCAAAGCTCATGCACGAGCCTTCTTCTGCAGCCTCGTGCGGGCCCGGGCCAGCTTCTCGCCCAGTTCGGCATGGACAGCGTCGGCATCGATGTACCCCCCCGTGCGCTTCGCGTGCTCGCGGGAGGCCAGGCCCCGCGCGATGAACTCGGCACGGACGCGGCGGCGCTGGATCGTCTCTCGTACCGAGGCCTCGATGAAGCCCGACAGCGTCTCGCCCTCCTGGAGCACGCTTTCGGCAGCTTCGCGCAGTTCGGGCTCGACGCGCAGCGACGGCAGGGTGGCAGATTTCATGGTGCGCAGGCGGTGCGTTGCAGTTGCGATGCACTCTACCCGAATCGCGCGCTCGCCGCCAGATCCGCGCAACGGCGTCGCGTCAGGCCGGCTGCCGTCTGCTCGGCGCGCACCCCTCGGCGAGATGCCGCAGGACCCTGCGCAGGCAGACCGCGCCCGCGGCCCCGCCGCGTCTGCGATTTCCTCCCTCGGCGCCTTTCAGCTATCGTTCGCGGCGCACGATCCGGGGCACCCCGCGGCCGACCAGAACAGGATCGAGGAGACCATGCACGAGTACCCGGCAAGCCGCGTCGGCCGCGGCATCCTGTTCATGCTGACCGCGGTCGCGATGTTCTCGTGCATGAATGCGGTGGTGAAGCTCCTCAGCGCCGACTTCCATTCGATCCAGATCGTCTGGGCGCGCACCCTGGGACACTTCCTGTTCGTGATGGCACTGTTCGTGCCGCAGTCGGGCTTCGCGGTGCTGCGTTCGCGCCAGCTCGGTGCCCAGTTCTCGCGCTCGATCCTCCAGATGTGCTCGACCGCGCTGTACTTCACCGCGCTCGGCTACCTGGGGCTGGCCGAGGCCACCGCGATCGGCTTCCTGTCGCCGATGATCGTCACGCTGCTTGCCGTGCCGATGCTGGGCGAACGCATCGACCGCAACCGGCTCGCGGTGGTGTGCGCCGGGTTCGTCGGTGTGCTGATCGTGGTGCGGCCGGGGTCGGCCGTCTTCCACTGGGCATCGCTGCTGATCCTGTGCAGCTCGACGCTGTATGCCACCTACCAGGTGCTGACGCGGCGCGTCGCCGGCACCGACTCGGCGCAGACCTCGGCGGTCTACAGCGCGATGGTCGGCAGCGTGCTGCTGTCGTTCGTGGTGCCCTTCTTCTGGACGACGCCGACCCGCTGGCTCGACATCGCGCTGCTGCTGGGCCTCGGTGTGTTCGGCGGTCTCGGCCACTACTGCGTGGCCACGGCCATGAGCAGCGCGCCGGCCAATCTGATGTCGCCGTTCCAGTACTTCCAGCTGCTCGGCGCGAGCCTGTTCGGCTACCTGATGTTCGACACCCTGCCCAGCGGGTACACCTGGCTCGGTGCGTCGGTCATCGTCGCCAGCGGCCTGTACCTGGGCTGGGTGGAGTCGCGCAAGCGCAGGTGAACGGATGCGCACCGCCCGCCGCGCGGCCCTCGTACTGCTGCTGGCGACTGCTGCGCTGGCCGTCCTGGCCCGGGACGTGACGCACGACGGCCCGATGGCGGCCGCCGACCATCGCATCGGGGCATGGCTGCAGGCGTGGCTCGCGCCGTCGGCGGGCGCGCCATGGGTCGGGCCGCTGCGCTGGGTGTCCGACCTGCACAAGCCGCGCGTGCTCGCCGTCGCGACGATCGCGGTGTCACTGCTGCTGCTGGCGCTTCGCCGCCGTGGCGACGCCCTGTTCGTGCTGCTCGTCGTCCCGTCGGGCTCGGTCGTCAACCATCTGATCAAGCACACGCTCGAGCGTCCGCGCCCGGGTCTGGCGGCGACGCCCGGCCTGCCCACCGACTTCGCGTTTCCCAGCGGCCACGTCGCCACCGCCGCCCTGCTGTACGGGGTGCTGGCCCTGCTCGCACTGCGGCACGCCCCTCACCCCGCGGTGCGCGGGCTGGCCGTTGCGGCGGCCGGCCTGCTCGTGGCACTGGTCGGCGCGAGTCGCGTCGTCCTGGGCGCGCACCACGCGAGCGACGTGGCGGGCGGCGCCCTGCTGGGCATCGGCTGGATCGCCGTGGGCGTGCTGGTCGCCCGGGCCGTGCGGTGGCGCACCGGGCCCCGCGACGGTTTCCGAAGCTGAAACCGTGCAGCGCCTGCGGGCCGCCTCCCTGCGGCACCGGTTCTGCACCGCGCAAATCCCTTCCGGCAGTGTGGCAGACTTGCCCTCGACCGAATCCACCGTATCGACCCGAGGAGACACTGCATGAGCTGGAAGCCCGAACTGGAAGAACTCGAGAAACGACAGGCCTTCGCCCGCGAGATGGGCGGCGCCGACAAGGTCAAGCGCCAGCACGACGGCGGCCGCCTGACCGTGCGCGAGCGCATCGACAAGCTGCTGGACGGCGGCAGCTTCCATGAAGTGGGTTCGATCTCCGGCATCGGCGAGTACGACGAGCAGGGCGCGTTCAAGTCGCTCACCCCGGCCAACTGCGTGTTCGGGCGCGGCCGCATCGACGGCCGGCCGGTGGTCGTGGTGGGCGACGACTTCACCGTGCGCGGCGGCTCGGCCGACGCGTCGATCAGCGCCAAGCCGCTGATGGCCGAGGAGATGGCAGCCGAGTTCCGCCTGCCCATCGTGCGCATCATCGAAGGCTCGGGCGGCGGCGGCTCGGTGAAGACGATCGAGACCAAGGGCGCGTCGAACCTGCCGGGCGGCGTCGGCGGCACGCGCGGCTTCTACTACATGACGGCGAACCTCGCGCAGGTGCCGGTGGTGGGTCTGGGACTGGGGTCGGTGGCCGGACTGGGCGCGGCCCGCCTGGCCTCGAGCCACTTCTCGGTGATGACGAAGAATTCGGCGATGTCCGTCGCCGGCCCCCCGGTGGTGGCGCGCCTGGGCCAGCCGCTGACCAAGCAGGAGCTGGGCGGCGCCGACATCCAGACCCGCGCGGGCGGCATCGACAACGCGGTCGACACCGAGGAGGAGGCGTTCGAGGCGGCCCGTCGCTTCCTGTCGTACCTGCCGCCGTCGATCCACAGCCTGCCGCCCGTGATCGCGTCCCAGGACGACCCCGATCGCGCCGACGAGTTCCTGATGAGCGTGATCCCGCGCAACCGCCGGCAGATCTACAAGATGCGCCCGATCATCGAGTCGGTGGTCGACAAGGGCTCGTTCTTCGAGATGGGCCGCAACTTCGGCCGCTCGATCATCGCCGGCCTCGCGCGGCTCGACGGGCATCCGGTGATGCTGTTCGCCAGCGACCCCTATCACTACGGCGGATCGTGGAACGCCGAGACCTGCCAGAAGGTGGTGCGCTTCGTCGACCTGGCCGAGACCTTCCATCTGCCGGTGGTCTACCTGCAGGACTGCCCCGGCTTCCTGATCGGCCTCGATGCCGAGAAGACCGCCACCATCCGGCACGGCGTGCGTGCGATGGCGGCGATGAACCAGACGACGGTGCCGTGGTGCACGATCATCGTGCGCAACGCGTTCGGCGTGGCCGGCGCCGCGCATCAGCCCGGCGCGCGCCTGTCGCTGCGCTACGCCTGGCTGTCGGCGTACTGGGGCTCCCTGCCGCTGGAAGGCGGGATCGAGGCGGCCTACCGCGCCGACATCGAGGCGGCCGACGACCCGAAGGCCAAGCTCGCCGAGATCGAGCAGCGGCTCAATGCGCTGCGCTCGCCGTTCCGCTCGGCGGAGAAGTTCTGGGTGGAGGAGATCATCGACCCGCGCAAGACGCGTTCGATCCTGTGCGACTTCGCGCGGCTCGCGCAGGGCGCGCTCACGCCGGGACGCGTGTCGTTCTCGATGCGGCCGTGAGCGTTGCGGCCGTGAGCGTTGCGGCCGGCCGACACCCGGCCGGCTGTCACCCGCACGGTCGGTGCCGGCCTGGCCGGCGCCCGGCCGGTCAGCGCCCGGCGCGGTCCTCCGGCAGGCGGAAGCTGCTGACCGCGCCGGCCAGCGTGACGGCCTGACCCTTCATCACGTCGGCCGAGGCCGCCGTCTGCTCGACCAGCGCGGCGTTCTGCTGCGTCATCCGGTCCAGGTCCTGCACCGCCTGACCCACCTGGCCGATGCCCAGCGTCTGCTCGCGCGAGCCGGTGGCGATCTCGCCCAGCAGCTGGCTGACGCGCTGCGAAGACTGCACGATCTCCTCGATCGCGCCACCGGCCTTGCGCACCACCGACGTTCCGGTCTCCACCTGGCGGACGCTGGTGCCGATCAGGCCCTTGATCTCCTTGGCGGCGTCGGCGCTGCGCTGCGCCAGCGCGCGCACCTCGCCGGCGACGACCGCGAAGCCGCGCCCCTGCTCGCCGGCACGCGCGGCCTCCACCGCGGCATTCAGCGCCAGGATGTTGGTCTGGAAGGCGATGCCGTCGATCGTGCCGATGATCTCGCCGATGCGTCCGGACGACGCCCGGATGTCCTCCATGGTGGACACCATCTCGCGCATCACCTGGCCGCCGTCGGCCGCGATCTCCGCGTTGTGCCGGGCCAGGCGCGAGGCTTCCTCGGTGTGGTCGGACGTGGTCTTCACGGTCGACGAGATCTGCTCCATCGACGCGGCCGACTCCTCCAGGCTGGCCGCGGCGGCCTCCGTGCGCGACGACAGGTCCATCGCACCGCTGGCGATCTCGGTGCTCGAGGCGACGATCTGGTCGCTCGAGGTCTGCACGCGAAGCACC
>Ga0116141_10002342_pt1 | contig 16251 bp, 9 predicted proteins | sample AD_UKC097_MetaG_FD_89744 | JGI IMG/M metagenome (GOLD analysis project Ga0116141, IMG submission 89744) | Active sludge microbial communities of municipal wastewater-treating anaerobic digesters from USA - AD_UKC097_MetaG | ecosystem: Engineered > Bioreactor > Anaerobic > Digestate | place: USA...
AGAACCGGCACAAAAGCGGTGATGAAAAGTCCGAACTCGTCGGAGAACAGCGGGGTGACACGGGGCAGGTGCTCTGCGAAAACAAGCGGCACTTCGGCTGGAGGGTTCATGTAACGGGTACCGGGGACCGTGGCGTATGGGTGGCCGGTCGGATAACTCTCGGGGCCGAAAACGAATTGACCGTCGCGCTGGGCGACGGTGAACAGGCCGGTCAGCCCAAGATGACGGGCTGCGGCAGCAAACTGAAGATGGAGGGCGTGGTAACACGGCAGATTCGTGTCGCCCGCTGTGAATGTCAGCTTGCCAAACTGCGCGGGCGACAGGGATCGAGCGACGGTGGCCGCGTGCGCCATCAGCGTCTCCTGCTCGTGGCGCGTGACGCATTGCGTCAGACGGCGCGTCTGCCAGACGCCGGCCAGAACGACGATGCCGATGGCGGCTATCGTGACGGCCAGCAGGTATCGCGGGCGGTGCCCTGCGGCTTGCGAATTGGGAAGCGTTTCGGTCGATCTCATGCTGGATGCCGTCCTGTCAGGATGGGGTACCGGTTTCAACCGGTTCGCCTGAAAACACCTCGGGGGGTACCCAACACAGACCGAATGTCTCGATCAGAATATCGGATTTGCGCGGCCGGATGCTACGTGTCTCGACCTGCAGCGTTTCGGGATGTGGCGCGGCGCTCAGGGATGCGGTTGCCGTCTCGAACTGCTGTTCCAGATCGCGCAGGCGCTGCTGCAAGACCTCCAGGCTCTCTTCGGCACGCACGACATCCGCGCGCTCTTTGCTGATCCGGCTTGCGCTCTTCATGGCCGTCGCGGCACGCCCCACCGTGCCGATACGGGATCGTCCGCGCCCCAGAAACGCGCCCAGAAGCGTGGCACCGACCGACAGCATCGTGTTCATTTTCTGCTGTCCGGATTGCGCCCGCTCGCGCTCAACCCGCTCTTCGGCGCGCCGGATCTGGTCGCTGAGTGTCCGCAGCGCCGGCGCATATTTGGCTTTCAGCTTAGCCACTTGCTCGTCGTGGCGTTCGCGCAGGATTTGGCAGACGCGGACGCGGAACTCGCCGAGCGATTCACCGGGGCGTGACACCATTTTCAGATCCGGGAAGGCGTAGCGGTCGAGGGTGGCGTTCTGGTGCAGGGCCGCAGTCAACGACTTCGACCAGCCGGAGAGAACTTTGGGGCGCGTCACGCTCGCGGGAAGCGCCGCGTAACCGGCCTGCGGGGGTGCCGTGCGGAGCAGGTCGCGGGCCGCGGTTTCGCACAGTATGGGCGTGTTCCACAACGGTTCGTCGGTCGTCGTTGAAAAGGGCACGAGCCACGTGCCGCCGATCCAGTCATCGACGGCGGCTTTCGCCTCGACAAAGTGCAGCTTGTACGATGCGACCAGGGCGGGCACGTAGGTGAACGGAGCATTATCAGCACGTGCGCGCAGGAAGTAAACCGGCATATCCGGCGGCACAATGGGCGGCAGGCAAGACGACGGCTCTGCCGCTGTCTGCTGCGGGGCAGTCGCAGCGGGCGAGGGCGCAGGCGAGGGAGTTTGCGCGGCGGAAGGCGGTTGCTTGGCGGCTGGCTCGGACGCGTTGGCGGGCAGGGCGGCCAGTTGCTGGAGCGTCAGCGGGCCGCGCAGATAACTCATGGCCCAGCGCGTCTGGAAAAGCACAGGCGCATCGTCATGGACATTGCGCATCAGGAAGACACGGTTACCGAGACCGGCCAGCAGGCGTTCCATGGCGTCGCGGTCGAAGCCGCCGCCGGCGCTGGCGGCCGCGCCTTCAAGACCCTCCATCACGCGCAGCTTGTCGCGCTCGGTTTGAAGCCGTCCGATGAACCAGGTGCCGCAGTTTGAGAGACCTTTGTAATCCAGATCAACCGGATTCTGCGTAGAGAGCACGACGCCCAGACCAAAGGCGCGCGCCTGCTTGAGCAAGGTCAGCATCGGCAGTTTCGAGGGCGGGTTGGCGGTCGGCGGGAAATAGCCGAAAATTTCATCCATGTAGAGCAGCGCCCGCAGGCTGCTCGTGCCGGGCTGTGTGCGCATCCAGGCGAGCAGTTCGGTGAGCAGGCGCGTGACAAAAAACATCCGCTCCGCGTCCGAAAGGTGGGCGAGGTAGAGGATCGAAACGCGGGGCTTGCCTGCCGGCGTGTAGAGCAGCCGCTGAATGTCGAGCGGTTCGCCCGCCATCCAGGCGGAGAATCCGGGCGAGGCCAGCAGGTTGTTGACGCGCATGGCAAGGCTGAAACGCTCTTTTGACGGATAGAAGGACTCGAGCGCGAACACGCCCACGTGGTCGAAGGGCGGCGTCTGAATAGCGTGGATCAGCGCCGTCAGGTCCACGTCCCGTCCTTCGCGCCAAGCGTGATCGAGAATGTTGGACAGCAAAATATGCTCGCGGCTCTGAACCGGCTCCGCATCGACGCCGAGCAGGCCGAGCAGCCCGGAGACCGCCGATAGCACGCGGTCACGCAACGCGGCGACGTCGCTCAGGAGCGCCGCCGGCGGCGCGTCGAACGAGCGCAGCAGTTGCAGGGGGCACCCGGTCGCGCTGCCTGGCGTGTAGACGGCAAACGCAGCGGCCGCCTGGAGGCGGCGGATACGGTCGCCGTCCTGACCCCACTGCGCGAGACCGGCGCGCCAGGTTTCGGCGGTTCTGGCGGCGAACGCCTCCGGCGACAATCCTTTGCGCGCCGCTTCAGCCTCGTCCACCCACGGACGGAAATCCTCGGGCTTCATGTCGGGGAACTGCAGCATGAGATTGCCGAGATCGCCCTTTGGATCAATCAGGATCGAAGGGATGCCGTCGATCGCCGCCTCTTCCAGCAAGGCCAGCGCGAGTCCGGTTTTGCCGCTGCCGGTCATGCCGACCAGCATGGCATGGGTGGTCAGATCTTTCGCGTCATAAAGCAACAGGCGGTTTTCGTTAGACGCCGCTTGCGGTTCCACCTCCTTGCCCAGATAAAAAACGCCCAGCTTTTCGAAATCTTGCATGCCGATCTCCTTGCCGTTCCACGCGCTGCGCCTTGGATTGCACATCCGCATGGATTGCCGTTCATTTTATCAGGCAGGCTACGGCCTGTCAGCAGACAACTTGAAGCCAACCCATTACCCGAACGTGGTTTTGCCGCTGGCCGTCGGGCGTGCTTCTGATATACTGCCGAGTATGAAATGGGGCTTGGCGATTCTCTTGGCGGGCGCGGTTGTCGCGCTGCCTTTCCTCTTCCGGCGTGCGCCGGAGGTGGGGGACTGGCGCCCTGGAGACCCCGAGTTAGTCATCGTCACGCCGCATAACGAAGCGATTCGCCATGAGTTCGGCGAGGGATTCTCGCGCTGGCACCAGACGCGTTTCGGACGGCCTGCCCGTATCGATTGGCGGGTGATCGGCGGCACGACGGAGATCATGCGCTATCTGGCCTCGGAATACGCGGCCTCGGCGCGACGTTTTTTCAAGGCGCAGGGCGTGGCGTGGCCGGCAGACGGTGCGCAGGCGGTGCTGTCCGGCAGCAGGCCGGATGACGAGGCGCGGTGGGCGTTGTGGCAGGCCTTTCGCGCGTGCGATGCGCCGGACGAAATGACGTGCCGTATGGATCTCTTTTTCGGCGGCGGGGTTTACGACCACGCGAAGGCGGAACGGCAAGGGCTGACTGTGGCGGCCTGGGGTGCGGCGGGGCCGCCTGCTGGGCTGTTCGAGGATGCTGGCGGGCGCGTGTTGATCCCCGCTGCCATGAACGGCGAGGTCTGGCGCGGCACCGCCTACTACGGCTGCGTGCTGAGCGCCTTCGGCATCTGCTACAACGCGGGGCGCCTCGCGGATTTGGGCATTGCTCGCCCGCCCGAGGCGTGGGAAGATCTCGCGGATGCGCGATATGCCGGCCATCTGGGACTGGCAGATCCCACCAAGAGCGGCAGCGTGGCCAAGGCGTACGAGATGATGATCCATGCCCGTTGCGCGCGGTATGTGGCGCAGGCCGGTTTCAGCCGTGAGCAGGTTCAGCGCTACGAGGCGCTTTTCGCGCAGACGGCGGCTTTGACCAACGGCCTGCCGGCAGACGTGCCGCCCGCCTATCAGGCGGCGGTGGAGCAGGGGTGGCTGGCGGGCGTCAATCTGGTGCGGCGCATCGGCGCCAACGCGCGCTACGTCACGGATGCGGCCGGCAAGGTCCCGAATGACGTCGGGATGGGCGCGGCGGCGGCCGGCATTGTCATCGATTTCTACGGGAGGCTCCAGTCGGAACTCTCCTCGCCGCCTGGGCGTGCGCCGGTCATGACGTATGTGACGCCGGTCGGCGGATCGAGCGTGACGGCCGACCCGGTCAGCTTGCTGCGGGGGGCGCCGCACCGCGCGCTGGCCGTGCGCTTCATCGAGTATCTGCTGGGGGAAGAGGGGCAGAGGCTTTGGAACTACCGTGTCGGCGAGCCCGGTGGCCCGGTCCGGTACGCTTTGCGCCGCCTGCCGATCCGCCGCGATTTTTATCCTTCGGCCGATCCGCTGCTGCAGGCCGCTCAGGAGCGGCACCGGCCGCACCTCGCCGATCCGCTGTGGCAACCGGAGGTCGATGCGTACCGGCTGGGCGAGGCCTTTCATTATGAGGCGCGCTGGACTGGCCGTCACTTCGGCATCCAGCGCGAACTGATTCGCGCCATGTGCTTGGATGCCGGCGATGAGCTCAGGCAAGCCTGGCAAGCGATTTTGGAGAACGGAGGGCCTGCGGCCAATCCCGAGGCCATGCGCCTGCTGGAGGCAATGCCTGACGCGCCGGTTCCTTTGAGCTGGACCAGTGCGCTTGACTACTACGCACGACAGCCGCGGCTGGACGTGCTGAGCGCGTGGACCGCTTTTTTCCGCAGGCACTACCGGCAGGCCGAGGCGGCGGCCCGCCAGCGAAAAGAGGACGGACGTTTGTAACGGATGCGAGATGGTCTGTGTATACCTGATCACATGCGTGCGCGGTTCGAGTTGAAGCGTGCCGGGCGGCGTTACAGTCGCAGAGAGGAGCGGATATCAGGATGGTGAGAGGAATCGGGGCGGCCGTGTTGGCTGCCGGAATCGCGTGCGCGCAGCCCGCCGCGCAACAGCAGCAGCCGGAGCGTGTCGAGGTGTCGGCCAAGGATAGTTTCAACGGCCAGTCGTTCGCCTATATGCGGCTGCTGCGGAACGTAACCACCGGCATGAGCGGTATGACGTCAGCTATCCGTCGCCGGAAGTGACCGATTTCGAGCCGAACAACACGGTGCCGGCCGAACTCTATCTGCCGCTGGGCATGAGCCGTGACCGCGCGTTCCCGGCGGTGGTCTGCATGCACATCTTCCACGGCAGCTTCGATTTGGAGCGCATGCTCTGCGCGCGGCTGGCCCAGAACGGGGTGCCCGCACTGTTTTTCAAGCAGCCCTATTACGCCGAACGCGGCGGAGCGGAGGGCAAGGCGCGGCTGGTCTCGGACGCGGAGGTCTTTGTGCGCGGCCTGGAGCAGGGTTTGAAGGATGCCCGGCGCGCGGTGGACATCATGCAGAGTCTGCCCGAGGTGGATCCGGCGCGGGTCGGGATCACCGGCGTCAGCATGGGCGCCATCCAGTCGGCCAGCGTCTGCGGTATCGAACCACGCATCCACAAAGCCTTTCTCATGCTGGGCGGATGCGACGTGCGCCAGATTGTCATGACGGCACATGAGACGCGCAAGTTACGCGCGTTTATTGAAAAACTTGAGCCGGAAGCACGCGAACGCGTGTTCGCCTGTATGGATCGACTTGACCCCATTCGCGCGCAGGACGGACTCAAGCGCTTGGCGCAGGCTGACCGTCTGCGTATGACCTGCGCCGAACTGGATCAGGTGGTGCCGCCGGCGTGCAGCCGCCGGTTGGCAGAGGCCGCCGGGTTCGCGGACCGCGTCACCTGGCTCACCGGCATGGATCACTATTCCGCGATGGCCGGTTTTCCGAAAATCATGGAGGAGGTGGTCGCCTTTTTCGGGAAAGATGTGCCCGTAACGTGGCAGCCGCCCCAGACGAACGGCGAGAAGAGCGCCTCCGAACTGCTGGGCGGTTTTCTGTCCGGTCTGTCAGCCTTGCTGGGCGGCGAGCCGGCCGAGGATCGCGCGCACATGGCGGGCGTGACGGCGGAGGTGACGGTCGACGGCAAACAGTACGCCGCCGCGTTCGATTTCCTGCGCGGCACGCGCGGACGCTTCAAGCTGACCGGCACCTTTCCCGAAGTCGGCAAGGCCGGTTTGGGGCAGGGGGCGTATCCCTGGCTGATCGGAGCGGGCAAGCGGGTCTTTTGCGGCACCGAGGCAAGCCGCGCCGACTTGGCCGCCGCAGCGTTGATCCAGCCGCAGCGCTTGATGAAGATGCGGGTGGCGGTGGGCGCGCTCGCGGCCGCCTCTTTCTCGCCCGAAGCGCTCAAGCAGTACTACACGCTGGGCGAGCTGAAACGCTCGAACGGTGATCGCGTGGTCGAGGTTAAGGTGGATCATAAAAAGACGCGCGGCCGGCTCGAACTGACTTTCAGCGCCGACGGCACGCCGCTGGGCGCCTCGTGGGCGTTTGGCGACGCGGTGGGCACGGCGCGTTTCAGCCATTGGCGCCTGCACGCCGTCACGGATGACGCCTTGTTTGAACCGCCGCCTGACCTGCCGCGTCAGGCGGTGCTGCAGGAAGATGTGCTGCGGATGTTCGCGGCGGTGTTTGAATTCGCAGTGGAGGCAACAGAATGAAGCGGCAGACGGTTTTTGGAGTGGTGGCGGCGGTGGTGATCGGCTGCTTGTCGGCGCGTGCGCAGGAGGCGTTGCAGGTGGTCGCGCGCGACCCGGACGGGCAGGGGCTGCTCGGCCAGGTGAACGGCAAGCGGGTGCTGATCGTGAGCGGCACGCCCGAGCAGATGGGCCGTGCGCACGGTCGCCTGCTCGCCGAGCTGGTGCCGAACGTGATGCCGCGCACGATGGCGCTGGTCGGCGCGGGGCTCGCCGTGCAGAAGGGCGATTGGTTCTACGATCGGATCGATGAAATCTACCGCCGCGCCGGCCCGCACACGCCCGAGCGGTTTCTGCGCGAATGCCGCGCGATGGCGGCCGCGGCCGGCATTACGGAGCGCGCGGCGATCAGCGGCAATTTCTTTCCTGAACTTTTTCACTGCAGCGGGGTCGCTGTGAGAAACTCGGCCAGCGCCGACGGCCGCGTGGTACATGCGCGTGTGCTGGACTACATGCGTGACATCCATCTGCAGAACTACACCGTGCTGCAGGTGTTCGTGCCCGAGGGCGGTATCCCTTGGATGTCGGTGGGGTACGCCGGTTTTCTGGGCACAGTCACGGCCATGAATGTCAAGGGCTTGGCGATCGGCGAGATGGGCGGCAAGGGCGAGGGGGATTGGGACGGCATGCCCATGACCTTCCTGATGCGTGAGATCGCGGAACGTGCCGAGACCGTCGAGCAGGCGCTCGCGATCCTGCGCGCCGTGCCGCGCACCTGCGAATACTATTACGTCATCAGCGATGCCGCCCGCAACATGGCCGGCGTCTATGCCACGCCCGGCGCGGTCCAGGTGCTGGAGCCCGGTCAACAGGATGAGCGCCTGCCGACTGTACCGAAGGACACCGTGATGTTTTCGGCCGGCGGACGTGCCAAGGCGCTCTCCGAGCGGCTCCACGCGCGGTTCGGCACGATCACGCCGGAAGTGATGATCGAAATTATCAAGCGTCCGGTGGCGATGCGGTCCAACCTGCACAATGCCGTGTTTGTGCCGGAGACGCTCGACATGTGGTTCGCCGATGCCGGCAAGAAGACCCCAGCCTGCGACGAACCGTACACGCGGGTCAACCTGCGCAAGCTGCTTGAGTTTTATGCGAGCCAGCGCGCGCCGTAATACAGTCGCTTCTGGTAGGGACGCCTCGCCGAGGCGTCCGCGGCGGTCTCGGCGAGACCGCCCGGGTGCGTGTTCGTGTCGCGCTCTCCAGAGTGTGCTTCGCATCAAACACGCGCCCGACTCGTATTCCCCCGTCGTTAGCCGATGACGCCGGCCGCGTGCATTTTGGCGACCGACGCTTTCATCTTTTCGAGGCCGGTGCGCGCGGTTTCGGGCGCCGGCCGCTGCCAGTACGCGGCGTTGAAAAGCTCGACCGAGAGCCAGACGCTCGCGCGGTTCTCCGCAAACGTCGCGAGGATCTCTGTGAGGGGCGCGATGCCGTCGCCCGGCCAGACGCGGTCGCTGTCCTTGAGGGCCTCGCGCGCCGGCTGGGCGGGGTAGTCGTTCATGTGGAAACAGTGCGTCGCGCTGCGGCCGAGCAGCCGCAGCGAGGCCGCCTCGCTGCCGCCGCGGTACATGTGGTAAGCGTCAGCCAGCACGCAGGCATCGGGATGCGCGGCGCGCGCGGCGACATAGAGGCACTGGTCGACGCGCGAGAGATTCGCGGCGGCGCCCCAGAACTCGAGCTGCGGAATCACGCCCATCTCACGACCCAGTTCCAGCACGGCGCGGTAACGCTCGGCGGCGCGGTCGAGGTCGAGCTTGACGTCGGCCTTGTAGACGCCGGCGGGCGACGCCGCGATGTGGGTGCCGCCGAGTTGCGCGACGAGGTCCATGTCCCGTTTCATCTGCTCCATGCCCTTGGCGCGCGCGGCGTCGTCGTCCACGGCCCATGCCGCGAAGCCGATCGCGCTGATCACCGACAGCCCGGCGTCAGCGCACTGGCGCTTGAGCGCGCCAAGCGCGGTTCCTCCGGCCGCGGCCTTGGCGATGTCCTCGACCCACGGTTCGATGCCGGTGTAGCCAGCTTGGGCGGTCAGGACGATCTGGTCCGCGAGCGGCAGCTTGTAGCCGCGGAGGGTGGCGGTGTTGAGCGCGTAGCGGAAGATGCCGCCCGTCGCCGGCGCGGGTGCCGCCGCGCGCGAGTCGGAGGCGGGGATCATTCCGAGTGCCGCCGTGGCGGCGGACATGAAACAACGACGTGAAACACCTGTACGCATGCGCAAGACTCCCTGTTGCCGCGAGGCGCTGCAACCACGTTCTTGACGCGCACCCCGCGTGATGCGCCCGATATTACCCGTATCCGTTGCGGGAAGTCAACCGGGGTGGCTTACGCGCGAAACGTAGTTCTCACTGGCATTTCATGCGGTTAGCTGCCTATAATGCTGAAGTCACGCGGCGCTTTATTTCGAAAAGTGCGGTCGCGGCGGGGATTACTGGATCGGGAATCATAATGAAAGTGTTATGGATCATTCTCCTCTGCGGAATGAGGGCCGCAGCCGCTGCGCAAGGCGGCGAGATTCGCTTTGACTTCGAGAGCGGCGATCTGCAGGGGTGGCAGGTGGTGGAGGGGGCGTTCGGGCGGCTCGTGAGCGACCGGACGAAAGAACACCACGGCGGTGCGCCCTACACGAAGGTCGGCGCCTTTTTTCTCTCGACGCTGGAGAGCGCGGACGGCACGCGCCCCGACGACCGCTTCGAGGGCGTGATTGAATCGCCGGTGGTGGTGCTGGAAGCGCCCGAGGTGACGTTGCGCGTGGGCGGCGGGAAAGGTGACGGCGTCTATGTCGCACTCTGTACGCTGGACGGTCGTGAGGTGGCCGCTGCGCGGGGCGCGAATTCGCAAACCTTGCAGACGCGCAGCCTGTCGGTCCCGGCCTGCGTGGGCCAACCGGTTTTTTTCCGCGTGGTGGATCGCGCGGTCGGGAGCTGGGGCCACATCACGCTCGACCACGTGACGTGTCAGGGCCGGGTGGATGAGCAGGCCTCGGCGCAGCGGTTTGAGGCGCGACGACGCGAGGTGGCGCGCGTCGGCAACACCGAGACGGTCGAGCGCCTGCGCGCGGGCATCCGCGAGTTGGGAGCATTATTCAGCGGACGCTATCCCGCCGAAGCGCTGCTGCAGCGGCTCGACGCGCTGAACGAGAGCGGAGATCCCGGCGCGTTGGATGCCTTTTCACGTGAGGCGCTGGTGCGCGAGAACCCGCTGCTCAACGCGGCGCCGCTGCTGTTCGTAACGCGCAAGCAGTATCGTCCGGACCATCACAACACGGCCACCCTGTTCGTGTCGTGCGAGATCAATGCCCGCAGTTATGACACCGAGGGCGCTTTCAAGACTCTGGATGTTCGGCGGGGCACGGTCACCACCCTCTTCGCGCCGGGGCCGGGCGCCACGGTGCGAGATCCGGATCTGGATTTTGCGGGCGCACGGCTGGTGTTCGCGATGCGCAAGGGGCCGCAGGATGATTACCACATCTACACGATGACCGTGGCGGGAACCGACTTGCGGCAACTCACCTCCGCGCCGGGCGTTGCGGATGTCGATCCGGTCTGGCTGCCGGACGGCGGCATCCTGTTCTCGGCCACGCGCGAGCCCAAGTACTGCATGTGTAACCGCCACATCATGTGCAACCTCTACCGCATGGAGGCGGACGGCGCCAACATCCACCAGATCGGGAAATCCACGCTCTTTGAGGGGCATGCTTCCGTGATGCCGGACGGACGCATCCTGTATGACCGCTGGGAGTATGTGGACCGTAATTTCGGCGATGCGCAGGGCTTGTGGGTCTGCAATCCCGACGGGACCGGCCATGCGCTCTATTGGGGCAACAACACGACGAGTCCCGGCGGCGTGATCGACGCGCGCGCGCTGTCGCAGGCCCATTTGGCGATCGCGGTGCTGGGTGCCTGCCATGACCGGCCCTGGGGCGCTTTGGGGGTGATCGACCGCTCGCGCGGCGTCGACGGGCTTGAACCGATACTCCGCACGTGGCCGGCGGCCTTTACCAACCGCATCAAGACCGCCGGACAGGATTTCGACTCGACGGTCCGGCTGGCCCGCAAATACGAAGATCCGTACCCTCTGGACGACAGCCATTTCCTGTGTGCCCGCCAGACCGGACACGGCGAGGAGATGGGGCTCTACTATCTGGATCTGTTCGGCAATGAAGTGTTGGTGCATGCCGAGGCGCCGGGCTGTTTCGATCCCTTGCCGCTGCGGCCGCGCGCCGCTCCGCCGGTGTTGCCGTGCCGGCGCACCTTCGACCACCCGAATGCAGCCGGGCGTTATTATCTGCAGAACGTCTACATCGGCACGCACATGCAGGGCGTCAAGCCGCGGTCCGTCAAATACCTGCGGATCGTCGAGTCGCCCGAAAAGCGCAATTGGTCGGAACGCGGGTGGCAGGGCCAGGGCGAGCAGGCGCCCGCCATGAACTGGCACAATTTTGAGAACAAGCGCATTCTCGGCACGGTGCCGGTCGAGCCGGACGGCAGCGCGTATTTCGAAGTGCCCGGCAACACCTTCGTCTTTTTTCAGGCGCTCGACGAGAACGGCATGATGATCCAGTCCATGCGGTCGGGCGCCTATGTGCAGCCTGGCGAGACCTACGGGTGCGTGGGGTGCCATGAGAACCGCGTGGGCGACATCCCGCCGGTCACGGCGCCGCCGCTGGCGATGCGGCGCAAACCCGACGCGCTGAGCGGATGGCGCGGGGGCACGCGCCTGTTTTCTTTTCAAAAAGAGGTTCAGCCTGTGTTCGACCGCCATTGCGTCTCATGTCATGATTACGGCAAAAAGGCGGGCGAACGCTTGAATCTGTCGGGCGACCGCGATTCGGTCTTCTGCACCTCGTATGTGGATCTGTGGGCGCTGGGTGTGATCACCTGCGTGGGCGGCGGCCCGGCCGAGGTGCAGCAGGCCTATTCGTGGGGCAGCCATCCGTCGCGGCTGATCCAGAAGGTTCGCGCGGGTCATGCCAAGGTCGTGTTGAACGCCGAAGAGCTCGACCGGTTGATCACGTGGGTGGATTTGAACGCCCCGTATTATCCGGAATACGCCTCGGCCTACCCACACAATCCGGGCGGGCGCAGTCCGTTGACAGCGGCGGAAGTGGAGCGTTTGAAGGCGCTGACCGGCGTGCAGATCGCCCACGCTCATGGTGCGCGGCAGCGCGCGCAGCTCTCCTTTGCGCGGCCGGAACTGAGCCGCATCCTGAACGGCGCGACCAACGATGCCGCGCGCGCCGAGGCCCTGGCGTTGATTCGGGAGGGTGCGCGAAGGCTGTGTGCGAAACCGCGCGCGGACATGGACGGGTTTGCGGCGTGCGGCCGTGATCAGGCGCGAGATGCGAAGTATCAGGCGAGGCTTGAGCGTGAGCTTCGCGTCTACGGGGCGATGCGCGAGGGACATCGCGTTTACGATGAGGAACAACGGGCATCTGAGGAGGCGACACGATGACAACGGTTTCACGGCGCGGGTTCTGCCGCGCGTTGGCGGGGGCGGGAGCGGTGGCGCAGATGCCTGCGGCCGTGCGCGCCGCGGAGACGGAGCAAACGGTCAAGCTAGGCGTGATCGGCTGCGGCTGGTATGGGATGGTCAATGTGCAGGCGGCTTTCAAAGCAGGCGCCGTCGACATCGTGGCGATGTGCGATGTCGACAGCGAGCATCTGCGGATTGCGGCCGAAGCGGTTACCAAACTTCAAGGCCGGTCGCCGTTGACCTTCAAGCACTATGACGACTTGCTACAGGTCGAGGGGCTCGATGCCGTGATCATCGCGACTCCGCCGCAGTGGCATGCGCTGCCATTCATTGCGGCGGTGAAGCGGAAACTTGATGTCTACTGCGAGAAGCCGCTGGCCTATGACGTGCGCGAATGCCGCGCGATGCAGAATGCCGCGCGCGCCAGCGGCCGTATCGTCCAGGTGGGCTTCCAGCGCCGCCAGAGCCCCGCATTTCAGGCGGTGCGCGATTACCTGCGCGATGGCAAGGCGGGTCGGCTCATTTGCGCCGAGGCCGCCATCCACTACACCGCAGGGGTCAAGGACCCGTCGGCGCAGCCGCCGCCGGCTTCGCTCGACTGGGATCTGTGGTGCGGGCCGGCCCCGCTGATTCCGTACAGCCCGCAGGTCGGGCATAAAAACTGGCGGCTGGAGCAGACGACCGGACACGGGCATTTGGTCGATTGGGGCATTCATCTGATTGATGCGGCGCGCATGATTCTCGGTGAGGCCGCGCCGCGTTCGGTGTCGGCGGCCGGAGGCCTGTATGCCCTCAAGGGGAAAATCACCACGCCGGATGTGCTGACCGCGCATTTCGATTTCGCCGCATGCCCGTTGACGTGGCAGCACCGCATCTGGGGCGCGGCGGAATATGCGCCTGAGGTCGCAAACGGCCTCTTCTTCTATGGAGACCAGCAGACAGTGTTTGTCACGGACAATCGCTGGGTGGTCATCCCTAAAGGCAAGAACGCGGAGCGTCAGGAGCACACCGTGAAGGCGGACGCCGGCGTGCTGCATATGGCGGAGTTTCTCAACGCGGTGCGGACGCGCCAAGCGCCGGGGTGTCCGATCGAAGAAGGGGCGAACTCCACGATCGCGGTGAAGCTCGCCATGATCGCCTACGAGACCGGGCGGCGGGTCGACTGGGATGCGGCAGCCGAGTCGGTGGGCGAGAACCCGGAGGCGGCCGCGCGGCTTCTTCGCGTCTACCGAGCGCCCTGGAAACATCCCCTCATGGTATGACAGACGGACAAAAACCCCGTACCATCCATCAGCAATATCTGAACAGGTTGTCGTTGGCCAACCTGGTGGCGTTGCTGATCGTGTTTCCGCTGCTGTTTGCGGAGAAACGTCGGGCTCTGCTGGATGATATTGACAGCACGCTGCGCGCCGTCGCGTTCATGGCGCGCAGTGCGCTCCCTGCGGATTATCACGACCGGATCGAAGGCCCCGGTTCGGTGTCCGACGCGGCGTATGAGGAGATCGTGTCGCGCAATAACCAGCTCTGTGCCGCCATCGGGTTGGAATACATCTGGAGCGTGATGCTGGTGGACGGACGGATCGTGTTCACCACGTCGACTTCGCCGGACAAGATCGCGGCGAACCGGCGACACGCCGCCTTTTTCGAGGGACATTCCAATCCCGCGCCGTATCTCAAAGCCTTTAAGACGATGCGGCCGGTGTACCAGACCAACGTCGACAAATGGGGCAAGATACGGCTTTGCTTGCTGCCGGACATCGACCGGCACGGACGGAAATTTCTTTTTGCGTCTAGCGTGTCCATCGATGTCGTGGAACAAGCTTCGGTTCGATCTGCCTTCGAGGCCTTGGCCCTTTGCCTGATATTCTTCGGAATCAACATGATTCTTGGGCGCTGGATCGGGCAGAGAATCTTCGGCCCGCTGGAACGGCTGACGGTCGCGGTTCAGGCGATCAATCAGGGAGAGTCTGGAACTGCGGCGTCGGAAGAGGGTGGCTATGAGATGGCCACGCTCGCTCGTTTGGTGAACCGCATGAGCCGTATGCTGCACAATAAGATCGATGATCTGGCCGCCTCGCGGGATGCTTTGATCGACCGTCATAATGAGCAGGCACGCTTGACCCAACATGAATTGGACAGCCGGGAGCGGCGGTATTTTGGGCTGATCAATTTCGCGGTGGACGGGATTCTGATCGGCAACAAAGAGGGGCTGATCACCGAAGCCAACGAGTGCATGTGCCAGTTGTTCGGCTTGCCGCGCGAGAAGATTGTCGGTCAGCATGTTAAAACGATGCCCTTTGCGCCGGAGGAAAATGACAAAAATCCGCTGCGGTTCGATCTGGTGTATGCGGGTGAGACGGTGACGCGGGAACGTACGATCCGGCGCGCGGACGGCACCGAAGTGGTCGTGGAGATGCGTTCGAAAATGATGTCCGACGGATTGTTGCAGTCGATCTATCACGATATCACGGACCGGAAACGGATCGAGCGGTCGTTGCAGGAAGCTTTGGCCCTGCTTAAGGAGGCGCAGAGCGTGGCCGGGATGGGGGCCTGGCGGTACGACATCCTGACGGGCGAAAGTTACTGGTCTGATGAAATGTATGCCTTTTTCGGAGTCGATCGCGATTTCAACGTCAATGATGAACGGACTCTCTTGTCGCTGGTCCATACTGATTTTCACGCTGCGCTGGTCAAGGCGTGGGATCTTGCTGAGAAGGAGGGCATCCCGTATCGTTTGGAGGTTCAATACCGTCGTCCAACGGGTGAATGGTGCTGGATGCTGACAGGCGGTCAAGCGGTGTACATGAATGGCGTCATCACCGCATTGGTTGGCCATGTTCTTGATATTACCGAACGGAAACGTGCGCAACAGGTGCTGGAAGACGTCAATCAGACCTTGGAACGCCGGGTCAAAGAGCGTACGGAGGATGTCCGGCGTTATGCCGATCAACTGCGGAGGTTGACGGAGCGGCTGATCCACGCCGAGGAGAGTGAGCGTAAGCGGATCGTACATGTGTTGCATGAAGATTTGCAGCAGGTGCTGGTGGCCTCGCGCATGACGCTCGATGTGGCGCGTCAGTCGGCCACGGTCCGCGGTGACGCGACTGCCGATGCGTTGGGACGAACGTCTGAAATGATCTCCTCGGCGATCCAGCTCACGCGGTCGTTGGTGACGACCCTAGCGGTGCCGGGGCTGAAAGAGGGGCAGTTGTCCGATGCGGTGGCCAGTGTGGCTCAGCAGATGAAAGACAAGTTCAATTTCGAGGTCGAGTTTGCTGCAAAGCCGGGGACCAGGCCGGTCAGCGAAGAGGTGTATGTCTGTTTCTACCGCGCGATCCAGGAGATTCTGTTCAACGTGGTGAAACACGCGACCGTGCTGCATGCGTCTGTGGTTGCCGAGCAACTGGATGACCGCTTTGTGCGCGTGACGATCCGCGACGGAGGCGTGGGATTTATGTCGGAAGACCGGCTCGCCGAAGGGCTTGGCGTCCGGCAGGGAATGGGGTTGTTCGGCATCCGTCAGAGTCTGGAGGGGTTGGGCGGACGACTTGAGATCGTCAGTGCGGTCGGGAAAGGCACATGTGTCTCTTTAACGCTGCCGACGCGCACCGAACGGAGCTGAAGCCTCAAACCGAACTAAAAGAGAAACTGTTTCCCAACAGCGTCGGCCCACCCAAGACCCATTCGCCTTCGGCGCGGGGTGTTGGAGGCCTCTGACGCTCAGTTTGCCCCCTCTGATTACGAGGCGGCCATGCGTGCCGCCAGACGGATCGCGCAAGCTAGACTTTCGGCGGAGGCGAGGCCCTGCCATGCCAGATCGAAGGCGGTGCCGTGGTCCGGCGACGTCCGGATCAACGGAAGTCCGAGCGTGACATTCACGCCGGTGTCGAAAGCCGTCATCTTGAAGGGGATCAGCCCTTGGTCGTGGTACATGGCCACGTAGCCGTCGTAGGGCGGCGGCTTGCCGGCTGCGATCCAGGTGAACGCCGTGTCGGGCACGAGCGGGCCCGACACCGCGAGCCCTTCGGCT
>Ga0116141_10002343_pt1 | contig 16250 bp, 17 predicted proteins | sample AD_UKC097_MetaG_FD_89744 | JGI IMG/M metagenome (GOLD analysis project Ga0116141, IMG submission 89744) | Active sludge microbial communities of municipal wastewater-treating anaerobic digesters from USA - AD_UKC097_MetaG | ecosystem: Engineered > Bioreactor > Anaerobic > Digestate | place: USA...
CGCCGAGGTCGTGGACGAGGTAGGGACCGTCCGCCGGGGCCGGCGCTGCTAGGACGGCGAGCTGGAACGCCACGGCAAGCAGCACGAGAGCCGCGTCGCGGCGGGCGCGGCGGCCAACGAACGGCATGGTCGGCTCGGGCCTGGCCATCGTCTCACCTCCGGGGATCGATGCGCGCCAAGATACCAGACAACGCCGCGCCGGGCTGTGAGGCGTTGCACTCCCCGGTCCGCCCCGGGCGGGGGGCGATAGACTCCGCGCTGCCGTCGCGGCGCCGCCCCGAGCGGGCGCCGCCCTCACTCTCCCGTTCGCCAGGGGGTTTCGCGCATGCCGCAGTTCATCTACCACATGAAGAACCTGCGCAAGGTCACGCCGCAGGGCAAGGAGATCCTCAAGGGGATCTGGCTCTCGTTCTTCTACGGCGCCAAGATCGGCGTCATCGGCCACAACGGCGCCGGCAAGTCGACGCTCCTGCGGATCATGGCCGGGCTCGACCCCGACTTCGACGGCGAGGCGAAGCTGCTCGACGGCTACACCGTCGGCATGCTGCCGCAGGAGCCGGTGCTGCCGGCCGGGCGGACGGTGCAGGAGGTGGTCGAGGAGGCGGTGGCGGAGAAGAAGGCGATCCTCGCGCGCTACGACGAGCTCGCCGCGAACTACTCCGACGAGACCGCCGACGAGATGGGGCGCCTCCAGGACCAGATCGACGCCCAGAACCTCTGGGAGCTCGACCGCCACCTCGAGGTGGCGATGGACGCGCTCCGCCTCCCGCCGGCCGATCAGGAGGTCTCGACGCTCTCCGGCGGCGAGAAGCGGCGGGTCGCACTCTGCCGCCTGCTGCTGACCGCTCCCGACCTGCTGCTGCTCGACGAGCCGACGAACCACCTCGACGCCGAGTCGGTCGCCTGGCTCGAGCATCACCTGCAGGAGTACAAGGGGACGGTGGTCGCCATCACCCACGACCGCTACTTCCTCGACAACGTCGCCGGCTGGATCCTCGAGCTCGACCGGGGCGCCGGGATCCCCTGGGAGGGGAACTACTCCTCCTGGCTCGACCAGAAGCAGCAGCTCCTCGCGAAGGAGGAGAAGGAGGCGACCGCCCGGCGGCGGACCCTCGAGCGCGAGCTGGAGTGGATCCGGATGGCACCGCGCGCCCGCCACGCCAAGGGGAAGGCGCGCCTGAACGCCTACGAACAGCTCCTCGCCGAGGACCAGGCGGCCGAGAAGCGCGGTCCCGCCAACGAGATCCTGATCCCGCCCGGGCCGCGCCTCGGCGAGAAGGTGATCGTCGCCGAGGGGCTCACCAAGGCGTACGGCGAAAAGCTCCTCTTCGCGGACCTCTCCTTCATCCTGCCGCGCTCGGCGATCGTCGGCGTCATCGGCCCGAACGGCGCCGGCAAGACGACGCTGATGCGGATCTTCGTCGGCCAGGAGAAGCCCGACGCCGGCACCCTGACGATCGGCGAGACGGTCGTGCTCTCCTACGTCGATCAGAGCCGCGAGACCCTCGACCCGGAGAAGACGGTCTTCCAGGAGATCTCCGACGGCGGCCGCGACCTCGTGCTCGTGGGCCGGCGCGAGGTGCCGTCGCGCGCCTACTGCTCCTGGTTCAACTTCCGCGGCGCGGATCAGCAGAAGAAGGTGCGCGATCTGTCGGGCGGCGAGCGCAACCGCCTCCACCTCGCCCGGCTGCTCAAGAGCGACGGCAACGTGATCCTCTTCGACGAGCCGACCAACGATCTCGACGTCGACACCCTGCGGGCGCTCGAAGAGGCCCTCCTCGCCTTTCCCGGCTGCGCCGTGGTGGTCTCCCACGACCGCTGGTTCCTCGACCGGATCGCCACCCACATCCTCGCCTTCGAAGGGGAGTCGCAGGTCGTCTGGTTCGAGGGCAACTATCAGGAGTACGAAGCCGACCGCCGCCGCCGTCTCGGCACGGAGGCCGATCAGCCGCACCGGATCCGGTACCGGAAGCTCGTGCGCTGAGCCGCGCGCCGGGAACGGCGGCCACCGGCCCTGACACAGCGCGGGAAGCGCGGCGATCGCGTTCTTCGCGCTCGTTCCCGCCGCCCGCGCGGTAGACTCGGAGCGATCATGTACGCGCGCCTCCTCGATCTCCGCCTGGCCCCCGGCGCCACCCCGGCGTTCGCCGGCCTCTACCGCCAACGGATCTCGCCGACCCTCACCGCGACCCCCGGCTGCCTCGGCGCCGTGGCCCTCGCGGCGACGGGGCACGAGGAGAAGATCCTCTCCCTCACCCTCTGGCGGGCCGCCGAGGCCGCCGACGCCTACGACCGGGAGGGCCGCTTCGGCCAGCTCCTCGGCGAGACCGCCTCTCTCTTCCCCGGCCGGGACCGGGACGCCGATCCGCTCGACGACGAGGGCGAAGAGCTCGTCATCGAGGGGTATGCCGCCGAGCTCGCGCTGCCGCCGGCGCTCGGCAGGGCGCTGAGCGGCGTCACCTTCGCCCGCACCATCGTGGTCGAGGCCGCCGCCGGACGGGAGGAAGAGATCGAGCGGCGCGCCTGGGCGGCCGTCGACAGGGCCGCCGAGGAGGCGCTCGGCCTCGTCTCGATCTTCCTCATGCGCGGCCTCGACCGGCGGGAGCGGACGCTCGTCCTCGGCCTCTGGGAGAGCGAGGAGGCGGCCGGTCGGTGGGAGCGCTCCGAGCCGCACCTCGCGCTCCTGCGCGATCTCGAGAGCGCCGGGCTCGCGGCCGAGATCACGCCTTACCGGGTGCTCTGCGCGGGCGCCTTCTGAGCGATCACCGCCAGCAGCTCGTCGACGATCCGCAGCGTCAACCCCCAGATCGTCCGCCCCTCGTAGCGGACGCACGGCGTCGGCAGCGGCACCCCGCGAAGGACCCAGGTGAAGGCGCTGCGGTGAGCCGGTTCGGCGAGGTAGGCGAGCGGCACCCAGAGCGCCTCCTGGACCTCGGCGCTCGCCGTGAACGCGGGATCGCCGTGGATCGCGAAGACGAACGGCGCGACGCTGTGCGGGAGCCGGCCGTGCCGCAGATGGGTGCGGACCTCGGAGAGCTGCCCGAGCAGGCGGCCTCCCGCTTCGAGGTCGAGCGCGAGCTCCTCCCGCGTCTCCCGGATCGCCGCCGCCAGCGGACTGGCGTCGTCCGGATCGACCCGGCCGCCGGGCAGCCCCATCTGCCCCGACCAGGGGTCGCGCGGGTGCTCGGCCCGGCGGATGAAGAGGAGCTCGGCGCCCGGTTCGCGATCGCGGAGCACCGCCGCCACCGCCGCCTTGTGCGCCAGGAGCACCTCCTCCTCGCGGCGGGGTGCGAACCCGCGAAGCGCCGAGCCGGCACGGGCGACGTCGTAACGAACGGCCATCGCCACAGATTCTCGCACCGGGTAAGCTCGGGCGGCAGCCCATGCGCTCACCCGGCTCCTCCCGCCCCGTCTACGCCACCGGCCGCGGCCGCCTCTGCCCACGCTGCGGCGCGCCGGTGGACGCCTGCCGCTGCGCCGCGACGGCCGCCGAGCCGCTCCCGGCGCGCATCGAACCGGTGCTGCGCATCGAGCGCGCCGGCCGCGGCGGCAAGACGGTGACGGTGATCGCCGGCCTGCCGCGCAACCGGCCGTTCCTCCAGGAGCTCGCCGCCGAGCTGAGGCGCGCCTGCGGCAGCGGCGGCACCGCGGGCGACGGCCAGGTGGAGATCCAGGGCGACCACCGCGAGACGGTGCGCGCGCGGCTCGCCGCCAGGGGCTGGCGCGTCAGGGGCTGACCCGTAGAATCGGGAGATGCGCGTCTCCCGCCTCGGCCCCGCCGCCTTCTCGATCGAGTTCGCCACCGAAGAGGAGCTCTTCGCCGAGCACCGCGCGCATCTCGGTGCCGGCGGGCTCAGGCTGCCCTGCGACGGCGAGGAGCTCCCGCTCTTCGCCCCCCTCACCCTCACGCTGCGCCTCGCCGGCCGCGACGAGGTGGCGGCCACCGCCCGCGTGGTCGGGAGCCTCGGCGGCGAGCTCGCGATCGCTCTCGACGGCCCGCCCGCCGCCCTCCTCGACGCCCTCCTCGCGGCGGCGCCCGTGGCCGCGCCAGCGGCGCCGTCCGCGGCGCCCGAGGAGGATCCGGAGGAGTCCGATTCGACCCCCGAGGGAACGCTCTGGGAGCGGCTGCGCAGCCTGAACCGGAACCAGCGTCTCCTCCTCGCTCCGAAGGCGGGGAGGGCCGAACGCGCGCTGCTCGTCCAGGAGAGCGACGCGCAGGTGCTCTTCGCGCTGCTGAAGAACCCCCGCCTCACCCTCGACGAGGTGGTGCGGGTGGCCAAATCCTCCTTCCTGAGCTTCCAGATGGCCGAGCTGATCCTCAAGACCAGCCAGTGGATCGGCAACCTCGACGTCCGCCTGGCGCTCGTCCACAACCCGAAGACGCCGGTCCCGTTCGCGCTGCGCCTGCTCCCCACCCTCCCCGATTCCGAGGTCCGGGCGATCGCCAAGGGCGCGGCCACGAGCATGGCGCTCAAGCAGGCGGCGCTGAAGCGGGTCCAGGGCTACACCTGAGAGCGCCGCCCCGGCTGCTAAGATCCCTCCCCCCGCGGCCCCGCCGCAGTCAGAAAGGAACCGATCCATGGGCGACACCACGCGGCACCACCCCTCGACCCTCGTCATCCACGCCGGCCAGCACGCCGATCCGCACACCGGAGCCGTCTCGGTACCGATCTACCAGACCTCGACGTTCGCCTTCCGGAGCGCGGACGAAGGGGCCGCCCGTTTCCTCGGCGCCGACCCCGGCTTCATCTACACCCGGCTCGGCAACCCGACGATCCAGGCGCTGGAGACGGCGATCGCCGAGCTCGAAGGGGGCGCCGGCGCGCTCGCCGCGGCCACCGGCATGGCCGCGGTGCAGACGGTCTACTTCGCGCTGCTCGAACAGGGGGCGCACGTGGTCGCCACCGACGCCGTCTACGGCCCGTCGCGGCTCGTGCTGGAGACCGAGTACCGGCGCTTCGGCGTGAGCGCGACGTTCGTGGACTCCTCCGACGCCGCCAACGTCGCCCGCGCGATGCGTCCGGAGACCCGGCTCGTCTACGTCGAGAGCCCCGCGAACCCGACGATGGCGGTGACCGACCTCGCCGCCTGCGCGAAGATCGCCCACGACCACGGCGCGCTGCTCTGCGTGGACAACACCTTCGCCTCCCCGCTCCTCCAGCGGCCGCTCGATCTCGGCGCCGACGTGGTGCTCCACAGCCTGACGAAGTTCATCAACGGCCACTCCGACGTCGGCGGCGTCGTCACCGCGCGCGATCCCGAGCTGCTCACCCGCCTGCGCAAGGTGCACCGGAACCTCGGCGGCACCATGGACCCGCACCAGGCGTGGCTCGTCCTGCGCGGCCTGAAGTCGCTCGCCCTCCGGGTGGAGCGCGCCCAGGCCAACGCCCAGCGGATCGCCGCCTTCCTCGAAGCCGATCCGCGCGTCGCCTGGGTTCGCTACCCGGGGCTCGCCTCCCACCCGCAGCACGAGCTCGCGAGCCGGCAGATGGCCGGCCCGGGCGCGGTGATCTCCTTCGGCGTGCGGGGCGGTTTCGCGGCGGCCAAGACGATGATCGAGAGCTGCCGCCTGGCGACGCTCGCGGTGAGCCTCGGCGGGATCGAGACGCTGATCGAGCACCCGGCCTCGATGACCCACAGCGCGCTGCCGCGCGCCGAGCGCGAGGCGGCCGGGATCACCGACGACCTCGTCCGGATCGCCGTCGGCTGCGAGGACGAGCGCGACCTGCTCGCCGACGTCGACCAGGCGCTCGCGCGGGCGGCGGCCATCGCGGCTCCCTGAGCGGACGTTCGCGGGAGCAGAGCCATGACGAGCGCACGGCGCCGGCTCGGCGCGAGCGACCTCGAGATCAGCCCGCTCGGGCTCGGCACCTGGGCGATCGGCGGCCCCTGGCTCTTCGGCTGGGGTGAGCAGGAGGATGCCGACTCGATCGCCGCCATCCGGCGGGCGGTCGCATCCGGCATCAACTGGATCGACACCGCGCCGGCCTACGGCCTCGGCCACGCCGAGACGGTGATCGCGCGGGCGCTCGCCGGCCTGCCGGCGGCCGAGCGGCCGTACCTCTTCACGAAGTGCTCGCTCCTCTGGGACGACGCCGGCGCGATCTCCCACTCGCTCGCCGCCGCCTCGCTGCGGCGGGAGTGCGAGGCGAGCCTCCGCCGGCTCGGCGTCGAGGCGATCGACCTCTACCAGATCCACTGGCCGCACCACCCCGATGGCGACGGCACCGAGGGTCCGATCGAGGAGGCCTGGGAGACGCTCGCGGCGCTGCGCGCCGAGGGGAAGGTGCGCTGGATCGGGGTCTCGAACTTCGACGCCGGCCAGCTCGACCGGATCTCCCGGATCGCCCCGGTGACCAGCCTCCAGCCCCCGTACTCGATGGTGCGGCGGAAGATCGAGAAGGAGATCCTCCCCTGGTGCGCCGCGCACGGCGTGGGGGTGCTCGCCTACTCGCCGATGGCCGCCGGGCTGCTGACCGGCGCGATGACGCGGGAGCGGGTCGCCCGCCTGAGCGCCGACGACTGGCGGAAGCGGACGAACCCGGAGCTGCGCGAACCGCGCCTGTCGGCGAACCTCGAGCTGGTCGCGAGCCTCGCCGGGATCGGCGCCCGCCACGGCCGCGGCCCGGGGGAGGTGGCGATCGCCTGGACGCTCGCCAACCCGGCGGTGACCGCGGCGATCGTCGGCGCCCGCAACGCCACCCAGGTGGACGGCTTCGCGGGGGCGCTCACCTTCCGCCTCGACGCCGCCGAGCTCGCCGAGATCGACGTCGCGCTCGCCCGGCGCACGGCACGGATCGCCGCCGCGGGCTGAGCCGTCCGCGCGGCCGCGAACGCCCCGTGTCCCGGACCGCCATGCCCCGCTTCGAGCGGTACGTCGCCCTCGGTGACAGCTCCACCGAAGGCCTCGACGATCCGGACGGCCGGGGCGGCTACCGGGGCTGGGCCGACCGGTTCGCCGCCCGGGTGGCGGTCGCGCAGGGCGGCCTCCTCTACGCCAACCTCGCGGTGCGGGGCAAGCACGCCCGCCAGGTGCGCGAGGAGCAGCTCGCCGCGGCGCTCGCGCTCCGGCCCGATCTCGCGACGCTCTTCGCGGGCACGAACGACGCGGTCTCCCGCCGTTTCGACCTCGACGCCGTCATCGCCGACCTCGATGCGATGCAGCGGGCGCTCGTCGCGAGCGGCGCCACCGTGCTCACGCTCACCCTCCCCGATCCGGGGCGGGTGCTGCCGTGGTTCCGCGGCTTCTCCCGGCGGGTCGCGGTCCTCAACGCCGCGGTCCGCAGGCTCGCGGCGGCGAACGGGGTGCTCGTCGCCGACCTCGCCGCCTGGCCGGATGCCTCCGATCCCCGTCTCTGGAGCGAAGACCGGCTGCACGCCAACAGCGCCGGTCACGAGCGGATCGCCGCCGCTCTCGCCCGTGCCCTCCGGCTGCCGGACACCGACGACGCCTGGCGCGCGCCGCTGCCGGCCACGCCGCCGGTCGGGCGCGTGCGGCGTCTCGGCGCCGATCTCCTCTGGGCCTACCGCTTCCTCTTTCCCTGGCTCTGGCGCCATGCCCGCGGGCGCTCTTCCGGCGACGGCCGGCGGCCCAAGCGGCCGGCGCTCCTGCCGGTGTGCTGACCGGCCCGGGTCACCACCTCGTGCCGGACGACGGCGAGCCGTCGCGGGGTCGGCTCAGCCGCGCTTCCTCGTCACCGCCCGCTTCCGCGCGGGGGGCGCGGCCGCCGACGCGGCGGGGGCGTGCCGCTCCTCCTCCAGGCGGAAGAGGATCCGGCCGCAGCGCTCGCACGTCTCGAGATCGCTCTGGCGGCTCGCCATCGCCGTCGGACGCACCGTGAAGCAGCCGAGACAGGTGCCACCGAGCGAGGGGACGACCGCCCGCGGATGGCGCTGCCGTATCCGCTCGTAGAGGCGCAGGACCCTGGCGTCGATCCGCGCCGCCGCCTCGGCCCGGGCCTCGCTCAGGCGCGTCGACTCCCCGAGCGGGAAGCCGAGCGCCGCCTCGCGCTCGCGCATCGCGGCCTCGCCGAGGTCGGCGAGCAGGGCGTCGAGCTCCTGCAGGACGAGGAGTTCCTGGATCTGTGGGTTCATCGCGCGAGCGCCTCCTGGATGCGGGGCCGGATCAGCTGCCGCGCGAGCTTCTCCAGATCGTCGAAGCTCTCGACGGCGAGCAGCCGTTCGCGGTCGGTGTCGTGGTGCACCGCCGCCACCAGCACCCCGAGCAGCGGCAGATACCCCTCGCCGCCCACGCCGTACGGCGCCACGACGAGGAAGACGCGCTCGACCGGGTGACCATCGACGGCCTGGAAGTCGAGGCCGCGGGCGAGCCGGGCGACGACGAGCGTCGTCCGCTGCGCGACCATCGAGCGGGCGTGCGGGATCGCGATCCCATGTCCGAGGCCGGTGGTGCCGAGCGCCTCGCGCTCGACGAGCAGGCGCTGGAAAGCGTTGCGGTCGTGGATCGCTCCCGCCGCGCCGAGGGCGTCGGCGAGCGCGGCGAAGAGCTCCTCCTGGCTGGAGACTTCGAGCGCGGGCAGGAAGAGGCCCGCCTCGATCCGGATGGATGTGGCGATGTCGATCGGCTTCACGATACCTCCCGGCTGAGACTAACGGCTCTCGCCCGCGGATTCCAGACGCCCGAGGAGCCGCAGCATCCCGTCGAGCATGGTGAGGGGATGCGGCGGACAGCCCGGCACCCAGAGATCGACCGGCACCACCGCGCCGGCGCCGCCGGCGACCTCGGGGTGCCCCAGATACGGTCCCCCGGCGATCGCGCAGGCGCCGATGGCGATCACGATCTTCGGCGGCGCCACCGCGTCGTACGTCTTGCGCAGCGCGAGGCGCATGTTCTCGCTCACCGGCCCGGTCACGATCAGGCCGTCGGCGTGGCGCGGCGAGGCGACGATCCGGATGCCGAAGCGGCCGATGTCCCAGGCCAGCGTGGAGAGGACGTTGACGTCCGCCTCGCAGGCGTTGCAGCCGCCGGCGCTCACCTGCCGGAGCTTGAGCGAGCGGCCGAAGAGGCGGCGGAGCCGTTCGTCGAGCGCGGTGGCGAGCGCGAGCTCCCGCTCGGCGCTCACCTGCAGCTCCTCGCGCCGGCGCACCGCGAGCCGGTGATCGCCGCCCCAGGTGATCGCTCCCTCCGGGCAGGCGGCGGCGCACTCCGCGCAGAAGAGGCAGCGGCCGAGATCGATCGCGATCGCGGGCGAGAGCGAGATCGCCTCCGTGGGGCAGACCTCCACGCAGTCGCGGCAACCGTCGCGGCACCGCTCGGGCGCGAGCAGCGGACGGCCGCGGAAGCGGTCCGGCAGCGGCGGCGGCGGCCCGTCGGGGTAGGCGAAGGTCCGGTGCCCCTGATGGAGTCGCGCGCGCAGCAGTCTGATCATCGGTGGCGGTTCTCCCCGTCGCTCAGAGGTCGTGTCCGCAGTAGGACAGGTTGAAGCTCTTGTTGCAGAGCGGGAAATCGGAGATCTGCCCGCCGCGCAGCGCCCGGGCGAGCCCGCTCCAGTTGTGGAACGACGGGTCGACGATCTTGTAGCGCGCGAAGCGCCCCGCGCGATCGGTGAGGGCGACGTGGCAGATCTCGCCGCGCCACCCCTCGACGAGCGACACCGCGAGGCTCTCGGGCGCGAGCCGCCCCACTGGCACCCGCACCTCCCCCTCCGGAAGCGCCGCGAGCGTGGCGTGGAGGAAGGCGAGCGAGTGCTCCATCTCGAGCCAGCGGACCCGGGCGCGGGCGTGGACGTCGCCGGAAGCCGCCGTGGCCACCGCCATCGACTGGTCGCGGTACGCCCCGCCGGGGTGATCGCGACGCAGGTCCCGGTCGACCCCCGAGGCGCGCGCCGCCGGCCCCACCAGGCCGAGCGCGAGGGCGTCCTCCCGCGGCACCACGCCGGTCGTCTCGAACCGCTCCATGACCGACGAGCTCTCCCAGAGCAGCTCGATGGCGGAGCGGGCGTCGGTGAAGGTGCGGTCGAGGCCGGCCCGCAGGCGCTCGCGCCGCGCCGGCTCGAGGTCGAAGCCGCTGCCCCCCGGGCGGACGAGGCCGCGTCCGAAGCGCGAGCCGCAGAGCTCGGCCGAGAGGTTCAGGAAATCGCCCCTGATCCGCCCGCAGAAGGAGGCGGTCGGCAGGTAGCCGACGTCGCCGGCGAGCGCGCCGAGGTCGCCGGTGTGGTTCGCCAGCCGCTCGAGCTCGAGCGCGATCGCGCGCAGCGCCGCTCCCCGCGGCGGTGCCGCGGTGCCGGCGAGCGCCTCGATCAGCTCGCAGCCCGCCGTCGCGTGGCCGATCGTCGTGTCGCCGGCGGAGGTCTCCAGGTAATGGATCGTGCGCCGGTCGGGCCCCCCGATGAGCGCCCGCTCCACCCCCCGGTGCTGGTAGCCGAGCCGGATCTCGAGGTGGAAGACCTGCTCGCCGTGGCACTGGAACCGGAAATGCCCGGGCTCGATCACCCCGGCGTGCACCGGCCCGACCCCGACCTCGTGGACCTCCTGCCCCTCGACCCGGTAGAGCTCGCCGGTACCGGGCAGCGCGGGGGCCGGCGCGCCCGCCGCGGGTGCGACCAGCGGTGGCTGCGAACGCACCGGCGCCGGCGCCGGATGCCCCTCCGCGACGAGCCCGAACTGCTCGGCGAGCTCGCGTTCGAAGAGGTGGAGCTGCGGACACGCGGCGGCTCGGGAGGGGAACGCCGGGCCGGTGAGCGTCGCCCGGGCAAGCGCGATCCCGGCGCGCGCGTCGTCGGCGAGCACCGCCACGAGCTCGACCCCCGAGGGGCGCGGCACCCCGAACCAGGCGGCCACCCGCAGCCCGCCGTCGCACGCCGTGACGACGGCGTCGGCCAGCTCGGCCACCGGCAGCGCCGGAATCTCCCGCCGCGCCACCGCGACCCCCGCCGTGGTCCGCAGGAAGCGGTCGGCGCCGCTCATCGTCCCCCTCCGAGCGCCGCCGCAGCCTCGGTCAGCAGCCCGCGCAGCGACGCCGGCAGATGGAGGCCGAGCAGGAGCACGAGCGCGACGAGCAGGAGCGGCGGCAGGTAGCCGCGCGCCCGGTCGCGGTACGCCGACTGCCGGGCGTAGGCCGTCGGCCGTCCCTGGAGAGCGGCGAAGGTGGTCGTCCCCATCCCGGCGAAGACGAGCAGCAGGAGGGCGACGAAGAGGGCGGCCAGCCAGCCGCGCCCGGCGGCCAGCGCCACCTGCACGATCAGCAGCTTGCTCACGAAGAGGCCGAACGGGGGCGAGCCGGTGATCGCGAAGAGGCCGAAGAGGAAGACCGTGCCCGAATACGGCAGGCGCCGCAGCGCACCGCGGATCTCGCCGGTCGTCTTGCCGCCGAACGCCCGGTGGAGGTTCCCGGCCGCGAGGAAGAGCCCGGCCTTGCCGAAGGCGTTGAGCACGAGGTGCAGGAGCGCGGCGAAGGTGGCGGCGGCGCCGAGGCCGGCGGCGAGCGCGAGGATCCCCATCTGCTCGACGCTCGAGTAGGCGAGCATCCGCTTAGATCCCGCTGCCCGAGCAGCAGCGCGCCGGCCACCGCCATCGAAAGGAGGCCGATGGCGATGAGCAGGCGGTTCGCGTAGATCCCCTCGCCCGCCGCCGCGGTGAGCTGGGTGAAGCGCAGCAGGGCGAGGAAGGCGCAGCTCGTCAACCCCCCGGCGAGCACCGCGCCCACCACGCCGGGCGCCTCGCCGTAGGCGTCCGGCTTCCAGGTATGCATCGGCGCGAGCCCCATCTTCGTGCCGTAGCCGACGAGCAGCAGCGCGAAGCCGGTGCGCAGCCAGGGACGCGAGAGCTCGCCGGCGCGGGCGAGCAGGTCGGGGAAGAGGAGCGACGCCTCGCCGCCGCCGAGCAGCGCCGCGTAGCCGACGAAGAACGACCCGAGCAGCGCCAGCGCGATCCCCACCGAGGAGATCAGCAGGTACTTCCAGGTGGCCTCGATCGATCGCGCCGAGCGGTTGAAGTAGACGAGCGGCGCCGAGGCGAGCGTCGTCGCCTCGATCCCCACCCAGAGCAGGCCGAGATGCTGCGCGTACGCCACCAGGCTCATCGCGCCGAGGACGGCGAGCATGCAGGCGGTGAAGCGGCGATTCTCCCGCTCGGGGCGCTGCTCCAGATAGCCGACCGCGTAGACGGCGCAGACGAGGAAGAGCACGCTCACGAGCAGCAGCAGGAGCCGCCCGGGGGCGTCGAGCCGGAGCCAGTCGCCGCCGCTCCCCGCGGGGGCGCGCAGCGCGAGCCCGACGAGGAGGAGGTGGATGGCCGCGCCGAGCGCGAGCAGCCGCGGCCGCCAGAGCCGGGAGGGCGTCAGGTAGACGGCGACCGCCAGGGCCAACGGCACGACGACGGGCAGCGGCAGGAGCACGGCTACTCCCGCAGCTGCGAGAGCCGCCGCGTGTCGAGCGAGGCGAACTCCCGGTTGATGTGGTGGATGATGATGCTGAGCACGAAGATGCCGACGAAGAGGTCGAGGAGCACCCCGGCCTCGACGAGGAACGGCATCGCCTCGACGAGCAGCAGGCCGAAGGCGAAGATCCCGTTCTCCAGCACGAGGTAGCCGACCACCTGGGTGATCGCCTTGCGCCGGGTGACGAGCAGGAGGAGCCCGGCGGCGACGGTGGCGAGCGCGGCCGGCACGAGCAGCGGCGCGAGCCGCTCCTCGGCGAACGGGAGCCGCCCCGCCGCCGCCACCGCGAGCGCGGTGGTGAGGGCGCCGAGGACGAGCGACGGGAGCAGGCCGAGCAGCGGCTCGACCTCGCGCCGGATCGCCACCTGCCGGAGCGCCCGGAAGAGCATCGCCGGGATCAGCCAGGCCTTGAGCACCACGCTCGCGAGGGCGAGCACCAGCACCCGGTTGCTCGCCTCCCCGTGGGCGACGATCGCGATCATCCCGAGCAGCAGCCCCTGGAGGGCGACCGCCCGCACCATCGAGCCGATCCGGCCGGCGCCGAGCGCCACGAGGTTCACGAGCAGGAGGCCGGCGACGAGGATCTCGAGCAGCGATTGCATCCGGTCACCTTCCGAGCAGCAGCAGCGCGAAGCCGCAGCTGAGCACCGCGGCGACGAGCAGCGCCGGCACCCGCAGCAGCCGCAGCCGCGCCATGGTCGACTCCACGACGCCGATCAGCACCGCGACGGCGAGCACGCCGAGGACGAAGAAGCCGAGGCCGAGCCACCCCCGGACGGTGGCCGCCGGCACGAGGATGTGCATCAGGAGCACGTCGAGCACCAGCAGCTTGACCGCCGCGCCGTACTCCACGAGGCCGAAGAGCGGGCCGCTGTGGTCGAGGACCATGACCTCGTGGATCATCGTCAGCTCGAGGTGGGTCGCCGGGTCGTCGACCGGGATCCGGGCGCACTCGGCGAGCAGGACGATCAGCACCCCGGCGGCGACGAGCGCGAGCGCCACGGTGCTGTCGCGCCAGAGCTCCCCTTCCGGCGCCCGCAGCATGTCCTCGAGCTGCAGCGAGCCGGAGAGGCGCGCGAGAGCGAAGAAGGCGAAGAAGAGCGCCGGCTCGGTGAGCCAGGCGAAGCCGACCTCCCGGGCCGCCCCCATCCCCTCGAACGGCGAGCCGGTGTCGAGCGCCGCCGCGGCGGTGAAGAAGCGGCCGAGCGCGAGCAGGTAGGCGAAGAGCACGAAGTCGCCGGCGAAGGAGATCGGCGCGTCGAACGGCCCGAGCGGCACCACCAGCCCCGCCATCACCGCGGTGACGACCGCGAGTACCGGCGCGAGGGCGAAGACGCCGGTCGTCGTCGCGCTCAGCGCGAGCTCCTTGCGCGCGAGCTTGGCGAGATCGCGGTACGGCTGGACGAGGCTCGGGCCGCGCCGCCCCGCGAAGCGCGACTTCGTCCGCTGGATCACCCCGAGCAGGAGCGGCGGCAGCAGGAGGAGGACCCCGAGGTGGACCAGGATCTGGCTCAGCGCCACGGCGGACCTCCGGCGGCGTGGCTCACGAGCCACCGAGCCTTTCCACGGGCCACCACGGCTGCAGGCTCACGAGCAGCAGGATCACGAGCGCGATCACGACGTAGAGGAGGTACTGCTGGAGGCTCCCCTGGTGGTAGCGGCGCAGCCGCTCGCTCAGCCGCACGAGCCACCGCACCCCGGGGCGCAGGAGCCGCTCGAGCACGCTGTCGGCGATCTCGGAGTGGAAGCTGCTCGCCTCCGGGAACGGCCCCTCGATCCGCGGCCAGCGGAAGCGGGGGGCGAGCACCCAGCCGAAGCGCGAGGTGATCAGCTCGGCGAACGACGAGGCCGTGTACTGCAGCCGCGGCGAGGCGCCGGCGAAACCGCAGTCCCAGGTCGGCAGCTCCGGCTGGCGTTCCCGGGCCCGGCGGCAGAGCGGGGCGAGCCGCAGCGAGATCAGGGCGGTGAGGAGGATCAGGAGGGCGGCGACGACCGCGAGCCGGCCGAGCGGCAGGAACCGCCCCCAGCCGAGGAGCGCCCCCGTGTCCTCCGCCCAGGCGGCGATCCCGCGATCGACCGCCGGCGCGAAGAGGCCGGGGGCGATACCGATCGCCACGCAGGCCGCGGCGAGGAGCGCCATCGGCCGGAGCATCGGCGCCGGCGCCTCCTTCGCCGCCGCGGCGGCCTCCGAGCGCGGGGTGCCGAGGAAGACGATGCCGTAGACCTTCACGAAGCAGGCGACCGCGAGCGCTCCGGTGGCCGCCAGCGCCGCCGCCGGCAGCGCGGCCCAGGCCGGGCCGGGGCCGAGCGCCGCCCGGGCGAGCCCGAGGAAGATCGCCAGCTCGCTCACGAAGCCGTTGAGCGGCGGCAGCGCACAGATCGCCACCGCGCCGACGAGGAAGAGCCCGGCGGTGGCCGGCATCCGCTTCGCGAGCCCCCCCTGGAGGTCGATCTCCCGGCTGCCGGTGGCGTGGAGGACCGAGCCCGCGCCGAAGAAGAGGAGCGACTTGAAGAGCGCGTGGTTCCAGACGTGGAGCAGGCAGCCGGCCATTCCGAGCACCACCCAGTCGGCGCGGCCGGTGGCGCGCCCGGCCATCGCGAGCCCGAGGCCGAGGAGGATGATCCCGATGTTCTCGATGCTGTGGTAGGCGAGCAGCTTCTTCAGATCGTGCTGCGCGAGGGCGAAGACGACACCGAAGAACGCCGAGAGCCCGCCGGCGGCGAGCAGGACGACGCCCCAGGAGAGCGGCGGCGCCGCCACCAGCCCGAGGGTCCGCACGAGCCCGTAGATCCCCATCTTGAGGACGACCCCCGACATCAGCGCCGAGACGTGGCTCGGGGCGCTCGCGTGGGCGTCGGGGAGCCACGAGTGGAGGGGCATCACCCCCGCCTTGATCCCGAAGCCGACGAGCGCGAGCGCGAAGAGCGCGGTGAGCGCCTTCGGCGCGGCGGTGGCCGGGATCGCACCGAACGCGAAGCCGCCGCCGAGCTGCGCCTGGAGGGCGAAGAGCGCGACGAGGCAGAGCAGCGCCGCGTGGCTGTACAGCAGATAGGTCCAGCCGGCGGCGCGCACCTCGGCCCGCGCCTCCTCGGTGACCACAAGGAAGTAGGTCGCGAGCGCCATCGTCTCCCACGCGATCAGGAAGGTGAAGCCGTCGCGGGCGGCGAGCAGCAGCAGGAGGCTCGCGAGCGCGAGGCCGTAGCTGAACTGGAGCCGCCGGCCGTGACGCGGGTGGCGGCGGGGATCCCAGTAGGTGCGGCCGTAGACCGCCCCGAGGCCGCCGACGAACAGGACCGGCAGCGCGAAGAAGCCGCTGAGGGCGTCGCCCCCGAGCTGCCCTTCGCCGAGGAAGAGCCCCGGCAGCCGCAGCGCGGCGGGTGCGGAGGCGGCGAGCAGCGCCACCGCGCCGGCGATCCCCACCGCGCAGCCGGCGAGCGTGAGCCGCACCGTCCAGCGCGAGCCCGACAGCGAGCGCCGCGGCAGGAGCAGCGCCGGCACCCCGCTGAGCGTGAGCACGAAGGCGGCGCCGAGCAGGAGCAGGAGCCCCGCGCGGGCGGCGAGGGGGCCTTCGAAGCCGCTCATGCCTCGCTCACCACGCGCTGCTCGATCCAGCGATAGATCGTCTTCTCGGAGACGTCCAGCAGGCGGGCGGCATCCCTGACGAGGAGCTTCATGGAGCAGATGTCGCCCCAGGGGGACGACAATGGACAATCTATCCCGCTCCCACTCCCACTTCAACGGATGACAGGCAATGGCGAAAGCGGACCTCGCCCCGTCCAATCCGATCAAATCATTGATTCAAAGGAGTTTTCTCGCTCGTCGGCGCGCCCGGCACGCGACGGGAGGACGCTC
>Ga0116141_10002344_pt1 | contig 16249 bp, 10 predicted proteins | sample AD_UKC097_MetaG_FD_89744 | JGI IMG/M metagenome (GOLD analysis project Ga0116141, IMG submission 89744) | Active sludge microbial communities of municipal wastewater-treating anaerobic digesters from USA - AD_UKC097_MetaG | ecosystem: Engineered > Bioreactor > Anaerobic > Digestate | place: USA...
CTGTGAATCGATTGTGGTAACCTCGGCTGCCTTCACCAGGTCGGCCAATCGCAGCGACCATACACGGCCGAGTTCCTTGTTCAACTCCTTCGAGCGGTCCAGGGCCTTCTGCAGAGCGGCCGGTAACTCGCCGGTCGAGCAACCGGCCAGATTTCTGAGATCTCGCAGGATCGAGGTTTCGGCCTGCGCCTGCGCCAGCGCCCTTTTGCCGGCCAGAAACGACACCCTCGTTCCTGCCTTCTTGCTCTCGATGTCGAAGATTCGAATGACACCGATCCGGCCGGTCGTCGGCACATGAGCGCCACAGCACGCCGACGCGTCGTACGGGCCGATCTTGACGATGCGGATGACATCTGCGTCGATCTCGCCCAAGCGGCTCCTCATGTGTCCATCCTGGGCGTCGAACGCCGTCTCGACGGGAATGTCCTCTATGACTACCTCCATCGCCCGTCGTTCCAGGTCTGCAAGGACATCCCAGGCGACCTTCTCGTGAAAATCCACGGTGCAGCCTTCCATGCCGATGTGCACGCCCACCGTTTGCAGGCCGAACTGCTGTGCGGCAATCCCGGACAGGATGTGCTGCGCCGTGTGCTGGGTGGCCGTGTGGAGCCTGCGCTCTTTGTCTACGCGGGCGATGTAACGCCCGTCGGGCAGCGGCCGGTCGAGAGTGTGGACGACCCGACCCGCCACGACCCGCACCTCGCTGATCGCAGCGTCTCCGATCACACCTTTATCGGCGGGTTGGCCCCCTTCCTCGGGATGGAAAAGGACCGGGTCGATCACGACCTTGCCGGACTCGATCGTCGTCACCTGGACCTCGGCCTCGAAGACATCCGGATGTGTCCAATACATTCGTTCCATGGATTGATTGTACCCGGCGCCGGCGTTTCGGCAAGGCGCCGTTGCCCGGTCATCGCATCGACTGGCGATAGTGCCCGGGGGTGACGCCCATCCTCTGTTTGAACCGGCGGTGGAAGTGGTACACATTTGCATAACCCACGCGCTGAGCGATTTCGTAGCATCGCAGCGAGGTGAACCGAAGCAATCGCTGCGCCGCCTCGAACCGAAGGTCCTGCTGGTAGGCCAATGGAGAGACGCGGAACGACTTCTTGAAGGCCCGGAAGAGGTGCCCTTTGGAGCAATGCGACATCGAGGCCAGGTCCTCGGCGGTGATTGCCTCCGCATAGTGCTCATCGATGTACTGCTTGACCTGGAGAATCGGATTGTCGCGAGCGAGGACGGCCCCCTGCGCCCCCTCGGTGTAGCAGTGTGCAACGATCATGTCGAACACGTTGGCCAGCGCCCTCTGGGCGTAGAAGTCCGACATGGCAGACGGGCTCTGGAGGTAGTCCATAATCTGGATCATGATGATGACGAGTTCCTGTGTGGCTTCCTTCGAGAGCTGCAAGCGGTCGTGGATCTGTCCGGAAACGCCCGTGTACATGGCGAGGATCTTCTCGAAGCCGAGCGTGAGCACCTGGCCGGCTTGTGCGGCCAGCGAGAAAGTGATTTCGGAATACACGCTGGAATGGCGAAGGCTCACGAAATCATGCGGCTGGCCCGGCGAGACAATCACGAGGGTCCCCGGCTCGGCCCGGTACTTCTCGCCGCACTTGACGTAATACCCTGAGGACCGTGTGTACAGCACGATGTGATACAGATCGTGGGTGTGCTCGCCAAACGTTCCAATATCCCCGATGGGGCGGTCCTGATCGACGGCGGCATGCACGATGACCGGATGGTAGGCCGTGCCGTCATGAAGAATGACCATCGCCTGGGGGATTCCCTCGCTCTGTCGCGGAGTCTGCAAATATCGCAGCATAGGTCACTAAAGTGCAATAAATTGCGATTTTTCTGTATTTTCCCGGCTTCTCTGACGCACGATAATATAATATGGACTGTTGGGCAAGCGTGCAATCTGTGTGTGTGCAGATTCGCCCGAATTAAGCCGCACTTCGCAGCGTGTGTCAAGAGGTGGCCCATGAAGACGAGAGCGTTTACTCTAATCGAATTGCTCGTGGTGATCGCGGTCATCTCGATCCTGTTCGCCATCATCATGCCGGCTCTGAACCTCGCGAAGCAGAAGGCTTCCACCACCGTGTGCCTGAGCAATACGAAGAACCTGTCCCTCGGCTGGTACATGTACATGGGCGACAACGACGGTCGGATCATGAGCGCCGAGGACGACCCTACCGGCAAGGAAAGCAGTGGCAGATTCGTCGGGTGGATCGGGGTGCCCCGTAATGAACAGGGGGCTCTGATGAGCATCACTCAAGCAGATCCGGCCGTGACCGATCAGGACGAGATTCGGGGGATTCAAGCCGGATTGCTGTACCCGTACGTCAAGGAACCCGATGCGTACCACTGTCCGGGTGACAAGGTTCGCAAAAGCCTCTACGACAAGACCGGGGTCTTCGTCAGCTATTCTATCCCCAAGTGTCTGTACGGCTTTCCGAACGACAGCAGCGCAGCACAGATCAGGCTGTTCAGCCAGATCAAAGCCCCTTCGACGCGATATGTATTCGTGGAATCGGCAGAGACCCGTAACTGGAATTCCAGTCACCATTTCGTCTTGGCGGCCCCCGAATACACGAATCTGCCCACGTGGGGTTGGTGGGGGCCGATGGCGGTCAACCATGGTGACAGCAGCGTCCTGGGCTACACCGACGGACATTCCGAGATACGACGCTGGCGCGACAAGTACACGATTGAGCGTGTGGACAAGCTTATCAAAACCGGGGCAACCAACTACGGGCAGGACTACCCCCCGGTCGATCAGACATTGGATATTGACTACATGGCCGCAGGTTGGGCGTACCGCGCCAAATCCGGGAGTTAGGGCGATAGGGTCCGGGCGAGGGTTCGTTGGACGGCTCGTCTCAGGAGGGGAAAGCCGAAACGAGTGTTTTTTTTCCATGCAGACGCCGTGGGTGATTCCTGCATGAATGAAAGGAGAGCACGATGAAAACGGCAGTGTGGTGTGTGGCATTGTGTTTGTTGGCGGGGCTCGGGACGGCTCAGGGGCAGGACCTGAGGATCGACTTCAGTCAGACGGGTGGTCCCGTGGAAGCAGATTACCAAGCCTATCGTGCCGACCACGAGGTGGCTGCGACGTTTACGGCGCAGAGCTTCGCGGCCTTCGGTACGACGGTGACCCTCTTGCCGACCTGGGCTTCGGGGGCCACCGCCGCGGCCATGCAGATGATCCTGCGCGGGGACGACGACGACACGGAGTCCCCGGACCTCATACGCGACTGGATTGGCACGGACGGCCGCCAGCCCGGTGATCCCATGACGCTCACGATCAGCGGGTTGCCGGCAGGGACCTACAAGTGGGTCTCGTTGCACCATGATCCCCAGGATCAGACCGGCGTTTTCGATGTGACGGTGAACGACGCGGCGGGCTCGACCACCACGACCGGCATCGACATCTCGGATTTCACTCCGTCGGGCGTTCTCTTGCTTGCCGACATGACCAAGTTCACGACTATGATCCTCTCCAATGGAGTTGACCCGGTCACCCTTGTGTTCACCCGGACCTCGCCCACGGACCCTGTGGCGACGGCATTCTTCGTCATGAACTCCTTCGAGTTAACCGCCGAGAGCACTGGGGACGCCATGCTGCCGACCCCGCCCAATGGGGCTGTTGACGTGCTCAGGGACGGTACGGTTCTCTCGTGGGCTCCCGGCCAGGGGGCTGTGGCGCATGATGTGTATTTGGGCACCGACTACGACGACATCGACGACGGAATGACCACCAGCAGCGTTTACCTAGGTCGGCAGGACGCGAACAGCTTTGACACGGGTCGCCTGGCTTTTGGGCAGACGTACTACTGGCGTGTGGATGAGGTTACGTCCGACGACACGATCACTAAAGGAGCTGTCTGGAGCTTCACGGTCGAGCCTGTGAGCATTCCCGTGCCCGCCGCGAGCATCGTGGTGACGGCTTCCAGTTCAGACAGCGTCGGGCAGGGGCCGGAGAAGACCATCGATGGTTCCGGCCTGAGTCCTGAGGACCTTCATGGGGTGGACACGACAACGATGTGGCTCAGCGCCGCGGATTCAAACGCCGCCTGGATTCAGTATCAATTCGACAGGCCATACAAGCTGCACCAGATGCTTGTGTGGAACCACAACACGGCTGTCGAGTCTTTCGTTGGTCTGGGTGCGAAGGACGTGACCATCGAGTATTCGCTCGACGGAGCTACTTGGACGATGCTGGATACCGTGCACGAATTCCCGTGGGCCCCCGGCGCAGCGGACTATGCCGCCGGCGCGACGGTTGACTTCGTAGGCGCAGCGGCGCAATACGTCCGAATCACCATCAGCACCAATTGGGGCGACATGTTCCCCAGGTTCGGCCTCAGCGAGGTCCGGTTCATGGCAATTCCGGTACTGGCCCGTGAGCCTGTGCCGGCAGTCGATGCGATTGGTGTGGACCCGCGGATGTCGCTGAGCTGGCGCGCCGGCCGGGACGCCGTCAGCCATCAGGCGTATCTGAGCGAAGATGTCAATGATGTGGTCGATGGGACGGCCCTGGTTGGGACTGCTTCCGGGCCCGAGTTCGACGCCGGGAGTCTGCTCGCGCTCGGCAAGACCTACTATTGGAAGGTCAACGAGGTCAATGATGCCGAGGAACCTGCCGTTTGGGAGGGCGAGGTCTGGAGTTTCACCACGGCCGATTCTCTCCCGGTGGACGACATGGAGAGCTACGACGACAATCTCGGCAAAGGCAACTGCATCTTCGATATCTGGCTGGACGGTTGGGATGTGGACGGCAACGGCGCACAGGTCGGTCACACGGATGCCCCGTTTGCAGAGAAGACCATAGTCCACGGCGGGGCTCAGTCGATGCCGCTCTACTATGACGGTACGACGGAGGGTACCTCCGAAGCCACGCGGACGTTCGACGAGGCGCAGGACTGGACGCAATTCGACGTCAAGGGGCTAACCCTCTGGTTCTTTGGCGACTCAGCCAACACCGCGGGTCAGATGTACGTGAAGGTCAACAACAGCAAGGTCACGTACGACGGCGACGCCGAGAACCTTCTGCGCAAGCCCTGGCAGAGATGGTACATCCCGCTGACCAGTTTCACCGGCGTTGACCTCAAGAAGGTCACGACGCTGACATTGGGTCTGGAAGGGGGCGTCGGCGTCCTGTACATCGACGACATTGGATTGTCGGCGAAGGAGCGTGAGCTGGTGACACCCGTGCAGCCCGGTGCGACGGACCTCGTGGCCCAGTACTCATTCGAGGGCAACGCCAACGACAGTGCGGGCACGCGGCACGGCACGGTCACCGGAGCGCCTCAGTATGTCGCTGGCAAGGTCGGCCAGGCGATCAAGCTCGACGGCGCACGCGACTACGTCCATGTCGAGAGTTCATTCGAGCTCCCCGTGTACTCCGTGGCTGCGTGGTTCCGCGTGGAAGGCGGGTCGGCCGAGCGGGACGTCGTCTCGATCTACAATTCCGCCGGCAACCACGGCATTCCGATCGAGGTTCGACCCAATAACGGTCTGCGGTTTCTGCATCGAGCTCCGGTCGGCTCCACGACCGGCTCCGATCTCTCGAGCAACTTCACGTACACAGATGGCGCCTGGCATCATGCGACCATCGTGAAATCGGCGGACACGGTGACCGGGTACATCGACGGTGTGCCAGTTGTTTCATCTGCGGACACGCTGCAGTTGGACCAAAGTCTGCCGGAGGTGGCAATCGGCGTGCTGAAGGATGACAACTTGTCGCGGTTCTTCCCCGGCGCTATCGACGAGGTTTGCATATACAGTCGCGTCCTGTCCGAGGCGGAGATCGCATGGCTGGCCGGCCGAACACAGCCGTTTGATAAGCCGTGAGAACGGCGGGTATGACATCGGTGCGGTTTCGTGATATGAAACTGAATTAACTCGACGGGGCTCGTGTCCGTGCGACGCGAGCCCCGTTCTTTTCCCGAGGATGGATGGTCCCCTCGTGGTTTCGGTTGTTTGATGAGTGGCAAGACTACGATTGCTTTGCTGTGTGGAATACTCGCCGCCCCGGTCCCCGTGGTGCGAGGCGCGGCGGCCGTCGTGATCAACGAGTTTGTCGCCTCCAATCGCGCGGGGTTGCTTGATGGAGATGGAAATGCCTCCGACTGGATTGAGCTTTACAACACCACCGGTAGGGCGGTTTCCTTGGACGGCTGGTATCTGACGGACGACCCCGGCGATCTGCACAAGTGGTCCTTTCCCTTGGGCATCGTTCTGCCTGCGAAGGGCTTTCTGGTCGTCATCGCGTCGGGAGCAGATGGGGGCGGCCACGTCGATTCCAAGGGATATCCCCATGCCAATTTTGCCCTCGACAGGGACGGTGAGTACCTGGCTCTGATCGATTCCACCGGTCGGATCATGCATGAGTACGCACCTGCGTTCCCCCCGCAGCAGGCGGACATCTCCTACGGTCTTTGGGGAGACTCGCTCAACTACTTCCCGTCGCCGACGCCCGGCAGCGCCAACGAGCAGGGGGTTCACGGGCTGACCGCCCCGACGCAGCACAGCCACGAACGGGGATTCTACGACGAGCCGTTCGATTTGTACATCGTCTGCGATACAGCCGGTGCGATCATCCGATACACGCTGGACGGGTCCGAGCCAACCGAGCAATACGGCATCATATACCAGCCTGGCACGCCGATCGTGATCACGACGACGACACACGTCCGATCCATCGCGTACAAAACCGGCTGGAAGACCCCGGAGGTCATCACGCACAGCTATATCTTCGTGGACGACGTCGCGTACCAGGGGCAGTCTCCTCGTGGTTGGCCGAGCGACTGGGGATACGACGCCGAAGTCGGCGGCATCGTGCCGGCGGACTACGAGATGGACCCCCGCGTCGTGAACAATACGCAGGACGGATACTCGATTCGCGACGCATTGCTCGACATTCCCACCATGTCAATCTCCATGTCTCCCGACGATTTCATCAGCGACGCCGCCGGCATCTACGCAAACCCCCTGAGTCGGTGGGAGCGCAAGTGCGCCGTCGAGTACATTCTGCCTGCCGGCATCGACGGCTTCCAGTGCGACTGTAAGATTGAGGTCCACGGCAACTCCAGCCGGCGACCCTGGCGGATGCAGAAACACTCTCTCCGATTGACCTTCACAAGCGAGTACGGACCGGCCAAGCTGAGATACCCCCTCTTTCCGGATTCGAGCGTGGACAAGTTCAATCAGCTCGTCTTGCGGGCCTGTTTCACGGATTCCTGGGGTCTCGTCTCCTGGGTGACCTCGCGCTACCGCCCGAACGATTCGCAGTACCTCCGTGACCTCTGGATGAAGGAGAGCCTCCGAGACATGGGGCAACCCTCCAGCTACGGGTCCTTCCTGCACGTTTACGTCAACGGTCTATACTTCGGCCTGTACAATCTCGGCGAGCGCATCGCGGCCGATTTCTTCGCAGACCACCTCGGCGGCAAACCGGCGGATTGGGAAATCAACAAGGACTTCGGCACGCCCGGCCCTCGCTGGCGGGCCATGCTGGCCGTCAATCCGTCCACGCCGGCCGGATATGCCCAGATGCAGGCGTATCTCGACGTCGAGGACTTCGCCGACTACATGCTTCTGCACTTCTACGCCGATGCCGAGGATTGGCCTCACCACAATGGCTACGCCGCCGCCAATGCCGTCAGCGGGGATGGCAAGTTCCGTTTCTTCGTCTGGGACCAGGAGATCGTCCTCGACTACCACGGCCGGGCCGCCTCCCGGATTGACAGCGCCGGCGGCGCGGGCGATGTCTTTCAGAGAATGCGCGCCAGTGAGGAGTTCCGCCTGCTCTTTGCGGACCGCGTCTACAGACACTGCTTCAACGACGGGGCCCTCAGCCTCGCCGGGTCGCGGGCCCGCTATTCGAAGATCGCCGGCTGGATCGACAAGGCCATCGTGGCCGAGTCCGCCCGCTGGGGGGACACCCAGATGAGCACGCCGTATGGCAACGCCATCGAGCAGCCCAGCCCGCTCACCAACGTCAACCACAACCTCTATCCACCTGCGCCGCATGGGCCGGATTATTACTTCACGCGTGAGGACTCTTGGGTCGTGGAACGTGACAACATCCTGGACAACTACATCCCGGCCATCCACGACACGGCCAACTCCTACGCCCTGATCAATGTGCTGAGATCGAAGGGGCTGTATCCGAGCATCGATCCTCCGCTGTTGAAGATCAGCGGCGCACCGCAGCACGGAGGATTGGCTTCGGCGGGCGATGTGCTGAAGATGGACAATCCGAACGGCAAGGGAACCATCTACTACACGCTCAACGGGGACGATCCACGCCTTGCCGGGATCGCGACCGCGCAGGGCAATCGTAATGCCCTTGTCGACGAGAGTGCGGCCAAGCGGGTCCTCGTCCCCGCGGCCGATATCGGCCAGACGTGGGCGGGAAGCCAGCCTTTTGACGACTCCGCCTGGCTCGCCGGCGCGGGCGGCGTCGGGTACGAGAGAAGCACGGGGTATGAATCGTACTTCCGGATCAACGTCGTTACGCAGATGTACAACGTCAACGCCAGTTGCTATATCCGTATTCCGTTCGAGGTCGCAGCCGCAAAGCTCCAGGATCTGGCCGGTCTGATCCTGAGGGTGCGATACGACGACGGTTTCATCGCCTACATCAACGGCGTCGAGGTGGCCCGCGACAGATTCGCCGGCACGCCTCGCTGGGACTCCCTGGCGGATGACAGCCATGCTGATGACCAGGCCGTTGTGCCGGCAGAATTCGACCTCACCGGCCGGATCGGTCTGCTCCGAGAGGGCGAGAATATCCTCGCCGTCCATGCGTTGAATGCGTCGCCGACGAGTTCCGATTTCCTCCTCTCCATCGATCTGGTTGCCCCCGCAGACGAGCCACAGAGCGATCCGAGCGTATCCTCAACGGCCCTCCCATACACCGGGCCGATCACGCTGGCGGGTGATACGCCCGTCAAGACCCGCGTGCTGTACAACGGGCAGTGGAGCGCCCTGAGCGAAGCCACGTACACGATCGACCAGAGATCCGATTGACGGCTCTGCGTCCCGGCTGCTCGTCGCCCAAAATGTATCTTCAATTCCGTTGGGCTCTGCGATACCATAGTCTCTGTGTGCTTGTGCAGAGTGTTCTGATGCATGGAAAGGAGAACGGCCATGATTCAGTACGTGAGAGTCCTGCAAATACCGGTGGCGGTTCTGATGATCGTACTCGTCGCGGTGACCGGGGCGTGGGCGGCCGGCAGCCAGGAGAGCGGCGATCCATCGGCGAAACAGCCGGAAGTGGACACGATCAGGACGGACACGGGCGACCTGAGGATCACCTTCATCGGCCACGGCACCCTGATGTTTCAGTATCAGGGCAAGGTCGTCCACGTGGATCCCGTGACTCGGGAAGCGGATTACACCAAGCTGCCCAAGGGGGACCTTGTCCTGATCACGCACGAGCACGGCGATCACCTGGACCCGAGGGCTCTGGGCATGATCCGCGGGGATCAGACGAAGACTCTCTTGACCAAGGCGTGCGTTGAGAAGGTCCCGGACGGCACGGTCATGAAGAACGGCGACACGCTGACCGCCTGCGGGTTCAAGATCGAGGCGGTCCCCGCCTACAACATCGCCCACAAACGGCCGGACGGCCAGCCGTTCCATCCCAAGGGCAGCGGCAACGGCTACGTCATCAACTTCGACAAGACTCGCGTCTATGTGGCAGGCGACACGGAGAATATCCCCGAGATGGCGCAGCTCAAGAAGATCGATATCGCCTTCATGCCGATGAATCTGCCCTACACGATGACGCCGGAGATGGTCGCGCAGGCCGCCCACATGTTCGAGCCCCGCATTTTGTACCCTTACCACTATGGACAGACGGACCCGAACGAGCTCGTCAAATTGTTGAAGGACTCGGAGAAGATCGAGGTCCGCGTCCGCAAGATGCGGTAGCTGCCCCCTCGCTGTGGATTCCTGGAGCACGGCGCCCATGACTCAAGACCACACCGTTCGCCGGCGGGAGCCGTTTATCCGCAGGGGTGTCCTGATTGCGATGGCAGCCGCGGGGTGCATCGCTGCTGCGTGTTTCATCGTGACAGCCGTTCTGCCTGCTCCGGAAGGGCCGTTGTTCAAAGACCCGCTCCGGAGTTTCATCACCGGTCTGGGCGTGCTTGCGATCGCGTATCCGCTGGCGGCGGTGGGGCGGGCCATCCAGCGTCGAAACGCCTCGTCGCCGTACTTCGAGGGCGCATTCATCGCGTGTGCGATCAATCTCGCGGCGCTCATATGCACCGGCGCGGGCTTGGCCTGTGTCGGCTTCGGCATCTACGACCTGATCCTGTGGCTGGCGAAGCGACCGTAATTGACACAGTCATCGCGGCGTCGTTTCTCCCAGTTGGAAGACGCCCTGGATCATGATCGGCTTGCCGTCTACGTAGATGCTTGGGCTGCGGATCACGCCGTCCACGTGCGTCTTGCTGTCCCATTTGGCCCTTGTCTTGGCGGGGTGGGAGCTGCCGAAGGCGATGTGGATGCCGGGGTACTTCTCGTCTTGGAGCAGGTTGTAGATCAGGCGGGTCAGGCCGGTGTTCGTGCCGATTGCGAACTCGCCCACGCGATTGCTGTTCTCATCGCTCTCGAACACGTACTCGGCGAACTCCCTGTACAACTCGGCGTTGTCGCACTGGAGGCTCCCGCGATCCGCCCGGCCGTCCTTCACCTCCACATGAACCGGCGTGCCCTCCAGCGAGGCGTATCGCTCCGTGAAGAAATCGCCCAGACAGCCGTCGACGACCACGTTGCCGTTGAGAGCCGCGGGGCAGGTGAACACCTCGCCGTCCGGGAGGTTCTTCCAGTGCCCCGGCTGGATGTCCCCGTCGCTGATGGTCCAGTTCAGATCCGGGCTGAACTCGGCCGTGAAATTGTTGCCTGCGTCGCTGACGACGCGGATCCTGCGGGCCTGCTTGACCTTCTCATGGACCAATCGGCTGATCCGTTGAATCTCCCTGTAATCACTGCACATCCCATCGGTCATGATCTCGGGGGTGATGCCGATCATGTGTGCGTGCCGCAGCTTCGCATTGGCGTCGATGGCGTGCAGCATGTGGCGACGGAAGGACTGCAGCTCGCCCTTGGCCCCCTGAGCCGCGTAGATGCTGACTGATGCCTCGTCCAGGGCCTGCTTCATCTCCTGCGGGAACTGGATCGGCCGATGGCCGAAGTCTTCCATCACGAAGAATCGGGCGGGTTTGCCAGTCCGGTCCTCGGCGGCGGCCCGCAGAGCCGATCCGATCTTGAGCGTCTCGACGTCCGTAATGATGACGACCGTTTCCCCCTTCGCGACTCTCAGGCAGTTGTCGATAGCCTGGCTGACGCCTTCTTCCATCGTTCCCACGCCGAGCCTCCTTCCTGCACGAGGGCTGCGCATTTCTCATTTCACGATCCTGACCGCAGAATTGTATCCTCGTATCCCAGCGCTGACAACGGACTCCCTGTCGTTATGCGCCCATCGTCCGGCTACGGAATCCCCGACGACCCGGCAATCGCTTTGACTGGCGGGGGGACTCTGGTATAATCCAGCACTCGGTGGGGTCTGTTGCTTACGCAAGGATGACAGCCGGGCATCTGGAAAGGCTTCTCTTTCGTGTCCGTGGCAAAGAACAAGGTGGGTTGGGCAGGGATCACCGGCCTGTGGCTGGTAGTTGGTCTGCTTGGCGGGTGTATGCCGCAGCGCAGCGCGAAGGATCTGTGCACGCAGGCCGTGGCCCTTCGTGAATCAGGGCAGGATCGGCTGGCGATTGACAAGTTGAACAAGGCTATCAAGACCGACCGCGGATTCGCTGCGGCCTACGTGGAGCTGGGCAGGACGTATGAGAAACTCGGCGAAGACGAGAACGCCGCGGGGGCATTCCGGCAGGCAGCGAGGCTGGATCCAGGGGCCTTAGAGAACCATTTGAATCTCGCCAGAACCTATGAACGGCTGGAGAGATACCCGCAGGCGGCCGATAGCTATGCCCGGGCAGTCGAATTGGATCCCAACAGTCTCGCCGCTCTGGCGGGTGCGGCCGGCTGCTGCGTGAAGTCGGGCCAGTATGCCAGGGCGCAGACCTATTGCGAACAGGCGCCGGCACATCGGGACGAACTGCTGCCGATGCTGGCCCGCGCGTATGAAGGCCAGCGGGACTACGCCCGTGCGATCGATATGTATGAGAGGCTCGCGGTGGCCGGAGACGCCGATCCGAACGTCCTGCTGTCCTTGGGCGTGGCGTGTCTGAAGGCCGGACGCTATGACCGGGCGCAGGAGGTCCTGGCGTCCGTGACGCGGATGCGGCCTCAGGATGGCGCCGCGCTGCGGTACCTTGGATATGGCTTCATCATGCGTGGAGATCTGGAGCAGGCGATGCAGGCGTACCGAAAGGCAATCGATCTGGACGGCAACGACTGGGAAGCGTATCGCGGGCTCGGAGTCGCCTGCATGCTGAAGGCTCGTCAGTCGGAGGATAGCCGCTGGGAGGAACAGGCGCTGCGTCATTGGCGTCGTTCGTTGGTCATCAAGCCGGATCAGCCAAAGCACCAGGTCCTGGAAAGGCTGATTCATGAGAGTTCGAAACGACAGAATCCTTTGCAGGGGCTGAACTACTAACGCTATGGACACAGGCAAGCAAGAAACCACCGATCAAGTCGTGTCAGGTTGTCCGTTGAGCCTTCGTCGGAAGATCGAGCTGCCCGATGTGACGGCACATCTGATCTTCTGGCCGACACTGCTGTTGGGCCTGGCGCTGGATCTGTGGACGAAGCACGCAGTATTCATGTGGTTGGCGGATGTGCCCGAGCAAAGGGCCCGGATTATCGATGGGTTCCTGACGTTCCAACTGGCGCTGAATAGAGGCGCAGCGTTCGGAATCGCCGATGGGCGATTGACCTTCCTGATCGGGGTGTCGGTGTTCGCCCTGCTCATCATCCTCGGATGGTTCTTCTTCGCTGGGGCCAGGCAGCGCATCGTTCACGTCGCGCTCGGGCTGTTCGCCGCGGGCGTCAGCGGCAACCTCTGGGATCGCGCTTTCAATGAAGGCCAGGTCCGCGATTTCATCGACGTGGTCTACTGGCCCGGCCGGCACTGGCACACGTTCAACGTGGCCGACGCCATGCTGTGTGTCGCCGTCGGTCTGCTGGTCATTGCGACGTTCTTCACTGATTCGTCAGATCGAAAACGTGCTCAGCCACAAAAATAGGGGCTTGGATGGCTGCTCCCAGCGCGATGGCGTCGGAGGGCCGGGAGTCGATCTGGACTGTGCGGCCGTCGATGGCCAAGTGAATGATTGCGTAGAACGTGTGGTTGCGCAGGTCGGTGATGACGATTCGCTCGACCTTCGCGCCGAGACCTTCGATGACGCTGGCGAGCAGGTCGTGGGTCATGGGGCGGGGGGGCTTGATCCCCTTGAGCCGGCGGTCGATGGCGAAGATCTCCACGATCCCGATCACGATCGGAAAGCCCCGCACGCCGTGGCGCTCCTTCAGCACGATGATCTGCTGGTCGGAAGTCTCATTGATGATGATCCGGGACAGTTCAACTTCCACTTCCATTCGATCCCCCTGTATCCGCTAACCGCCGAGTTCGGCCAGATGCCTCTCGACGGCCTGTAGCTGTTCCTGGAGCTGTCCGAGCTTCTCCCTGGCCTGGGCGACTACTTCGGGCTTGGCCCTCGTCACAAAATTCTCGTTGGCCAACTTGGCTTCCACACCTTTCTTGGCCTGCTCGATTTCCTGTTTCTGCTTCGTGAGCCGAGCCTGCTCTGCATCCGGGTCGATTACGTCATGCACGTAGACGTGCATCTCATCTACTATGGCTGTCGCGGCGTTGTTCGGCTTGGCGAGACCCTCGGCTGCCCGGAACGCCTCGAGTCCGGCCAACTGGCAAACCAGATCGCTCGCGCTGTCGAGCGCATCAGCCGTTGCCTGACCCGCGGCGGCCGACGCCTTCAGCCTGGCGCTCGGTGCGATGTTGTATTGGCTGCGGATGTCTCGAATCGCTCGAACGACGTCCTGGACGACCTGGATCTGTCTCTCCGCTTCGGCGTTGCTCAGATGCGCCAGATCAGCCGGCCATGGGGCAATCGCCAGGGCCGCCGTACGCTCGGTTGCTGCGACGCCCTTGAGCTCGCGGACGGGAGCCAGTTCGTTGAGGTTCTGGTAGATACCCTCGGTGATAAACGGGATGAACGGATGCAGCAGACGCAGCGTCTGGTCGAGCACGAAGGCCAGGACGTTCTGCGCGACACCCTGGCTGCTGTCATCCCGGACGCGGGCCTTGGCCCACTCCAGATACCAGTCGCACAGGTCGTTCCAGAAAAAGCGGTATAGTTGCGAGAGCGGCTCGCTGAATTTGAAGGCCTCGATGGCGGCCGTGACCTCATCGCGAGTCGTCGCCAGCCGGGAAAGGATCCACTTATCGGTGATGTCCATCCGGCTCGGGTCGAACGCTGCGGGATCCACGCCCTCCAGGTTCATCATGGCGAATCGCGATGCGTTCCATAGCTTGTTGCAGAAGTTGCGGCCGACATCGAACTTGGGCGATGTGTTGGCCGTGCGGCCGTCGGGCAGCGTCATGGATGCCACGGGCATGCGGATATCCTGCGTATCCGTCGTCATGCTGGCCAGCGTGAATCGCATGGCATCGGCGCCGTGGCTGTCGATCGCAACAAGGGGGTCGATGCCGTTGCCGAGGCTCTTGGACATCTTGCGGCCCTCGCCGTCCTGGATCATGGCATGAATGTAGACATCGCAGAACGGGATATCGCCTGCGCAATACTGCCCCATCATCACCATGCGCGAAACCCATAACGTGATGATCTCTCGCGCGGTGCACAACACATTTCCCGGATAGAACATCCTGAACGCCGCCGTTTCCTCCGGCCACCCCAACGTGCTGAACGGCCACAGGGCCGATGAGAACCATGTGTCGAGCACGTCCGAATCCCGGTTCCAGCCCTGCGATTCGAGCTTCTTCTCGACGTCTTCATGTCCGGGGGCGACGCAGCCGAAAGTCACGGGGCCGTCGTCGGTGTCCGCCAGGATGGTATGAACCGGCCCGGACGCATCCACCTTGCTGTTTCGCCCCGGCTTCGACCAGACCGGAATCCGGTGTCCCCACCAGAGCTGGCGGCTGATCGGCCAGTCGCGGAGGTTCTCCAGCCAAGTCTGATAGGTCTTGGCGTAGCGTTCCGGGATGAACCGCAGGCGGCCGTCCAGCACCGGCTTCAAGGCCAACCCCGCCAGGGAATTCGCAGGGACATCCGTTCCTTCGATCATGCCGCAGCCGAACTTCCAGGCCAGATGCTTGATGGGTTGCTTGACCGCGACGTACCACTGATCGGACAGATAGGGCTCGATGGGGACATGGCTGCGGTAGCTGTGGCCCACCTCGTGTATGTAGTCGCGAATGTCCTCCAGGAGGTTCTCCTGTCGGAACCATTCGACGATGGCCTCGCGGGCCTCGAAGCGGTCCATGCCGAGCAGGTTGCGCGCCTCGGGCTCGGTGGCGTCCTGCCAGCCGTGCTTGTCGCTGATCGAGCCGTCCGGCGCCATCACGTTGATCACAGGCAGATCGTGCCGCTGGCCGATGGCCCAGTCGTCCGGGTCGTGGGCCGGTGTCACCTTGAGGAACCCCGTGGAGAAGCGGGCCTTCTCGTCCTCGCTCTCGGGGTTCGGCAGCACGACGTGCTCGTCCGCGATGATCGGAATGATTCGGCCGACGATGGGAAGACGGACCTGCCTGCCCACAAGGTAGGAGGCCCTCGGGTCCGCAGGATTCATGGCGACCGCTGTATCGCCCAGCATGGTTTCGGGCCGAGTCGTCGCGACCGTCACATGCTCGACGCGTTTTCCCTCAACCTCAATCGGCTCGACGAGTGGATATCGTATGTACCAGAAGTGGCCCTGAACAGTCTCATGCTCGACCTCATCGTCGGCGAGAACCGTCTGCGTCGCCGGGTCCCAGTTGACCAGACGCTTGCCGCGATAGATCAGACCATCCTTGAAGAGTTTGAAAAACGTCGCCCGGACGGCCCTGGCGCAGACCTCGTCCATCGTGAATCGCGTCCGCTCCCAGTCGCACGAGCAGCCCATAGCTTTGAGCTGTCCGAGGATCGTGGCCTCGTACTCGTCCTTCCATGCCTGGATGCGTTTGACAAAGTCCTCCCGCTGGAACTCGGTGCGTCGCTTGCCTTCCTCGGCGAGGATGCGTTTCTCGACGACTGTCTGC
>Ga0116141_10002357_pt1 | contig 16205 bp, 14 predicted proteins | sample AD_UKC097_MetaG_FD_89744 | JGI IMG/M metagenome (GOLD analysis project Ga0116141, IMG submission 89744) | Active sludge microbial communities of municipal wastewater-treating anaerobic digesters from USA - AD_UKC097_MetaG | ecosystem: Engineered > Bioreactor > Anaerobic > Digestate | place: USA...
ATTTTGTCGAGGGTTAAGGGTTCAGTTTTATGAAAAAGCAAAGCTTCAATTTTGGCGTCTAAATCCATAATGTAATTATATTATAATGCAAAATTTAAAAATTTGTACACGATGCGAATGTAAGAGCGAATGTACGAATGGTTAAAAGATGGAAGGCTGTCAGGTTTCAGTTGTCAGCTATCAGGGAAAATCACTTCTCTGTTTAACTTAGTCGTCTTTAACTTCAATTTTTGACTTCTAACTTCTAACTTATCTATTAAATATTTTTCTTCTCTTTATCTTCTCATTTTTCATTTTAATCTTTACATTTTACATTTTCTTAATACCTCGGCGCCCCGACATCAGCTGTCTCCATTTCTATGTCGGCAAAGTGACCTTCTTGTTTTATATCTATAATCCCCTGTTTGACCAACTCCAACATTCCCAAAAAACTAACAATTATTCCGACTTTTTCTTTTCTATTTTGCACAAAATCGCTAAAACGCATTTTAACGGCTGTCTGAATGCGCGAAGTCAGGTCATTGATTATTTCTTCCAGGCTGACAACTTTTCGGATAACTGTTTCAGGTAATTTTTCTTTGATTGGGAAAACGGCGATAACTTGTCTGATGGCTTCTAAAAAATTTTCTTTTTTGATTTCGTCAGTCGGTGAAAAAACGATGACCGATTCACGCGAAGGTTCGCGTCCAAAAATAACGTTTTGGCCGAAACGAGCTTTAATATGGAGACTTAATTCTTTGATTCGTTGGTAGTGTTTGAGGCGATTTTCTAAATCTTCAATGCTTTCTTTTTCCTCTTCGGTCACCGCCAGTCCTGGTAAAAGCGAGAGGGACTTAATCAGCATCAAGGTTGAAGCAATTAGAATAAAATTGGCGGTGTTATCCATCGGCAGATTATCAAAGCTCCGTAGATAAGAAATGTAATCATCCGCCACTTGGGCCAATGAGACATCGGAAATGTGCATTTTCCGTTTTTCAATGAGGGACAAAAGGAGGTCTAACGGGCCTTCAAACTCCCCTATTTTAACTTCAAAGTTAGTTGTTTCGGCGTCCATTTCGGCCTTATTTTAGCATATCTTTCCCTTTCTCGCCAATTTTCTCAGTGCCTTCTCTTCCTCAGAACCTTCTCAGAATTTTCCCAGGCTTCTTGTCCTAGGTCCGTCCTAGTCCAAAAAGTGGACTAGGACGGACCTAGGACAAATCAACGTGTTGTCTTTAAAATGACTTAAAAGACTTAAAATGGCTCAAAATAAAAACTTGGTGGAGATATTCCTCGCCAAGAATCAGTCCCTCGTCTTTTCTTTTTGCCTTCTCTAAAGCTTTGGCCCAGGTTGAAGCTTTTTAGGAGAGTAGCTCTCCTAAAGAAGATTTAGCCGTTATTTGCGCGAAGACCAGCTTCGCGCAAATAACGGCCCTGGGAGGTTTTTTCTTTTGCAAAAGATTATTTAGACAGCAGGGTGTCAATTCGATTTAAGTCGCGCGGGAAGAGGGTGGCTTCTTTGACATTTTCCAGGCCAAGCAGTTTGGCGGTTAGGCGTTCCAAACCCATGCCGAACCCTCCGTGCGGTGGCATGCCGTACTTAAACGCTTGGAGATAATAAGTAAATTTTTCCGGGTCCAAGCCCTTGGCTTTGATGGCTTCTACCAGTTTGTCATAATCATGGATTCTTTGTCCGCCGGTAGTTATTTCCACGCCACGGAACAACAAGTCAAACCCCTTGGCATAACCCGGGTCATTTTCATCTTCATAAGTATACATTGGGCGTTTGGACATTGGAAAATGAGTAATGAAAATGAAATCAGAGCCATATTCTTTTTTGGCGTATTCGCACAACCAACGTTCATTTTGTGGTTCCAGGTCGGGTTCTTGGGTATAGTCCTCACCGGTTTCTTTTTTGATAATTTCTTGCGCTTCTCGCAGTTTTAGAGATGGAATTTCATCTGGAATTTTTGGGATTTCCGCCTTTAGAAACTTGAATTCTTCTTGGCATCTTTTTTCTAATTCAAGAATGATAAATTTAAGCAACTTGGTCTCTATCTTTATTATGTCGGTGTGGTCGGTAATGAAGCCCATCTCGGCGTCTATGCTCGTGTACTCGTTTAAATGTCTGGTCGTGCTGTGTTTTTCGGCGCGATAAACGTTGCCGGTGGCAAACACTCTTTCAAAAATACCAACCATTATCTGTTTGTAGAATTGCGGACTTTGTGCCAAGTGGGCGGTGTGTCCAAAGTATTCAATATCAAACGAGTTGGCGCCACCTTCGGCGTCATCACCAATCAGTTTGGGGGCTTGGATCTCCACAAAACCTTCTTGATTAAAGAATTCACGGAAAGCGCGAATGATGTTGGCTTGAACTTTAAAGATGGCTTTCGGCCTGTCACCGCGTAAGGTTAGAGGTAAATAATCTAAATAAGTATCAAAGTTTAGTTCGGTGTCGGGGTCAAACGGCATCTCTTTGGCCGGACCAAGAACCTCTATTTCCAGAACCTCTATTTCAATATCGCCGTTTTGCTGGTCAGCTTTAATCATTTTTTCCGGGCGCTTATTGACTAGGCCTTTAACTTTAATCACCCACTCTGGTCGGATTTCTTGAGCTGTTTGATGAGCTTCTTCGTGATTGGGCAAAACCACCATCTGGACTTTTCCTGATGCATCTCTCAGATCAATAAAGATGAGTTTGCCATGGTCGCGGCGGATATCAACCCACCCGGCCAAAGTCACCTCTTGCCCGACCTTTTCTTTTAACTCGCCTATCTTTGTTCTATCAATCATTTTTTTAAATTTTCTTGTGTTTTCTTATTTTAAATTTTAATCTTTACATTTTACGCTCTCTTCTTACAGGTCTATTCCCACCCTTTCCCTCACCTCTTTCATCTTCAGTTTGGCTTGTTCGCGCGCAGAATTGGCGCCATTCTTGAGAATTTGTAAAACTTGATCCGGGTCTTTGGCAATCTCGGCGCGTTTCTCGCGCATGGGCGCGAGGTACTTGTTCATATTTTCCGCCAAAATTTCTTTAGATTCTTTGTAACCAATACCGCCCTCCACGTAACGCTTCTTGAGTTCGGACAGTTGTTCACCAGAGAAAAGTTTATGCAAAGCAAAGACGTTGCACTCCTCCGGATTTTTGGGCTCACTCACATCTTTAGAATCGGTTTTGATTGTCATCACCAGTCTTTTGATTTCTTTTTCGTCAGCAAAAAGCGGAATGGTGTTGCTATAACTCTTGCTCATTTTTTGACCATCCAAGCCGGGTAGAGTTTTCACTTCATCCATAATTAAAGGCTCGGGTAGTTTGAAAGTCTCGCCATAAGTGAAGTTGAATTTTTCGGCCGTATCGCGCGTAATCTCAACGTGTTGTTTTTGATCTTGGCCAACCGGCACCACATCAGTGTCATAAAGCAAAATATCCGCCGCCATTAGAAGCGGATAATCAAACAACCCGACATTCACCTCTTTGTTTTTAGTCTCAGCATCTTTAAAGGCGTGAGCGCGCGCCAAAAATGGCATAGTGGTCAGACAGTTAAAAATCCAAGCTAGTTCGGTATGTTCAGCAACATCTGATTGCTTGAAGAAAACCACTTTTTCCGGATCAAGCCCAATCGCCAGATAATCAATCGCCAGGTCCAAGGTATCGGCGCGAAGTTGCTTTGGGTCGCGGGCGGTGGTCAAGGCGTGCAGATCAGCGATAAAAATATAACTTTTGTAATCAGCTTGAAGATCCACAAATTGCTTCATGGCGCCAAAATAATTACCAATATGTGGCCGACCGGTTGGTTTGACACCCGACAGGAGGACTTTTTTGTTGTTTTCTGGCATGGGTTAAGTTTAGCAGAAATATTTGTTTCGTGAAATAATTGGCGATATTGACAAAAACTAATTATTTAACTAAAGTATAGAAAATAATCTTAACCAAGCTAGCAATGATTAAATAATAACAACCCAATACTTTTCGAGTCGACATTAATAGTCGTTTGGTTTGTTGTTATTTATGCAGAAAAATTCTAATAAAAAGATTGCCGGTCAGATTTTGGCGGTCAAAAATATCTCTTTGAGTTTTGGTCCACATCCGGTTTTGGATGAGGTTTCTTTTGAGGTGCAAGCTGGTGACAAAATTGGTTTAATTGGCCCCAATGGTTCCGGCAAAAGTAGTCTAATGAAACTTTTGGTTGGCCAACTGGAGTCGGATAAGGGTGAGATTGTCTTATCGCCCAACGTTTCGGTTGGATTTCAACCGCAAGAAATAATGGAAGATATGACCGCTCTTGAATATTTGGAAGAAAGTTTGAACTCGCAAGAAAACAACTCCTCTCACTACGCGCTTGGTCTGAATGATGAAATTCTGGCAAAAAAATTTAGTGAAATGTCCGGCGGTGAAAGAAGCAAAATCGTCTTGGCCAAAATAATGTCTAAAAGATGATCTCGTTTTGCTTGATGAACCGACCAACAATCTTGATTACTCGGCCTTGCAAAGACTGGAAAAATATATTAAAGATTCACGTTCAACTTTTATTATCATTTCTCACGACAGAAAATTGCTAACGGACTTAACTAACAAAATTTTTGAAATAGATAGCGACAAGCGCTCCCTCTCGGTTTTTATTGGCAATTTTGAAGAATATCTAAAAGAAAAAAAGCGGTCTAAGATCAGGCAATATGAAAAATGGCAAGACTTTCGCGATGAAGAAAAAAGATTAACAGTCTCGGCCAGAAATAAATATGAGTGGGCGGAAAAAGGACAAAAGCCGAAAATTACCGACCGCTATCGTGGCAATATTGGCTTACAAAAAGATCGTTCAGCGCAGGTTTTTCATCGGTTAGCTAAAAATTTGGAACGAAGACTTGAGAATTTAGAAAAAGTTGAAAAACCAAAAGGAAAGTTGCCGCAAAAGTTTTATTTCAACATCAATCGCAAGGGTGAAGGCCGGATTTTGAAAATAGAAAGTCTTGAAAAAAAGTTGCCGAACGGCAAGACGGTTGGGCCTCTGAGTTTTGAGGTCAATTTGGGAGAACGTTTACTGATTTCCGGACCCAACGGCAGTGGCAAGACAACCTTAATGAAGACTATCAAGGGCGAGTTGAAGCCGGACTCTGGCAAAATTACGTTTGCCGAAGGATTAAAAATTAGTTATTTGCCTCAAGACTTAACCGCTCTCCCCGGTCAAACGACTCTTGATTTATTTTTTGCGCAGGTGGAACTCCCACAAACTGAAGGCCGAAATTACTTGGCGCGATTTGGTTTGAAAGAAGAAGACGTAAAGAAAAAAGTAGGCAATCTTTCTCCCGGTCAAAGGTCAAGACTATTTTTGGCGCTCGTCATGGCGCAAAGAGCGGAATGCCTATTTTTAGATGAACCGACTAATCACCTTGATTTGGAGGGGTTGGAGGCTTTGGAAAAAGCTCTCTTAGGCTACCGGGGCGGTTTGATAGCAATCAGCCACGACCGTCAGTTTGTGCAAAAAATTGGTTTCAAACAAGAAATTAAACTTGGTTAAAGAAAACTCCCGCAACCCTAGGCCGCCTTCGCTTTTCGGCTTTGGGCCAGGCTATAGATAGTAAAAATATAGGCTGGAATAATAAGCAAGAAGCTGGCCAGTGATTGCCATTCGTTTTGTGAGGGGAAATAAATGAGAGCGGAAAATCCGACACTGATAGCGTCGGCCCCCAAAGCATAAAGTTTTAGCCTTTGTTGTTTGTTTTTGATGACCTTCATGTTTTGGCAGGTAAAATAGGCCCAAGCCAGCATATAACCCAAAATGGTGAGACCGGTCAGCCAGGCCGCGACCGGATTTTGGTTCCACAAGATAACTCCATTTTCTCCGGTAATGGGTAGACGCATATCAATCAACTGAATTGCAATGACGATTATGCCAATCAAAATTATGAAGTTTGAAATGTAGCGAGAATATTTTTTTATCAATTGATTTTCGGAAAAAGTTGGAATTTCGGTAATGAAATATAGCGCCAAAAAAGCAAACAAGACGGCAAAGTTGTAGCCCAGGATTAGGGTGTAAGGTTTGTTTTGACCGATAATTGAAAAAACGGCCAAAATTAAAGCATAACAAGAGAAAAACAGAAAGATGGCAAACAAACTTTTGACCGCCTGATTGGCGCTACGTCTGGATGAACCATAAAGAAACCCGGTGATGGTGCCGAGCAAAATAAACATTAATAGAAATAATAAAGAACCTAAGTAAGTCATTGTTTTTTGAAAAAATAATTTTAAGTTTAGCCCGCCTTCGTGTCAAACGACATTGGGGCGGGCGTGGGGGTTACTTGCAAAACACGTAGGTGTTGGCCGGAACGGGATACCGTCGCCGCAGAGTGATTCGGCTTTGGAGCCGTTCCTTTCTCTGTTTTGTCTTCCTTTCTTCCCTTTTTCCCAACACCTCGCGCGCGCTGAGCCATCTTGCCAATTCGGGCGATGGTTTTATCGCTTTCGGTTTGTAGGGCGGAAGCTCAATCTCCAGACAGATTTTAGCTGCCGTCAGTTGAGCTTCTCTCACAACGCGGTCAAGCTCTGACCGACCGACCTCTTTTCGGAAGGTTTTTTTGAGCTTGATTAGCTCCGCGACAGAAACTGATTCCCCGTCAGGCATGGCGTGTTGAATTAGCCAATACCTGAGTTGTTGCTCCAGTTCTGAAACCCTCGAAACAAGTTCAATTGTCATAGGCCCCCCGAGTTTATTGCCCTTGTTAAGTTAGTCGCTTGGTGACTTGGAAAATTCCGCGTTAAGCTATATCTAATCCCCCATTGTTTAAGAACAACCCCATTGTTGTCTGACTTTATTTTAACAATAGTTGAGTTTTTGGGCAAACTGGGGAATTTGATTTAAAAAAAGGCAGGGATTTACCCTACCTTAAATCACTAGCCATTTGTTTTAAGACAGTTTAAACCTTGCTTATTTGTCGGGTATCATGAAAAGAATCTTAAAACTTCGTATTGACGGCTGTTCAAATTGCCTAGTATGATTAAGGAGATGACAAAAAATTCTTCTTGGGAACACAGTTTTTATAAACAGGCTTTTTTATGGATGTATCGCGCGCGCAATTTTCCGAGCAGGGTTATTTTGCCGGTTAACTCCTCTGGCAAGTTTCAGTTGGAAGTCCGGGATTTTGGAACAAACTATCATCGCCAAATAACCAAATCTTCACAAGGTTCAATTTTTGGTTCAATTTCACCTTCTGGTAAGTTTGTTTTTTATCTTAACGACAAAGGCGGTAATGAAATAGGTCATTTTGTTCGCGAGCCTTTTAGAGGCGGTAAAAAGGTGGATATCACACCAAATCTTCCCTCTTATTTTGCTTACGAAGTTAGTTCTGATTACAATGACGAAAGATTGTGTTTTTATGCTTCAATCAAAGAAAAAAATTACGTCTATCTAGTGGAAACCAGGCAAGGAAAAGAAGGTTTTAAGAGTAAGTTACTATATGAGACCGAAGATCTTATTTTGGGGACCGTTATTAGCCCCGATGGAAAACAAACATGTGTTTCCATCTCTCTTGGCGGTAAAAAAAATAAATCTCAAGTTTTAGTTTTTGATAACAATAACGGTAAATTAATTTGCAAAATTAATTTTTTGGCTGGAGATTTTATCGCCCAGGCCTTTTCGGTTGACTCAGACAAACCTCTAATCCTTGGAATTTTGAACAAGGACGGTTTTTATCGTCCGGTTTGGTTTGATTTTCTCAAGAAACAAATCACCGAGATTAAAAACCCTAAATTTAAAGGTAATGTTTTTGTTCTCGAGTGGCTGGAGGACCAAAATAAAATTTTATTTGGTCGGGAATATAAACTTAAACACTCTCTTTTGCTTTATGATTTAAATAAAAAAACAATTTTGCCAATTGGACCTGATTATGGAAGCCTTGATTTGTTTTTTGGTTCAGTTACTTCTCTTCTGGATGGTTCTCTTATATTGCGTTGGCAATCTTTTGATATTCCACCGCAAATTATTAAGATTTTTGATCATAATTACCAGAAGACGAAAAGTTTATATTTAGCCAAGAGACAGATTCGTAAAAAAAAACTTTTGAAAGTGTGGTTTTCAAGTCTTCTGATGGCGCACAGGTCCAAATGTGGGTGGCTTGGCCAACAAAAAAGCAAAAACTTTATCCTTTTGTTATCGACATCCACGGAGGTCCACATGGTTCTGTCAATGATTCTTTTTCTCCCGAGGCTCAGATTTTATTAGACGAAGGCTTTGGTTATTGTGCTGTAAACTATCGCGGCTCAACTGGTTTTGGTAAAGATTTTGAGCGAGCTATTTATGGCAATCCTGGATACTTTGAGGTAGAAGATATTGTTTCGGCTCGGGGGTGGCTTATTTCCAAAGGTCAGGCTGATCCTGATAAAATTATTTTATTTGGTTGGTCTTGGGGAGGTTATGTCACTCTTTTAGCTCTTGGGAAATATCCTAATTTATGGGCCGGGGGTATTGCCGGGACTCCAATTGGTGATTATCTTTCACAATATGAAGATGAGCCGGCTTTCTTTAAAGCGATTGACCGGGAGTTGTTTGGAGGCAGTCCGGAGCAAAAACCGGCTGCTTATAAAAAAAGTTCACCTATTACCTATGTTGATAATTTTAAAAAACCTGTCTTGGTGATTTATGGAGAAAATGATGCCCGTTGTCCAACCAAACAAATTGTTAATTTTATTAACAAGCTTAAGGCAAAAAACAAACTTATTAAGGTTAAAAAATTTTCGTCGGGACATACGGGCGAATTTTCTAATACCAAAATTAGGATTTCAAATTTTAAAGAGATTCTAAAGTTTGCTAAAAGGTTAACAAGGTAAGTAAAAAATCCGGAGAGTTATGCTATTGGCATACTACCCTCCGGATTAATCCTGTTTGGACAGGAGGCGAACAGTTATGATTCCCTGTTGTGCTTGACGGGGCTCATCAGGAGACTGTTCCGGTGCGACCAAGTGTGCGTCTGGGGATCGTAACTCCCCATTTCGCTGGCTGGGGTTGATGGCGCCATTCTCAGGAGGCGACCAATCATCGTTGTCTGTACTATTGTTGTTCTCCCTTGAGAAAGGTTTTTGGGCCTATCCCAAAAATCTGTAATTTACGATACCATACCTAAGATTTATAGCAAGTTTTATTAGTAACGGGTGTAAACATTACCTCAATCTATTGTGTAAAACTTTAAACGATGCTATTCTTTTCAAGAGAATCTCATTGTGGGCTCTTGGAAATCTAGGAAGAAGGAGGTGAGATTGATGAATGAAATTCTCCTTATCCCCGATGCCGAAACGCGCGCAAGAGTCGCTGAGAAAATCGACTTCAGGAACGCAGTTGATGCTCGACCCTGCGATTGCACTGCCTGCAATTCCTGTCGCTGCACTCCGTGCAAGTGATTCGGCGAAACACAGACCTAAGCATGTCTATAAACTGCTTTTTTATATTCAAAAAATTGGTAATATATTGAGAATTTGATATATTTTTAGTATATGAAAAAACTTCGTTTCTGCACAAACAAACAGCTTGACGAGATAATGATTGAGCAGTTTTTGCATGAGCAAGGTGGCGGAATAGATTTTGGCAAAGGGGTTATTAAACTGCATCCAAGGTTAAAATTAGCCAAGTCGCTCGAAAATGTTGAACAGAAGAAAAAGATAATTCATCTTTATATTCATAAATATTACCATAGTCACAAAGAAGAAATAAATTACAGTATCAAAAATTTACAAAAAGCCTGGCATAAAAAAGAAAAAGAGTTTGTGATAGAAACTGAAAAGTTTTTCAGCAACTTTCGGTTTCCTGAAGGAAAATATATTGCGTATGCTTCCATAGTTGATTGTAATCCTCGTTTTTTAGATTCTAAAACTTTTCAATTTTTCTACAAAAAAAAGTTAGCAGATGCAATTCATACTATTGTTCACGAACTCCTTCATTTCATTTTTTTTGATTTTGTTGAAAAAAAATTAAAAAGTGAAATAAAAATTTTGACAGAAGAACAACTGTGGGATCTTTCTGAAATATTCAACGTGGTTGTTCTTGGATCTGCTCAGTATCAAAATATTGTTGATAAAAAGTATGTATTTCCATACCCTCACCATAAACCCTTACTTTCTCAATTTAGAAAGGCGTATAAGGATTCTTGTAATGCCGAAGAATTTATTAAACGAGGCGTAACTATTATAAAGACAAAAAAATAGTGGGAGGATGCTGTCCTCCCACTTACGGGTTTCTTTATTTGTGACTCACTTTTGTTTCTGTTTCTCCCACAAGTCACGAATAAGAAAGTGGGTTGTCGCTATCGCGTGAGCACAGAATCGTTCGTCAAGAGCATCAATACTCCCTTTGATTCGGTGGGCGTTGTACGGACAACCTCCACCACAATTACCGAGAGCGATGCAAGTTTTACATGTCTCGTTCGCGAAAGGTGAACGTTTACGCCATTGCTTCCAAAAGGAGTGAGACTCCGGATCGAACGTTTCAAATGGCTCAGTAACGAAGAATTCCTTCTTACCACAGAAAGCTTGGCAAGTACCAATCTCGCCGTTTGGGCTTACTACGATCTGAAGTCCGCAGCCTCCGCAGTCGGAAAGTACCGGCTCCTTGTCAAGAAAATTCTTGACTCGGCGCATCATGCGGTCCTCGTAGATACCCTCTGTTCGTGCCACCCTGAAACTCTTGATGAGTTCCTGGGCAACAATCTCGGCATAGCGATCGTGCTTTTCTTCAGCTTGTCCCACAGAATTCTCAATGAGGATGTTGAATCCCATTCCCTTTGCGCCGAGTTCGTTAGCGAGCCAGTGTACAATTTCCTCCATCCGAAAAAGGTTGTGTTGATCAATGGTTACGCAAATACCAGTTTTAACCCCCTTGTCTTGGGCGAGTCGGTATGAGCGGAGGACTTCTTCAAAGGTGCCTTTTCCGGAAGGGTAAACACGCATTTGGTCGTGGACATCTTTTGGGCCATCAATGGAAATGGCCACCACCACTCCGCTTGATTTGCACTGGTTAAGAATTTCCTCATCAAGAAGAATCCCGTTGGTGTTCAAGGTCACCGAAATCGTCTTTGGCAAGAGCCCTTCTTCTTTCAGCGCGTCAATATATCTGAGCGCATCCAGAAGAACTCCTTTGTTGATTGTTGGTTCTCCCCCATAGATCACGATGTGTTGTTCTGGATGACCTTTGGCAATGCTTTTCTGGACACAGCGGGCAAAGAGATCCAGCGCCTTGATCGCAACCTCTTTTTTCATGACGGAGAATCGGTAGTCGTAAGGCATCGGTGCTAGAAAGTAGCAGTATCGGCAACGAATGTTGCAGGCATCGGAAAGAAGGAGATAGAGGATGTTGATTGATGGCTCCTCAAGTGCTTTTTGGTACTCACGATACCGCTCTTCGCCATCGGCTTGTTCCTTTATAAGGAGCCCAAGCTTTACCAATGATTCCAGTACATGTTTTGAACTGACATCAGAGGCAATCCACGCCTGGCTATGTCGATGGCGATCAATGAAGTCTTCTTTGAGAAATGCGACCTCTAGGTTCAGACTGTTGTAGAGGGCTACATATCCGTTATCTAGAGGAACCAAATGAAGAAATGGACTCTGTTTAAGTTTCATGTGCCTCGTCTCCTGCTGGTTTTGAAGGTTCTAATTTGCAAAGTTCGGCATACGTCAGTTCCACACTTACTATACGTATTAAGTAAAGAAAGTCAATGTTGGTTTATTTGACTTGATCACCCCAAAACCGCCCCAGTTTAAGGATTTAAGGAAAAAATCTTTTGACAATGATTCTTAGTGTGTTTATAGTTAAACAAAATGTCTCTAAACAAAGAACTAAAATTAAAGATAGAAGAAATGACAAGGGTTGATCAAAACCTTAGAAAGAAACAATGGAAGGAATGGAAAAATTTGGTTAGGGAAAATACCAATAAAAATGACCCTAAACTTTTGGCGATGGTCCAGAAAATGGCTAAGGAGTTATTGAGAGTTGACAAGAAAAACACTCTTGAGATGAAAAAGATAATCAGCAAATATGGTTGGCCCGGGAGGTCTCTAGTTGGCAAAAAAGGAGCTCTCAATGCTTGGCTTTTGGTTCAGCATGCCGACCATGATGTTGATTTTCAAGAGAAATGTCTAAAGCTTTTAACTGCCGCGGCAGAAAAGGGCGAAGTTGATAAAAAAAGAGTGGCTTATCTGACAGATCGGGTTTTGTTGCATCGCGGCAAAAAACAAGTTTACGGCACCCAGTTGAGAAGTTTTCCTCAAAAAGGAAAGACGATTTTAAAACCACAACCGATAAAAAATAGAAAAAAAATTGATGAACTGCGGAAAGGTATGGGGCTTGAGCCATTGAAGATTTATTTGGATAAAATGAGAAAAATGTATTGATACTGTTTTTAAACATTTATTCTCTTGTATCACCTCGTAACTTATCGTTTTTAGATTTTAGAATTAGTAACATTAAAAAATCCCCTCCACTTGAGCAAAACTCAGGTAGAGGGGAAACGTGCCTAACGTCCGTTCTTGAGCAGAGTTGCGATTGCTTCTGCTATAGGGAGTTGGGTAAGATCTTCAATCCAGCCCCACTGTCCTGCCGGATTTACTTCTAAAAATACATAACGGTCATCTGGGGTTATAACCATGTCAATTGCGCCGAACTTTAATCCCCAGCTCCTCATGCATGTCAGGAGTCTGTCTTTGACGTATTGGGGTAGTTCAAATACCTCGTGCTTTACATTGACGAAGTCGTACTTTCTCCAATCATGCTTTGTCCTGTCGCTATCTTGAGAGTGGATTGCACAGGCAAAAACATTGTCTCCCACTACCGTAACCCTTAGCTCCAACCTTTTCGGTATATAGCTTTGGAGAATTACTGGGCAAAGCTTCAACTCATCGAGGTTAGCTTCAAGGTCTTGGAGGGTAATCGGGGTGGTGTAAACTCCCATAGGCCATCCTTCTTCATCTTTTGAGAATGTCCCAAAGGTCTTCAAGATGCAAGCCCCGTGTTTTGAGAGAAAGTCCCGTGCTCTTTCGTGGTCGTTAGTGACGATTGAGTTTGGGACATCAAGGCCTGCCTTGCAGGCTTCTTTTATCTGGAGTTGTTTATTACACTCTATCTTCCAACTCAAATAAGGATGGTTTACCCAAAGAACATTGTGGGGGTACTGAGAATTCCATAAGGCTCTTAAGAACCTGGACACTTCTTGTTCGGCATATTGCTTGTCTGCAAGCTCAAGATCACCCATCCCCTGTTGCTTCTTTCCAGGCCGTCGGTACCAGATAGAGCTAATATCAGAAGATTCAATTCTTGAGGAGTCGTCAGTAATTGAGAATGTATCAGTTCCTGAACTTGTCTCTTGAGTAACGCCGTAGTTTTCAAAATAATCGGTCTTGAAAACAAAGGTGTCTTCTCGAGGGAGAAAGTTCAAAACACTCTCAACATCAGAGACTTCCGATGATGTGACTACTAGAATTTTGCTTCGCATTGCGAGATCTCCTTTTTTATGAACGAACTCTTGACCTATCATAGTTATAATACTATTATTAATAAAATGTCAACTGCTCTCAATAAAATAAAAAAGATATTTAATAAAAGCTTGGAAACCGATAAAGTTTCTTACTCTTTTTATAAAAAAACTCTAGACCGGATATCTGGCGAAATTAAAAAAGAGCCAGAACTGATAAACGAGGAAATGGTTTTATCAAAGCTTGGTTTTTTATATGATCATCTGGCAGTTTACGCTGGTAACAAAAAAGAGAAGAATAAATATGAAAGAGAGGCATTAAAAGCTTACAACAAAATCTTAAAAAAGAATCCGAATTCTGTAAACGCAATTTGGGGTATTGGTCGGGTTTATTGGCATAACAAAGACAAACGAGCGATTGATTATGCAAAAAAAGCGGCAAAAATTGCAACAGGACAAAGCGCGGAAATGTATCCGATGTATATGAATGTGGCGGTTGTTTATGAGGATTTGGGCGAATTTGATCGTGCTGAATATTGGTATTTAAAAATTATAGAAAAGTGTCCAAATTTTTTGGGTACTTATTTGAGTTTGGCCGAAATGTATTTAGAAAACAAAAAAAATAAAAAGTATAAAAAACTGATATCAGAAATAGAAAAACAGTTTAGCGAAGAGGAATTAAAGAGCTCTAGGTTTAAGAAAATAAAAAAGAGGGGGGAGGGCTAGTCCCCCGTCTTTGCATGGTCGAACCTTCACTCGTCGTCTGGCTCGATGTCGGGCCTGGTTTGAGTAACCGTGTGGGTTGGCGATATTCTCGTCATCCTGACTTTGGTCTTTGGATCGGCTTGGAACATCTCTTCGATCTCTTCTTGAGATACGGTACGAGAAGCAAACCGCAAGGCAAAAGGCCGGACTCGTTCCTTGATAGCAGTACTCACTTAAGTCACCTCCCTTCAGTGAATTTATTCGCCGTTTGGCGAAAAGGTTCGGAATTTATTATCCGATTTAATTATAAGTTATAATTATTAAGAAAGTCAATTCTTGTTGTTTCGGTACTTGGTTAAAAGGTTGTTATTCTGTAATCATTCAGGCGCTCAAAAAATTTACTGAAAACTATTAGAAATTACTAAGTTAACCTACCACCTTCTTTGCTATCACCTCATAACCCTGATTCCAAATATGTAAGCGTTCTTCTTCTGGATATTCTGTTATAGCTCGCGTTTCATCATTTAATCTAATTAAGCCACTCCACCCTTTTGAATTGTCGCCTTTTGGCTCTTTGCCAAAAGTTATGGGGACTTCGAAAGTGTACTCAAATACTTTCCCACTTGGTTCGGCATAGACAGTTGCCACTTCAAACCAGCCACGATTATTATCCAAGAAGTCAATTAATTTAGCCACTAGTTCGGGAGAAATTTTTTTCTCCATGTAATTCATATACGGTCCAGGAATACCAAGAGCTTCAATAAAGAGACTGTGGTCTTCTCTGATTACTGGAGAATTAAGGTCTTTAGACGCTTGCAAGGCACTGTGGCGTGCGATTTCCAAACTAGTTTCGGCTTGAATTTCCGGATATTCTTTATTGACCGGAAGTAATTTTATTCCATATTTATCAAAAACCGATCGAGCCGCTTTTAATTTGCCCTCATTTTTAGTTAATAAGTATATTTGCATATTTATTTTATAACCTAATAGCTGTTTTAACCTTTTCTTTCAATCACCTGATCCGCCAGCTGGCGGACTGAAAGCTCTTTTCCCTTTCTCCTATCTTCCTTGCCAACTTCTAAACTAATAAACTTTTAAACTAAATACTTTTCTCCCACTCTCGCTCAATCTCCCCTATTGGTTTTCCGTAAACATCAAGAAAAATTTTGCCATTTTCTTCTTTTGTCTTACCTCTGTTTGTTTGTCTATAAACTTGTTCAAATTTATCTCGGCCATAATTCTCTATCAAAAAATTCGTAAATGAGGCAACCAAGGCGTAGTTATAAAGAGCATTGACGTCATCCAGTTCCAACCACTTTTTATGTTCTAGTAATTCCTCAATTTGAGGAAAGATATTTTGTTTTAGCCCATCGCGAACCAAATCATCGTGATTTTCGCCGTGCCAACCTTGACCAACCAGGTATTCGGCTAACCCCTCTTGAAATAAACCGATTGATAAGCCCCAGGGCAAAGACAGTAAGTGAGTGTCTTCGTGTTCGCCAAGCGGTTTGTCGGTTTCGGTGTATAAAACATGGACCATAAAATCTTGGTAGATCGCTTGCACGTACCAATCATCACCCATCAATTCTTTTTTAGTTTTCGGATTGGGATAAAAATAATAAATTATTTTTTTCTCCGGCTCGTCAATTTTTAAAAACTTGATTATTTTAGCAAAGGCTTCTTCCTGTCTTTTTTCTATCTTCTCTATATCTTGTTCGGCCACACTGTTGGGAAAATAGTAAAAAATATAGTGGGCTGATTCTTTGGTCAGCCACCGCGTGTCAGCGAGAAAATTTTGTTTGTAGTTAGGGAGTAGTTGTTCAGGCATAAGATCATTTTACTACTAACTTTCATGTTTTTACAAATATCATCAAGGATTCTATCTTAAGTTTACGTCAATCTATTTCCTGGTTATTTTTTGATTCAAAATTATCACAAATGTATTCAACATCTCATAAGTTCAACAAGTAATTGCAACACTTGGTAAAATATCAAGTGTATGAAATTCAAACATTTTTCGATTGAGGAGCGTGAGAAAGTTCAAGAATTGCTTTGGCAAAAGATCTCAATCAGAA
>Ga0116141_10002360_pt1 | contig 16196 bp, 10 predicted proteins | sample AD_UKC097_MetaG_FD_89744 | JGI IMG/M metagenome (GOLD analysis project Ga0116141, IMG submission 89744) | Active sludge microbial communities of municipal wastewater-treating anaerobic digesters from USA - AD_UKC097_MetaG | ecosystem: Engineered > Bioreactor > Anaerobic > Digestate | place: USA...
GAAGAGCGCCAGCGCCACTTCCGCGCGGGAGAGGCGGCTGCGGGTCGCGAGCGGGGCGGATCGGTTGGGCAGTGAGCGGGTCTGGGCGCGCATGGGGGATTCATTGTGGCCTTGGATGGGCGGTCAGTCTTGAAAACCGGGCGCTGGAAGTCTCGATTTGTGATCCTTGTTTCGCGATATGATTCGCTTGGTATCAGAAAATGCTACTTATCGCGCGAGAATGAGTACGACCGCCGACCTCGTTGCGCAGATCAAGCGGGCCATGAAGGCGGCCGGCATGACCTATGCACACCTCGCGCACGCCCTGGGTCTGTCCGAATCCAGCGTCAAGCGCATGCTCGCGCGCGGGGAGATGCCGCTGTCGCGGGTGGACGCGGTCTGCCGCGCGCTGGGCATCGACTTCGGCGAGCTGGCGCAGCGCGTGGCCGAGGCGCGGCCGCTGCTGCAGGAGCTGAGCCTGGAACAGGAGCGCAGCGTGGTGCGCGACGAGCGGCTGCTGCTGCTCGCAATCTGCGCGCTCAGCCACTGGAGCCTCGCGCAGATTCTGGAAACCTATGCGCTGAGCGAGGCCGAGGCGGTGGGTTTGCTCGCGCGCCTGGATCGCATCGGCATCCTCGAACTGCAGCCGCTCAACCGCTACCGCCTGAAGCTGGCGCGGACCTTCCGCTGGCACCCGGACGGGCCGGTGATGCGCTATTTCCGCAGCCGCGTCATGCACGAGTATTTCGACGGCGGCTTCCAGGGTGACGACGAGGCCCTGCTGCTGGTCCACGGCAGCATCCACCCCGGGCTCGCGCCGGCCTTTCGCGAGCGCATGCAGTCGCTGGCGCGCGACTTCGGCGTTCAGCACCAGGCCGATCAGCGGCTGGACCCGGCTTCGCGCGAGGGCTACACCCTGGTGCTGGCCATGCGGCGCTGGGAGTTCTCCGCGTTCGAGCGGCTGCGGCGCGACGCGGCTCCCGGGCAGTAGGCGTCCTCGCGCGTGGCATCGACGGGACACTGTGGCACGATGGATCGGGTCCGGATTGCCGGCGGCATCCTGCCGGCCGGATGGGAGGAACGAGATGCGAAAGACACTTCCACTGCTGATGGCCGTTGCTGGATTTCACGCCGCCGGAGCCTTGGCCGCCGGCCCCGAGGCGCGCCTCGACAAGGCCGCGGAGGCCGCGGTGTGGCTGGTCGAGTTCAACGAGCCGCCGCTGGCGAGTTTCCGTGGCGGAGACGATCATGGCCATCCCAAGCTGCGCGGTCTCAAGGCCACCAGCCCGACGGCCAGCGGCGCGGAGCGGCTGGACGTGGATGCGCCTGCCGCGCGCGCCTACCGCGCGGCGCTCGGGGAGCTTCGTTCCGAGCATCTGGGCGATATCGCGGTACGCATCGGTCGGCCGCTGGAGCCGCTGTTCGTCTATGACGTGGTGAACAACGGCGTGGCGCTGTCGCTGACGGCCGAGGAGGCGCAGGCGGTACGCGCGATCGCGGGGGTGGCTTGGGTCGAGCCGGAGTTCGTGCGCGAGCCGATGACCGACGCCGGCCCGGCGTGGATTCATGCGGATTCGATCTGGAACGCGTCGCCGGCCAGTGGCGGCAATCGCGGCGAAGGGCGGATCATCGGGATCATCGACACCGGCATCAACGCCGCGCACCGATCCTTCGGCACCAACAGCGGCGGCTACCCGATCCAGAATCCGCGCGGGCGCTATTACGGTCTGTGCGCCAGTGCGCCTTCGGCAGGATGCAACGCCAAGCTGATCGGCATCCACGACATGACCACGGGGGAAGGCGACAAGGAGGCCAACGACGGGCTTGATCTGGACGGCCACGGCACGCACGTTTCCTCCACCGCAGCCGGCAACCCGATGAATGTGCAGTCCGGCAGCGACATCTATCCGATTTCCGGCGTGGCGCCGCGCGCGAATCTCGTCAGCTACAAGGCCTGCGAGTCCGAGTCCAAGTGCCGCGGTGCCTGGACCTTGGCCGCAATCAACAAGGCGGTCGAAGATCGGGTCGATGTCATCAACTATTCGATCGGCGGCGATGCGCGCGATCCCTGGGCCAGCGGTTCGGAAATGCAGGCCATGCTCGCCGCGCGCGAGGCTGGCGTGGTGGTGGTTGTGGCCGCGGGCAACGAAGGCCCCGAACCCGGCAGCCTGACCTCGCCGGCCAACGCGCCCTGGGTCATCGGCGTGGCCAACGTCAGCCACGACCGCGCCAACGTGGCGCGCCTGACGCTCAGCGGCGGCGGCACGCCTCCCTCTGGAGGCGTGCTCATGGGGGCCAGCCTCACCCAGTCGCCCTACGGCCCTGCCCCGATCGTCTACGCGGGAAACTACGGCTCCGCGCTGTGCGCGACCGGCCCCAACACCGGCGCGTTGCCGCCGGACACCAGCACCTCGCCCTGGACCGGCACGCCGTTCTCGGGGCAGATCGTGGTGTGCGATCGCGGCATATACGCCCGCGTGGTGAAGGGGCTGAACGTGCGGAACGCGGGCGGCGGCGGCATGGTGCTGGTGAACTCCTCTGCCGATGGCGCCAGCGTGGTGGCCGATGCGCACGAGCTTCCTGCCACGCACCTGCCTTATGCGTCGGGCGCGGCGCTCAAGCAATGGCTGGCCAGCGGCAGCGGGCATCGCGCCACGATCAGCGCCGCGGCCATCGAGCGGGTGGCGGCCTTCGGCGATGTGCTGGCATCCAGCAGCGGGCGCGGGCCGGTGGACGGAGACTGGCTCAAGCCCAACTTCGCCGCGCCAGGAACCAACATCCTCGCGGCTGACAAGGGCTCGGCCACATCGTTCGGATTCAAGAGCGGCACCTCGATGGCCACGCCGCACGTCAGCGGTGCCGTGGCCCTGCTGCGCGGCGCGCACCCTTCCTGGGGGCCGTCCGAGGTGGAAAGTGCCCTGCAGGGCACGGCGCGGGCCAGCGTGCGCCTGCCTGATGACGTGACGCCGGCCGCTGCCTTCGATGCCGGTGCCGGCACCATCGACCTTTCCCGCGCGGTGAACGCGGGGCTGTATTTCCCGGTCAGCGGCACGCAGTTCCGCAGCGGTGCCGCCGCGGCGCGCGCGCTCAATCAGGGCGCGATGGTGGACGGAAACTGCCTGCGCTCCTGCGTTTTCTCCCGCACCGTCCGCGATCTGGCAGGCGGCGGGCAGTGGCAGGCGACTGCGCAGGTGCCCGGAGGCACGATGACGGTCGCGCCGGTCAGCTTTTCCGTGGCCGCCGGCGGATCACAGACGCTCCAGTTTTCCTTTGCCCCGGATGCGCAGGCCACCTACGGGCGCTGGCTGAGCGGCAAGGTGACGCTGTCGCGCGTGGGCGGCGGTTCGCCGGACGTGGTGTTGCCGGTAGCCATACGGCCGTCTGCCGGCAACCTGCCGGCACGGATCGTGCTGCCGCAGTCCGGCGCGCAGGTGGAGTCGGAATCGGGCTGGGCCGATGTGACGCTTTCCGGGCTGGTCGCGCTGCCGAGCGCGCGCTTCTCCGGCAGCGATCTGGTCCGGCCAATGAGCGCTGCCGCCACGATTCCTTCGGATCCGACGCCGGAGGATGCCTACGACAATCTCGCTGCCGGCGATGAGGGCACCCGGTTCTTCCGTCTCACGGCCGAGCGCAGCGGAACGATGCGGCTGCGCGTGGAAGCCTCGTCCGGCTCCGCGCGGGACATCGACCTGTACGTCGGCCGTGCCGCCAGTGCCACCGATCTTCCGGCAGAGTCGAGCCGAATCTGCAAGTCCGCCACACCCACCGCCAGCGAACAATGCGATCTGGTGCTGGAGGTGGAACAGGGCGATCGCTTCTGGATCCTGGTGCAGAACTGGAAAGCATCCTCGGCCGGACAGGATCGGGTTTCGATCGATGCGGCTTTGGTTCCCATGCAGGCCTCGAGCAGGTTGCCTTCGCAGCGCCCCCTGATCGCCACCGGCCCGGGCGCCACGGACGATGGCGAAACCTTCGCGGTGCGGTTGGCCTGGAACGATCCGACCCTGGCGCCAGGCGAGACGCGCTGGGGCCACCTGCTGATCGGCGCGGGCAGCGAGCGTCCGGACGGCGTGGGGCAGGTGCTGGTCAGGCTGACGCGCGCGGCGAACGGGCGCGGCGCAGCGGCGGCGCTGGTTCCCGGCGAGCGCCGCACGATGCGGCTCATCGCAGGCCAGGCGCAGGATCGGCTGTACCTGCAGGTTCCGCCCAACGCCACGCGGCTGCGTGCGACCAGCCAGGGCACGGGCGAAGTGAAACTCCATCTGGCCCGCGAGGCGTATCCGTCTTCGCCTTCCATCGATGCGGCACCGCCGCGCAGCGCCGCCGCCGCTTCCTCCACCCAGGCCGGTGCCAACGATCAGGTGTCGGTGAGCGGCAGCTCGCTCTTGCCGGGGCGCTGGTACGTCACGCCCGAAAACGTCGGCACGGGCGCGGCGGACTTCGATCTGACGGTCGAGCTGGAGTTCGGCGGCAGCCGCGCGCAGCCGGGCTATGGCAACTGGTTCAACCCGCAGCGTTCCGGCTCGGGCTTCTTCTTCTCTCCGTTCGCCGACGGCGCGGTCTGGACGCTGAGCTGGTACACCTACCTGCAGGACGGCACGCCGGCCTGGCTGGGCGGCACCCTGCCGGCACCTGGCCCGAATCAGGGCAGCGCGAGCTTCGACCTCTACCGCTTCAGCTGGGACGGCACGCGCACCCATTCGGTCGTGGTGGGCGCCGCCACGCTCAGCCTCATCGACGCGGACACCATGGACGTGAGCTTCAACCTCGACGGCGAGAGCGGCTCGCAGCGGCTGGTGCGGATCGAGGCCGCCGGCGGCGCCTGCGAACCGTTGCCGGGCGGCGCGCTCAAGCCCGACGGAAACTGGTACACGCCGGCGCGCTCGGGCTTCGGTTTCGAGGTGCTCACCTATCCGGGGCTGGAAACCTACCTGGCCTACATCTACGACGATCAGGGCCGGGCGCGCTGGATTCGCGCCCACCGCGAGGAATCCGCGCCCGTGGGCGAACTGCGCGAGCTTGCGGCCAGCGTCATGACCGGGAGCTGCCCGCTGTGCACGATGGGGCCATCGACGATGACCGGGGTGGGCATCCTGCGCCGCCGCTTGGTCGATGCGACCCATGCGCGCATGGGCGCGGACGTGAGCTTCCCCGCCCCCATGGGCGGCCGCTGGAAGAGCTGGGAGGATGTGGTCCTGCTGACTTCGCCGGTGGGCTGCCAGTGAGCCTTCCCTTCGCCACCAAGCTGCCGAAGGTCGGCACCACGATCTTCACCACGATGTCGCAGCTCGCCGCCGAGCACGCGGCGGTCAACCTCGGGCAGGGCTTTCCCGACTTCGAGGTGCCGCCGTTCCTGGTCGAGGCGCTGGGCGAGGCGATGCGCGCGGGCCACAACCAGTACGCGCCGATGGCGGGTGTGCCGGCGCTGCGCGAGGCCATCGCGGAAAAGCTGGCCGCGCTCTACGGCGCGAAGATGGACCCGGGCAGCGATGTCACCGTGACCAGCGGCGCGACCGAGGCGATCTTCTGTGCGGTGCACGCGGTGGTGCGCGGCGGGGACGAGGTGATCGTGCTCGATCCCTGCTACGACAGCTACGAGCCTGCGATCGAGCTGGCCGGCGCGCGTGCGGTGCACGTGCCGCTGCTCGAACCGGAATTCCGCGTGGACTGGCAGCGGGTGCGCGAGGCCGTCACGCCGCGCACCCGGATGCTGATCGTCAACTCGCCCAACAACCCGACCGGCGCGGTGTTCTCCGCCGCCGACCTCGAGGCGCTGGCCGCGCTCGTGCGCGATACCGGCCTCGTGCTCCTGTCCGACGAGGTGTATGAGCACATCGTGTTCGACGACGCCGCGCACCAGAGCGTGCTGCGCCACCCGGAGCTGGCGCAGCGCAGCTTCGTGGTGTCCTCGTTCGGCAAGACCTACCACTGCACCGGCTGGAAGCTCGGCTACTGCGTCGCCCCGCCGGCGCTGTCGGCGGAGTTCCGCAAGGTGCACCAGTACGTCACCTTCTGCAGCTTCAACCCGGCCCAGCACGCGCTGGCGCGGATGATGCGCGAGCATCCCGAGCACCATCGGGAGCTTCCGGGGTTCTATCAGGCCAAGCGCGAGCGATTCCGCGCGCTCCTGGCCGATACGCCGCTGCGGCTCCTGCCGGTGGCCGGCACCTATTTCCAGCTCGCCGACTACTCGGCGATCAGCGATCGGGACGACCTCGACTTCTGCCGCTGGCTGACGGTGGAGAAGGGCGTCACCGCGATCCCGCTGTCGCCGTTCTACGCGGATCCGCCGCCCGGGCTGCGCCTGGTGCGCTTCTGCTTCGCCAAGTCCGATGCCACCCAGCAGGCCGCCGCCGAACGCCTGCGCGCGCTGTGAGGTTGCCCATGCTTCTTGCCCCCGAAAGCGATCTTCGCGTGTCCCTCGTGCAGGCCGACACGGTCTGGAGAGACGCCGCCGCCAACCGCTCGCTGTACGGCGGTTTGGTGCGCCCACTGGCCGGTGTTGCCGATCTGGTGGTGCTCCCGGAAACCTTCACCAGCGGCTTCGGAGACGAGGCCATCGCAGAGGCGGAAACCATGCACGGCGCGGGCGTGGCCTGGCTGCGCGCGCTGGCCGACGAGGTCGGCGCGGTCGTCACCGGCTCGATGGTGATCGCCGAGGGCGGGCGGGTGTGGAACCGGCTGCTGTGGGCCGAGCCGGGTGGCGGGCTGCTGTGGTACGACAAGCGCCACCTGTTCCGCATGGCCGACGAGCACCTGCGCTACGGCCAGGGCGAAACCCGCATCATCACCCGCTGCCGCGGCTGGCGCGTGCTGCCGCAGGTCTGCTACGACCTGCGCTTCCCGGTGTGGAGCCGCAACCGCGTGCCGGAAGCGGGCGGATGCGAGTACGACCTGGCGCTGTATGTCGCCAACTGGCCCAGCCCGCGCCGCTACGCCTGGCGCACCCTGCTGCGGGCGCGGGCGATCGAGAACCTGGCCTTTGTCGTCGGCGTGAACCGCGTCGGCACGGACGGCAACGGATTTCACTATGCCGGCGACAGCGCCGCGCTCGATCCGCTCGGCCAGCCGCTGGTGGAGCTGGGCGAACAGGCGCAGGTCGTGACGGTCACGCTTTCGGCCGAGCGCCTGCGCGCGCACCGCGAGCGTTTTCCGGCCTGGCGCGATGCGGACGACTTCCGCCTCGAGCACGCCGCAGCGCAACCGCTCGCCCCGTAGAGCGCAGCTTGCTGCGCTGAACCGCGCCGCAGCGCAACCGCTCTACGGGGTGTTTGCCGTTTACACCGCCGCCGGGCGCATGAATCTGATCGGTGGCGCGCGGGTGCCCGCACCCCGGGCACTACAATGCGCGCCTCCCCGCACGCTGGATCGCCCGCCCGATGAGCCACACCGCCACCCCGGCCGCGGCGCCGCCCGCTGTCGCGCCGCGCCCCGACGATGCGGTGCGCTGGCGAATCCTCTCGGTGCTGCTGATCGCGATCTTCATGTCGCTGATCGGCGTAAGCATCGTCAACGTGGCCCTGCCTTCGATCCAGATCGCGCTCGACGCCTCGCTCTCGGACATGCAGTGGGTGCTCTCGGGCTACGCGCTAACCTTCGGCGTGGTGCTGGTCGCGGCGGGGCGCGCCGGCGATCTTTTCGGGCGCGGTGGCCTGTTCCTGATCGGCGTGGTGGTTTTCACCCTGTCCTCGGCGGCGGCCGGGCTTGCGCCTTCGGCCGATTGGCTCAACGCCGCGCGCCTGATGCAGGGCGTGGGTTCCGGGCTGCTCAGCCCGCAGGCGCTGGGAATGATCCAGCACCATTTCCGCGGCGAGGAACGCGGGCGTGCCTTCGGGCGGCTGGCACGGCGGTGGGAGTTTCGGTGGCGATCGGGCCGCCGCTGGCGGGATTCCTGATCGCGGTTGCCGGCGTGGATTTCGGCTGGAGGCTGACCTTCCTGATCAACCTGCCCATCGGCCTCCTTACCTTCCTGCTGGGTCTGCGCTGGTTTCCTCGGCCGCTGTTCCGGCGCGCCGATCCGCAGGTGCGCAGCGGCTGGCGCACGCTGGATCCGATCGGCGCGCTGCTGCTCGGCCTGGCCGTGCTCGCGGTGCTCTATCCCTTCGTGGAATCGCAGGCTTCCGCGTGGATCTGGTGGCTCCTGCCGGGCGGTGTCCTGCTGGCCGCAGGATGGGTCGCGTGGGAGCGCGCCTGGGCGCGGCGCGGTCACAGTCCGATGGTGGATATGGATATCTTTTCCACCCCCAGCTTCGCCAACGGCACGGTCATCATGACCCTGTACTTCCTCGGCATGACCAGCATCTGGGTGCTGCTGGCGCTCTACGTGCAGAAGGGCGATGGCCGCAGCGCGTTCGAATCGGGCCTGTTCGGCATCCCCGCCTCGCTGCTGTCGGCCTATGCTGCGCACTGGGCCGGCAAGCGCGTGGTGCGGCTCGGGCGCAGGGTCGTGATCGGAGGACTCATCCTCGCCATCGTCGGCCTGGTGCTGTGCTGCGTGGTGATCGCGCTGCACGCGGCCGGCCACCTGAGCGTGTGGTGGCTGGTGCCGAGCCTGGCCTTCGTCGGGCTGGCGCAAGGCTCGATCATCAGCCCGAACCAGACCCTCACCCTCGCCGACGTGCCGCTGGCCTACGCCGGCAGCTCCGGCGCGATCATGCAGACCGGCCAGCGCATCGGCACCTCGGTCGGCATCGCGGTCATCACCGCCATCGTCTTTTCGACCCTGAAGTTCAGCTCCTGGGCGGTGGCCACCATCACCGGATTTGCCGCGATCGCGCTGGTCACGCTTGTCGCGCTGGTTTTTGCCTTCAAGGACCAGCGCGACCGGCTGCGGGCGCAAGCGAGCGAGGCGCCGCCGATGGACAGCGCGCTGTAGGAGCAGTCCGCGTCCGGGCCGAAAGGGAAATCCCTGCGCTGTGGCGGCTCGCCCATGCGATGTCGCGCCTGTGCGCGGGGATACGACCTGCGTGACTTTCGACAGGGTTTCTGCGTCGCGGTTCAGGATATGGTCAGCGGCCCGCCGAAATCGCGTGAATGCCATGCTTCGACTGCTGTCTCTCGCCCTTGGTGCCGCCGCGCTGGCGCTGGGCGCCTCCCCGGCCGTGATGGCCAAGAAAAAGGCGGCGCCACCTGCCGAGCCGCCGGCATGGACTACCGATGCCTATGCGAGCACCTATCGTCCGGTGGCTTCGGCCCCGGTGCTGATCTCCGGTGCCACGGTGCTGATCGGCAATGGCGAGCGCCTCGATGGTGCCGACGTGTTGCTGCAGGAGGGCCGCATCGCGGCCGTGGGTGTGGGCCTGACGGCGCCTGCCGGTGCGCTTCGGGTGGACGGCAGCGGCAAATGGGTGACTCCCGGCATCATCGACAACCATTCGCATCTGGGCGTGTATTCCAGTCCCGGCACCGAGTCGCACGCGGACGGCAACGAGATGGTCAATCCGGTGACGGCGCAGGTCTGGGCCGAGCATTCGGTCTGGCCGCAGGATCCGGGTTTTGCCGCGGCGCTGGCGGGCGGAGTGACCACCCTGCAATTGCTTCCCGGCTCGGCCAATCTCGTCGGCGGGCGCGGGGTGACGCTCAAGAACGTGCCGAGCGTGGACGTGCAGGGCATGAAGTTCCCCGGTGCGCCCTACGGCCTCAAGATGGCCTGCGGCGAGAACCCCAAGCGCGTGTACGGGCAGCGGGGCGGGCCGATGACGCGCATGGGCAACGTGGCCGGCTATCGCGCCGCCTTCATCGAAGCACAGGAGTACGCCAAGCGTCGCGCTGGTGCCGATCCCGGCAAGCGTGACCTCAAGCTCGATACGCTGGCCGCCGCGATGGCGGGCGAAATCCAGGTCCACATCCACTGCTATCGCGCCGACGAGATCGCCCTGATGCTGGACCTGGCGCGCGAATTCGAATTCAGGATCGCTTCCATCCACCACGGCGTGGAGGCCTACAAGATCGCCGATCGGCTGGCCGGGCAGGGCGTGTGCGCTTCGCTTTGGGCCGACTGGTGGGGCTTCAAGATGGAGGCCTTCGACGGCATCCAGGAAAACCTGGTGATGGTCGATCGTCCGCCCAACAGCTGCGCCATCGTGCATTCGGATTCACCCGAGGGCATCCAGCGGCTCAATCAGGAGGCGGCCAAGGCGATGGCGGCGGGCCGGCGCGCGGGCATCGAGGTGGCGCCCGAGCGCGCCATCCGCTGGCTGACGCAGAACCCGGCGCGCTCGCTCGGCATCCTCGACCAGACCGGCACTCTGGAGGCCGGCAAGATGGGCGACGTGGTGCTGTGGAACGGAACTCCCTTCAGTTCCTACGCGCTGGCCGAGAAGGTCTGGATCGACGGGGCGCTGATGTACGACCGAAAGGATCCGGCGCGCCAGCCGGTGTCCGATTTCCACTTGGGGCAGACCGATTCGCAGGGAGGCACGCCATGAGCGCGCGTTCGATCCTTTTCGCGCTGGCGCTGCTGCCCGCGCTGGCTCCGCAGCACGCCGCGGCGCAGGATTTCCTGATCCGCAACGCCACCGTGCACACCGCCACCGCGCAGGGCACGCTGCCCGGCACCGACGTGCTGGTGCGCGGCGGCAAGATCGCGGCCGTCGGCAAGGGGCTTGTGGCGGAAGGCGTCGAGGTGGTCGATGCCGCCGGGCGGCCGCTCACGCCGACCCTGTTCGGCGGCATCAGCGGCATCGGGCTGGAAGAGGTTTCCAGTGAAATTCCCACCCAGGACGCCGCGCTGGCGCTGGGGGCCACCGCCAAGGACGTGGTGGTGCGGCCCGAGTTCGACGTGACCCTGGCCTACAACCCCGATTCGATCCTCGTGCCGGTGGCGCGAGTGGAGGGCATCGGCTTCACCCTGCTCACCGCCAACACGGCGCCGGGCGGCTCGATCATCGGCGGTCAGGGGGCAATGGTGCGGCTCGACGGCAGTCCCGACACGATGGGTCCCAAGGTGCTGTTCGTCTCGCTTGGCGGGTCCGCCGCCGAGCTTTCCGGAGCATCCCGTGCGGGGCAATGGATGCTGCTCGACCAGCTGGTATCCGAGCTGCGCGGCGAGATGCCCGCGGAACTGGCCCACCTCACCCCGGCCGGACGCAGCGTGCTGAAGAACTACATCGGCGGCGGCGGGCGGATCGTGTTCGAGGTGAACCGCGCCGCCGATATCCGCCAGCTGCTGCGCTGGGCGGCAAAACACCACCTCGACATCGCCATCAGCGGCGGCGCCGAGGCCTGGCGTCTGGGCGCGGAGCTGGCGGCGGCGAAGGTGCCGGTATTCGTCGATGCGCTGGCCAATCTGCCGGCCAACTTCGACCAGATCCACGCCACGATGGAAAACGCCGCGCGCCTGCGCGCCGCGGGCGTGGCGGTGGGTTTCAGCCTTGCGGGCGACAGTTCGCACAATGCGCGCAAGAACCGCCAGCTCGCCGGCAACGCGGTGGCGCACGGGCTGCCCTGGGAAGACGGTCTCGCCGGCCTGACGCGCGTGCCTGCGGAAGCCTTCGGCGTGGCCGATCGCATCGGCAGCATCGCCGTGGGCAAGAGTGCGGATCTCGTGCTGTGGAGCGGCGATCCGCTCGACGTGGCGCATACGGCGCGGCAGGTGTGGATGCAGGGCCGTGCGATCCCGATGCGCTCGCGCCAGACCGAGCTGCGCGACCGCTACCTGCGCCCGACCCCGCAGCCCGAACAGGGCCAGCTTCCTTACGCCTATCCCGCCCGCTGATCCCGAGGAAACCCCGCCATGACGTACCGACTCGCCGCCATCGCACTCGCCACCTTCGCCGCGCTGCCGGCGCAGGCGGCCTCCCCCGTCCAGGCGCTGCAATGCGGGCATCTGTTCGATGCGCGGACGGGAAAGCTGCTCGACGCGCGCACCGTGATCGTGCGCGACGGGAAGATCGCGGAAGTCCGCACGGGCCATGAGTCCGTGCCGGGCGCGCAGGTCGTCGATCTTGCCGCGCACACCTGCACGCCCGGCTGGACCGACCTGCACGTGCATCTGGGCAGTCAGTCCAGTCCGCAGAGCTATTCCGAAGGCTTCCGTCTCGACCCGGTGGACTACGCCTTCCGTGCGGTCGGTTATGCGGAAAAGACCCTGATGGCCGGCTTCACCAGCGTGCGCGACCTGGGCGGGGAAGTTACCCCGCACCTGCGCGACGCGATCAATCAGGGGCTGGTCAAGGGGCCGCGCATCTGGGCTGCAGGCAAGTCGATTGCCACCACCGGGGGCCACGCCGACCCGACCAATGGAATCAACGACCGCCTCGCCCACCTGATCGGCCCGCCCGGCCCGACCGAAGGCGTGGTGAATTCCCCGGACGACGCGCGCCAGGCGGTGCGCCAGCGCTACAAGGACGGCAGCGACGTCATCAAGATCACCGCCACCGGCGGGGTGCTGAGCTACGCCAAGTCGGGCGACGCGCCGCAGTTCACCGTGGACGAAGTCAGGGTGATCGTCGATACCGCCAAGGACTACGGCTATCGCGTCGCCGCGCACGCGCACGGCGAGGAGGGCATGTACCGCGCCGTGGTGGGCGGGGTGACCAGCATCGAGCACGGAACCTACATGAGCGATCGCATCGTCAAGGCGATGAAGGAGCGCGGCACCTGGTACGTCCCGACCGTGTACGCCGGGCGCTTCGTGGCCGAGAAGGCGAAGATCGACGGCTATTTCCCGCCCATCGTGCGGCCCAAGGCCGAGCGCATCGGGGCGCTGATCCAGGAAACCGCCGGCCGCGCCTACAAGGCCGGGGTGAAGGTCGCCTTCGGCACCGACATGGGCGTCGGCCCGCACGGCGACAACGCGCGCGAGTTCATTTACATGGTCGAAGCCGGCATTCCTGCCAGCTACGCCCTGCAGGCGGCAACGGTGCACGCGGCCGAGGTTCTGGGCGTGGACGACCAGGGCGTGATCGAGCCCGGCAAGCGCGCCGACATCGTGGCGGTGCCGGGCGACCCGCTGGCCGACATCTCCGTGGTGATGAACGTGGACTTCGTGATGAAGGACGGGGTGGTGTACCGCCAGCCCTGACGGTTTCCGAAGGCTCGGGTACGGGAACGGCAGCGATCAGCCGACGATCGGGCGATCCTTGCCGGTTGCGGGGCGTATCCTGTCACGCGCGCCGCGTCCCGGCGTCCTGCATCCGTGTCCGTGCAATCCCCGACAGGAGGAACCCCATGTTCGAGCGTTTTTCCCGCAGCTGGAGCCTGATCAAGGCGAGCGCCGGCGTCCTGGCCAAGGACAAGGAGCTGCTGCTCTTTCCGCTGCTTTCCTCGATCTGCACCCTGATCGTGGCGGCGGCCTTCGTGCTGCCGATGTTCGGTCTCGGCGCGCTGGACGGCTTGCGCGAGGGAGGTGGACAGGGGCTGTCGCTGGCGGTGTACGTGGTCGCCTTCCTGTTCTATCTGGTCCAGTACTTCGTGATCTTCTTCTTCAACTCGGCGCTGGTGGGCGCGGCCATGATCCGCCTCGATGGCGGCGATCCGACGGTGCGCGATGGCCTGCGCATCGCGGCGTCCAAGGCGCTCCCGATTCTTGGCTACGCCGCCATCGCCGCCACCGTGGGCATGATCCTGCGCGCGGTTCAGGAGCGCGCCGGCTGGATCGGCCGCATCGTGGCCGGCCTGCTTGGCGTGGCCTGGACGGTGGCGAGCTTCCTCGTGGTGCCGGTGCTGGTGTCGCGCGACATCGGTCCGATCGAGGCGGTGAAGGAAAGCGCCCTGCTGCTGAAGAAGACCTGGGGCGAGAACCTGATCGGGCAGGGCGGCGTGGGCCTGGTGTTCGGCCTCATCCTGTTTGCCGTGGTGCTGGTGGGTACCGCCGCCATCGTCGGCGCGGCCATGACCGGCAGCGGCGTGCTGATCGGACTGGTGGTCGCGGTGTTTGTCATCGCCCTGCTGGTGGTCGGCCTGGTGCAGGCCGCGCTTTCGGGCATCTACTCGGCCGCGCTCTACCGCTACGCCAGCGGCGAGGGCGCGACCGAAGGCTTCGATGCGCGGCTGCTGGAGCACGCCTTCGCGGTGAAGGCGAAGTGAGGTGCAGGGCGCCGCGCGGGAAGTGCCTCGCGCGGCGCGATGGACTCAGAACGCGGTCCAGCCGCCGTCCGAGGGAAGGATTGCGCCGTTCACGTTGGGTGAGTCGTCCGACAGCAGGAAGGTGATCGCCGCCGCCGTTTCCTCCGGCTGCGCCTGGCGCGTGGCGACCTGCATTCGCGGCGTGAGGCGTGCTTCGGCGCGCTGCGAGGCGAACGCGACCTCGATGTTGGTGGCCACGCCGGCCGGCGCCACCGCGTTGCAGCGGATGCCCTCGGGCTCGTACAGGAAGGCAGTGCTGCGCGTGAGGCCGATCACCGCGTGCTTGGAAGTGGTGTAGGCCGCGCCCGCGGCGCCGCCGACCAGACCGGCGACCGAGACCACGTTGACGATGCTGCCGCGGCGCGCTTCCAGCATCCGCGGCAGCACCGCGCGGGTCATGCGCATCGTGCCGGTGACGTTGACCCGCAGGACGCGCTCCCAGCGTTCGTCCGAGACCTCGCCGGCCGGTTCGAAGCCGTCCATGATCCCGGCGTTGTTGACCAGACCGTCGCAGCGCCCGCCGCAGGCATCGACGATGCGGCGCACGTCGGCCTCCTCGCCGATGTCGCCGGCGACCGCAACGAGGTCGAGGTCCGGGTGCGCCGCGCGCAGGGCGTCGAGTCGCGCCGCGTCGCGGTCCGCCGCGATCACGCGCCCGCCCTCGCGCGCCACGCGCAGCGCGACGGCCAGGCCGATGCCCGAACCGGCGCCGGTGACGATGACGGTCTGCGATGCGAAGCGGCCGGAGATCGGACGCTCGCGGAATCCTTCGGGGCGATCGGTTCCGGTGCTGGACATGGTGGGCTCCGTGCGAAAGGGATCGGAATCTGGATCAAGCTACTGGCTGAACTGCAGCCGCGCCAGTTCGGCGTAGAGGCCGCCCTGGGCGATCAGCTCCTCGTGCTTGCCTTCGGCCACGATGCGCCCACCGTCGAGAACGACGATGCGGTCGGCGCGGCGGATGGTGGCCAGGCGGTGCGCGATGACCAGGGTGGTGCGGCCCCGCATCAGGCGTTCGAGCGCCTGCTGGATGTCGCGCTCGCTCTGGGCGTCCAGCGCGCTGGTGGCCTTGTCCAGCAGCAGGATCGGGGCGTCCTTGAGCACCGCGCGGGCGATGGCCACGCGCTGCTGCTGGCCGCCCGAGAGGCGCACGCCGCGCTCGCCCAGATGGGTTCCATAGCCTTCCGGCAGGGCGGAGAGGAATCGGTCGGCTTCGGCGATGCGCGCGGCTTCCACCACCTCCGCGTCGCTTGCGTCGAGGCGGCCGTAGCGGATGTTGGTGCGGGCGTCGTCGCCGAACAGGACGGGATCCTGCGGCACCAGAGCGATCTGGCCGCGCAGGGCGCGCGGATCGAGCCGGCGCAGGTCGGTTCCGTCCACCCGGATCGCGCCCTGGTCCGGGTCGTGGAAGCGCAGCAGGAGTTGCAGCACGGTGCTCTTGCCCGCGCCCGAAGGGCCGACCAGGGCGACGTTCTCGCCGGGGCGCACGTGCAGGCTGAAATCGTGCAGCGCCGGCGCGTCCGGGCGGCTGGGATAGCGGAAGGTGACGTTCTCGAAGCGCAGCTCGCCGGCGACCCGCGCGGGCAGCGCGGCAGGTTCTGCGGGAACCTCGATGGCCGAGCGCTCGTTCAGGAGCTCCTCGATCCGGCCCATGCCGCCGCCGGCGCGCTGCAGCTCGGCCCAGACTTCCGTGAGCGCACCGATGGAGCCGGCGCCGATCACCGCATACAGCACGAACTGGCCCAGCGTGCCGGCGCTGAGGGTGCCGCCGATCACGTCGCGCGCGCCGATCCACAGCACCCCGGTGATCGCACCGAACACCAGGAGGATCACCACGGCGGTCAATCCCGCCTGGGTCGCGATGCGTCGCCGCGCGGCGCCGATGGCGGTGCGCACGGCCTCGCCGAAGCGCCCGGATTCGTGGCCCTCGCGCGCGTAGCTCTGCACCGTGTGGATCGCGGTGAGGGTTTCGGTGGCGCGCGCGTTGGCGTCGGCGATGCGGTCCTGGTTGGCGCGCGAGAGCTTCTGCACGCGCCTTCCGTTCAGCACGATGGGCAGCACGATCACCGGGATGCCGATGGCCGGCATGGCGGCCATCGGCAGCCCGGTGATCGTGCTGCCCATCGTGCTGTACGGGAGGCGCGGGCAGA
>Ga0116141_10002363_pt1 | contig 16185 bp, 14 predicted proteins | sample AD_UKC097_MetaG_FD_89744 | JGI IMG/M metagenome (GOLD analysis project Ga0116141, IMG submission 89744) | Active sludge microbial communities of municipal wastewater-treating anaerobic digesters from USA - AD_UKC097_MetaG | ecosystem: Engineered > Bioreactor > Anaerobic > Digestate | place: USA...
ACCAAAACTATTTTGACGAAAATGGAACCCAACCTTACTGTGCTTTCGTGATTAAGCCGAAGGTTGAGAAGTTTAAAAAAGTATTCAAAGACAAACTTAAATAACCAACAATTTAATAGGAGATAAAATGAGATCTCATGAGATCGATTATCAGATCCTCGGATCTGATCTGCAGATGGTTGAAGTCGAGCTGGATCCGGGTGAAACCGTGATAGCTGAAGCCGGCGCGATGTGCTACATGGAGAACGGTATTGAATTTGAAGCCAAGATGGGCGACGGTTCTGACGCCAACTCGGGCTTTTTCGGGAAAGTTCTTTCGGCCGGAAAAAGAATGCTCGCCGGTGAGTCGCTTTTCATGACCCACTTTACCAACAGGGGTAACGGAAAGAAAAGAATTTCCTTCGCGGCTGCTTATCCCGGAAAGATAATTCCGGTCGATTTACAGGAAATGGGTGGCTCGATCCTCTGCCAGTCTGATGCCTTCCTTTGCGCGGCAATGGGCACCAAAGTTAGTATCGCTTTCACAAAAAGGCTGGGTGCGGGATTCTTCGGAGGTGATGGCTTTATACTGCAGAAGCTTCAGGGTGACGGCAAAGCCTTCATCCACAGCGGTGGCACGATCATTAAAAAAGAACTCGTGAACGATGTTGTAAGGATCGATACAGGATGTCTTGTCGCCTTCACTGAAGGCCTCGACTACGATATCGAAAAAGCCGGTAATCTGAAGACGATGTTCTTCGGTGGTGAAGGTATCTTTCTGGCGACCATCAGAGGTACAGGTACTGTTTACATACAGAGCCTCCCCTTCTCGAGACTTGCCGATAAGATCATTGCCCGCGTTCCAAAACCATCGTCGGGTATCAATATCACCTCGAGCTCAGACGATTAATAACCCCCTTTAAACGGAAAAAAGGCGGCCTAAAGGTCGCCTTTTTTATTTTGTACCCCCGGCAGGAGTCGAACCTGCGACCTTTGGTACCGGAAACCACTGCTCTGTCCACTGAGCTACGGAGGCATCAAATAAAATCGTTTTGACACTACAAATTTACGAAAAAAACCGTTAAGAAGATTAAAAAGCCCCGGTGTTGCCGGGGCTTTCAAGATTGTTATTAACGCTCTGTTATGTTATTGCAGCTGGAAGCGGATAGGAACAGTTACCTGAACATTCACAGGCTGACCGTTCTGTTTTCCGGGGTTCCATCTGGGCATCATCATGACCACGCGAAGAGCTTCTTCGTCGCAGCCACCGCCGATACCTCTGGCAACTCTCGGGCTCGAGATCTGACCGGTTTTCGAAACCGTGAAGGTAACGATCACCTGTCCTTCAACACCGGCTCTTTTGGCTATCTCAGGATACGCGATATTCTGAGCAAGGAAGCCGTACAGAGCACCGTCGCCACCGGGGAATGAAGGCATTTCCTCAGCGAAAGTAAACACTTCCTCTTTGGCTTGCTTGTTCACATCCTCTTTGGAGACATCGGGTTTCTTGTCGTCGAGACCATCGGTGAATTCAACATCCGCATCACTTCTAATGTCACCGGTTCCATCAACACCCTGACGGGTAACAGTACCGACATTTTTGTTCTGCAGTTCCTCAACGGTTGGAGGAGCTTCTTCCTTCACCTGATCATCCGGCTTGATAACAGGAGGAGTGAACTTAACGGAGGCTCTTTCAGGAGCTTTCTTTTCCTGCTCCTTGAAGACGGTCTCCCGTTTCTCTTTTTCCTTCTGTTTTTTCATAGCCTGAAGCTGAGCTTTAACATCCATTGTTACTTGCTTCTGATCTTTAGCAGTGTTTTTCTCGATGGCATTGATGATCATTGGCATCGAGATGGCAGTGCTGAAGAAGACAGCAGTAAGAATGAGAGCTATGGACAAGAACTTTGAGTAGAGTTTGCGAAGGACATAGGCTCCATATTCCTTGTTCTTCAGCGCAAAAACTATATCAGTTAAATCAATTTTTGCCATTTTTTTACTCTCACTTTTTACGGTTATTGTAAATGCTCAAGTCAGACTCCGCAACATCAACTATGGCGTACTTTTTAACTTCGGTAAAGTTCATCATATCGAGCACATCAACCAGGTTTTGATATGAAGAAAAATCCGAGGGCTTTATTACAACGAAGAGGTTAATCTTCTTCGTTTTAGGGTCGTCATCATTTTCGAGTTCCAACTGTTTATCAGTGATGGCTTTACGAATAGATTCATAAGCTCCCTTGTTTGTTGGCTTGAATTCAGGGATGACGGAGAGTTTTGCGGTGTCCAGTCCGAAATAATAGACGAGGGTATCACCTCCGCCGATTATAACAGTCATGGCCTCACTCTGCCTGAGTTCAGTCTGGTTGATCTGTTGTTCCTCCTGTTGTTCTTTATCTTTAACAGGCATCACAATGTCCATTACTTGCGGCTTGCTGAAGGTAGTGGTAAGCATGAAGAAAGTAACGAGCAGAAACGCGAGATCCACCATGGGTGTAAGATCTATTCGCGTCGATTGCTTCTTGGGTCCTTTCCTTCCTTTACCGTGTCCCCCCTTCGCCGAGGTATCCAGTTCAGCCATTTAAATTTCCTTCTCTAATTTTTAGCCTTAAGCTCTGTGACAAACTTGAACTTGTTAAGGTTCTCTTCCTGTAGAATGGCAATTATCCTTTTAATTACAGGATAACCTGCTTTTTTATGACCTTTAATGGCAACACTGGGGACTTTCTTGGTAGTGACGCCCTGCATGATATACCATGCATCGAGGCTATTGGTGACCCATTTGCCAAGTTCGTTGTTCGCCGTATCAATCGGGATGCCCCCCATGAATTCCTTGTTTTTCCGCTCGTACGATTCAGCATTGAGCAAGTTTTTAAAGTTGCTCAATGATGTTCCAAAGCTGCCTATCTTGCCGAAGGCATTGATCTGTTCCTGAGTCAGGTCCAGACTGTAAGCATCGTTCATCGCGGAAATAACTGTCTTCTTGAGACCTTCATGGTTGTAGATACCGAAATACGCACGCCCGGCTGAATCGACCGTGATAGTGAATACATCCACATCGGGTAATTTCGACTTGGAGATCGACCCGGGAGTTTGCACTGTCACAGCCTCATCAGGCTTGAACTGGGTGGTCAAAATAAAAAATGTAAGGAGCAGGAACGACACATCGCACATGGCGGTCATGTCAACCGAGGTGCTCTTACGAGGTATTTTTACCTTTGGCATTTCTTAACTCACGATTTCTTATTTTTGTTTTGCAATGAACTGCTGAGTGATAGCAACACCGGCTTCGTCGATGCTGTAGGTCATCTTGTCAATTTTCGTTGTAAAATAGTTGTAGAAAACGATAGCGAAGGCCGAAGAACCGATACCGAAAGCGGTATTGATAAGCGCCTCAGAGATACCGGTAGCGAGAGCGGAAGCATCCGGGGCACCTGCATTTGCAAGAGCGGCGAAGGCGCGGATCATACCGAGTACTGTACCGAGAAGACCAACAAGAGTAGAAAGGTTGGCAAGGGTCGAGAGAATAACAAGGTTCTGCTCGAGGACAGGGAGTTCAAGTGAAGTGGCTTCTTCGAATTCCTGTTTGATTGCTACGACTTTCTGATCTTTTGTGAGATCTTTTTCACCGAGCATTTCTTTGTATTTGAGAAGACCGGCTTTAACGACATTTGCAACTGAGCCTCTCTGCTTGTCACATTCTTCGATGGCTAGTTCAAGATCTGATTCTTTCCCTGAAAGGAGGGTATAAACCTTGGCGATGAAATTAGCGACATTACCTTTGCCTCTGGCTTTTCTGATCACGATGAATCTTTCAAGAGAGAATGTAAATACGCTGAGGAACATGGTCATAAGGACAGGCACAACGAAGCCGCCTTTGTAGACCATACCGAGATAGTTACCAACCTTGGGATCTTTTGATGGGTCGTTACCCTGGAAATTCTCAGGATTACCCATGACGAAAAGATAGATCAAGACTGCTATTACAAAAAGCACCGGAATGGCAACGGCTGCAAATCCTGAAAAGAATGCTTTGAGTGGCGATTGTTTGCTCACAGTTAACTCCTATTTCTGGTTAATTATACTTGTTGATTTCAGTAAATGTTTCAAACAAAAATGTTTTATTCATATGAGTCGAAAATTAAGAAATTTTAAGATAACGAAAAAAACATTTATTCGTTTACGGTTGATTTGTTGAGTGAAAGTTACGAATGACCCACTCAAATGATCAACGGAAAAATATCGGTATAAGCGTTATGTACAGACCCGCGATAATCGCGGAGGTGATCACTCCACTTATGTTGGCACCGATGGCCTCGGGCAGGATGATTGCCTGAGGATTAGCTTCATGAACCGATTTTTGAGCCACTTTCGCGGTAGTGGGGACGCAGCTTACACCCGCGATCCCTATCACCGGATTGAACTTTCCGCCGGTTATAAAATACATGATATACCCGCCCATCAACCCTCCGACAGCCGAGAGGATCAGCGCGATGATCCCCAGGATCAACAGAAGAAGTATTTGCGGGTCGAGGATAAGTGACGCGTCACAGAGAACTCCCAGCAGCAACCCCAAAAGAAATGTTGAACCATAAAGCAGGGGGCCACCGATGAAATCTATCAGGTGAGTCAGACCTGCTTCCCTGACCGCGACACCTACGAAAAGTGACATGAACAGTGGTGCGGCAACAGGAAAAAGAAGACACAGGACTATGCAGGCAATCACTGCAAAATAGAGTTTCTCGGATGAAGAAATCTGCCTTATTTTCGCCTTTGGCGGCATTTTGATCGCTCTCATCCGCTTTGGTACCAGGAGTTTTATCAGATACGGGTAACCTCCATAAGTAAGACCAAGATAAAGGTAGGCAACCACAGTTATCGCGACAAAAAGTTTCGGTGAGAGTTTCAGGGAGGTGAAGAGCACCATTGGTCCGTCGGCACCGCCGATCATCGCGACTGAAGCTGCATCGTTAACATTCAGTCCCATCGCCATGGCGATCGGAACAGTAAGAAATGTTCCCAATTCGGCACAAACTGCTAGGAACATGCTCAGGAACGGACGCGCGAGCAGGAAACCGACATCGAGAAGCACGCCGATACCCATAAAGACAAAACAGGCTATAAGCCCATTACTGAATGTAAGAGTGTAGATCGGCTGCAGAAAATCGATCTGCAAAAGATCGATAAGCTTTGCAGGTTCGGTCACCATCGGATCGAGGAAGAGGTTCCCGGTCTGACCCGGCCCCATGATCAGCACACCCGCGTTGACTGCTGCCATGCCGATCCCCATAGGGATCATAAGAAGGGGCTCAAGAACCTGTTTTTTCCCGAGATAAACCAAAAGAAGCCCAAGCAGCATCAGACAGATCCTGCCTATCGAGATGGTCAGATCAGATGTGAACAGGGTGGATATCCCCGGGAAGATCTCCTGAAGTATTTGAGTGTCCATAACTACCTCACCCTTGGGTTGTGCCGGAGACCGTAAATTTTGGAACTCCAGGGTGAGTAAGGCTTCATTACCTTCTGAATGGTTATCACGGTCTTTTCATAGTCGTGAATATCTTCAAGATATTGCTGGAGTGCCAGGCCGATAGCGGCCACCACTTCGAGTTCGCTCTCCTGCCCCGCTGCTTCTGACTGGATCTGGGCCAGTTCGTCGTGCTGGTCGCTACCCTGCTCTTTCTGCAGTTTTATATAGTTGATTGTTACCGAGATCAGTTTTATGAGGCCCGCGACAAGAAAGGATATAAAGAATGTCGAGAGGAATATTATTCCGATTACAGATAGAATTTTCATTTCAAGATTTTGTGTGTTTTATAACTTTTTCATCCTACTAATAATAAAAAAAGTTATGAAACAAATTTAGTGAAACCACAGTTCATAAAAAAGATAAAAGAGTGGGGTCCACACTTTAAAAATGGTGATTTGCATCATTTCGGAGGCGCTACTTATTGTTAAATTAGAGAAACTAAAAAAAGAAATTAGGCGGTCGTTCAATTCTATGCGGATCAAATTTCAATCCCTTTTACCGGCACTTTTGATGTTCTCTGTATCGTTCGCGCAGGAAGGTTATATCCTTCCCCAAAACGGGCACTCGGGAACGATTACCACTGTCGGCTATACTCCTGACGGTAAGTTCATTATTACAGCCTCAGAAGATAACACTCTAATCCTCTGGGACGCTGAAACACTCGAGCAGTTGAATGTGTTCGGCGGACACACAGCCGCGGTAAGATGGTTCAAACCTCTTTTCGACTCCTCGACAATCGTAAGCACGGGTGATGACGGACTCTATATTCTTACCGATTACACATCGGGTGAAGTGGTTACCGCGGGCGAAATACCCGGTGGGGCCGCCACTTCAGTTTTCGTGGTGGGAGGAGGTGCCACGCTTATCTTCATCACCAGGAAGGGAGAAATTTTCGCACTTGAGGCCGGGGATGATGAACCCGCCGGATCCGGAACATTGCCGGTTGAGGCTTTTACCGCGATCGACTTCAACCCGGCGACAGAGCGCTTCGCGGTCGCTGATACATCGGGGGAAGTGTTGATAATCGATGCTGCCGGTCTTAATATAACCACCCGCCTTTCACGCAGCACACCTGACATTTTTAAAAAACTGATTTTTTCGCCCGATGGAAGGTATCTGGCCGGAATCAGTAAAAATGAAGTGATTTTCGTCTGGGATGTTAAAGCGCGCTCAATCGTGTTCAGCGCGAAAAGCGGTTCAGGATACGCCGGACAACTGAAGTTTTTAAATAACTCCAGGGGCATCCTCTATTTCCTCGACGATATCAAAATTGCCGCCTACGATCTGGTAACCAAAAGCGAGTTGTTCTCATACAAACCTTTCGGTGAAATAACTTCTCTGGCTATTGCGCCTGATGACAAAGAAGCCACAACTGCATACTTCGACAGATCCATCCTCCGGTGGCGGATCCCAGGCCGGGAAGTTATCAATCGCTTTGAGCCGGTAACCGACAAGGTGAAGTCGATCCATATCGATGCGAGTGGGAATACAATCCTCTTTTCCACTGCCTCATCCGCATTCCACATCTGGCAAAAAGACCGGCCGGATCAGAAAAAATTCCTTCAGACATGGGATGGCCTCGTGATCAGCAGCGACATCTCCCCTTCAGGTGAATTCTTCGCTTATGGAGGCGCCGACGACAACATCAAGATATATGGCACTGACGACGCGACTGAGATAGCGGTTCTCGGTGGAGAGCAGTTTGGATTTGTGAACTCGATGAAGTGGTGCAAAAACGAAAATATGATCGCCTCTGAATCGGCTGATCACTCTGTCGTACTGAGAAATATAAGCACCGGGAAGACCGAGAAGAGATTTACCGGCCCGACTTCGATGGTCACTTCGATCGCCCTCGCGGCAGATAAGGGGCTGATTGCAGCGGGAACGGTGGTTGGTGAGGTTTTTATCTGGAGAATTTCAGATGCCTCCCTGGTGAGCAAATCCACCTCTCCTGGCGCCCCGGTTATCGCGATCGGGATCATCAATGACGGGCGAGAGGTGATCGCGGCGGCTGAAAATGGCAACTTGCTTACGCTCGATGCCGTTTCTTTATCGGAACCCAAGAAGAGTGTGCACCCAATGAATGGAATCACTTCCATGGCGATCTCGCCCGACAACGAATACCTTGCGCTTGCCGGGGGTTCAAATGAAATACTGATTTCCGGACTGAAAGACACTTCGTTTAGAAGATCGGTGGTAGTTTCTTTCGGACCTGCCGACTGGATGGTTTTCTCCGGAGACTCGAGATATCTTCTTTCTTCATCGACTGACGGTTCGGTTTATATAATTGATGTGGCCACGGGTAACCATATCGGTACCCTTACATTTTTCGAGCAGGGAGAATGGGTTCTTGCAACACCGGGCAACGAGTTTGACTGCTCTGAAGACGGTTTCCGCTACCTCAGGTTTGTCGAACACAACAAAGCCGGGCAACTCTCTCCGGTGGACAAGGAAAAATACAAGCCGGGCCTCGCGGATATGATACTTTTTTAAGAGAAATAAATAAACTGAATATTGACAATGTTTTTTTAATTTAGTATATTGCGCCTCGATTAAAAGTTTATAATAGCAAACAGCCCAGGAGTTTTTATGGACCAGATCGGTTCAGGAGTTAATCTGCTGTTCCTCATGGTTTTAGTGGTAGGAGTAATAATCCTCGCCGTTGTGGTGATCAACCAGGTCATGTCTAAAAAGAAAGTCGATCATACTGTTGAGCAATCTTCTCCCGGTGTTTTACTTGAAGATCCGGAAACTATTGAAAAGAAGATGATCCTGAAGGACAAGATTGAGCCTTTGATCCCCCTTCCGAAGGATCATCCGGATCACAAGCCTGAAATAAAGTTCAGATAATCCCTGTTTTCTTAAAGCCCCGGTAACGGGGCTTTTTCACATTTAGGAGATTTACCTATATTGCGGTATTCATTTCGGATTTTGTATGCGGTACTCCAGAGAAATTACAGCACTTATAGCGGATCAGCGGTACGAGACCGCCCGGGAGATTCTCGACAGCCTTAAACAAGGTGAGGTACCTTCCCGTAAACTTCTTTCCAATCTCTACTCAAACGACCTTTCGGATATCGCCTACTCGGATATCGAGATCTACCTTGAGAATAACTTCCCGAAGGGTAAAAAACCGAGGGAACACATTTACGATGCTCCCACTGATATTTCTGATGCCCGCTCAAGAGCTGAAAAGATGCCTGAATACCAGCGGATCCACAGCCAACTTCTTACGGGACAGATACCTGATCCGGAACTTCTGAAAGTTTTTTACGGAGAATACTCGGAATTTGCGATGAGCGTCTTCGAGAATTTCAGGAGGTATGGTCTCTTCAGGAAGTGCGGATTGCCTTCTTCAGCGCATGTTAACAGAGTCGGTTCAATCTCGACCGTGATCAACATCAATGATCCCGGCTCAAAGCTATACTCCGCGGTTGCAGTGGGACATGATTTTATCGAAGACCTCCTCTACAAGGCAGTTGACCATCATGGAAGATCTTACGATTTCGAGAGGTACGACGAGTTTGTTGAAAAGTTCATCCCGCAAGAACTGCGTGATGGTGTCTCGGTTCTCACCAATCACTATGATATTATAATCAGATATGTGATCGAATTCCTTGATGAGTTGAGCATGGGTATAAATCCCGGCGCGATAATCTACGCTCTGGAGAGTCTGATGTCGAATGAAGATGCCCCTGCAATTAAGAAATACGCTGAAAAAACCCTTGCTCTGCTTTCCACCCTCCCACAGGAGGGCTCCAATCTTGAGGATATTAGATGGGCCTGCTATAAAGACCTCTATCTTAAAGATCTCGCGGAACTCTCTAAAGGCGCAGATAATTTCAGATTCTATGAGATCAAGTCTTTCGATCTCTCAGATAACGGTCACGGAATTGGATCGTTGAGCATGGAGGCAAGAATTAAAAATCTTCAGAAGCAGGAGGCATGGGCACGGGAGGGCTATCTCTTCAAAACAGAGTGGGAACCGATCAACCGGCGGATAATGGAGCTTAACGAAGACATTCTGGTGTTTGCCGACTACTTCGTGATTAGAGACCTGCTCGAGTTCCAGTCGGTACAGGATTTCCTGATATCAGCACTTTACAAGATCAAACGGCTCGAGAAGATATTTTACACCGATTAATTTGTGATCAGTTTGTAACCGATACCGTGAACAGTGAGAATTATCTTCGGATGGTTCGGATCTGACTCCACTTTCTGCCTTAACTTCAGAATGAAGTTATCCACTGTGCGGGTGGTTGGGCTTTCCTCATAACCCCAGATATCGTTTAAAAGGCTGTCGCGGCTCACAGTGTTGTTTTTGTTTTGCCAGAGATACTTCAGAATTTCATACTCTTTATGCGACATAGCGACTTCGGTACCCGAAACCACGGCAGTATAGGTCTTAAAATTCACATGAAGCCTGCCGATAACTGCCTCATCGCCATTCTCACCTTCAGGTGCACCGCGTCTGAGAACCGCCTTGATCCTTGCAAGTAGTTCCCGGACACTGAATGGTTTGGTAACATAATCATCTGCACCGAGCTCGAGGCCCAACACTTTATCTATCTCTTCACCTTTCGCTGTGATCAGAATTATCGGTGTCTTGATCCCTTTTGCCCGGGTTTGTTTACAAACTTCGAACCCCGAGATCTTAGGTAGCATCACATCCAGGAGTATAAGGTTATATTTGTCCTCGGTTGCCTTGGTGAGCCCCTCTTCACCATCCACGGCAATATCCACCTCGTAACCCTCAAACTCGAGGTTATCAACGAGGCCCATTCTCATATTCGGTTCATCTTCAACTATCAGGATCCTTGTCATGTTCCGGTCCGCTATTTAGTAATTGTTGCAATTTCTGGTTGTTTTTTAATGGGAAAAGAAGCCTGAACATACTTCCCCTCCCGTAGGTACTGAAGAGTTCAATCTTCCCTTTGTGGTCTTCCATAATGTGCTTTACCAGACTGAGGCCGAGGCCAGCCCCCTTTGTGTTATGCACAGGCCCTGTGTTTTCCCGGTAAAATTTTTCAAAAATTCTTGTCTGGTGCTTCTCTTTTATGCCGATCCCCTGATCGCGCACTTCGATATAAACGCCTGATTCATTATGACCCGTGTGGAGTTCGATGTTCTTCTTATCGCGGCTGTATTTGGCGGCGTTATCGATCAGGTTGATCACGGCTTCAGCCAGTGCTTCATAGTCGGCAATTATAACCGGGATATCTTTGCCCTCGAGATACTTGAACGAGAAACCGTTGTTCTCGAGATGGAACTTGTAGGTCTCATACACCTTACCGCAAACATCGTTTACATCAACAAACTCGAAGTGGTATTTCCGCTTCCCTGCCTCTGTCTGCGAAAAATTCAGAAGGCGGTTAACGATCTTCGAGAGGCGCTGAGCCTCCTGGGAAATGATCTTGTAATACTCGTTCCTTCGGTTGTCGTTCCGCACCCTCCCCAGCTCGAGCGTCTCTGAGAACATGCTGATCAGAGCCAAAGGGGTCCGAAGTTCATGCGAGACATTCGAGACAAAATCACTTTTTAGCTGAACCAGTTCCAGGGCTTTCCTTATATTCCTGAAAACCACTATTACACCAACAACAATTACAAGATTCAGGATGAATATCAGCGCGTAGCTTCGCCATGCCCGCTCGTAAACCAGCTCATCGATGCTCTTCCCCTTCGGACTGATGCCGATGTAATACCCCGGGAGGAACCAAAGCTCTTTTCTTATAGAGAATTGCGAGGCAAGAAGTGAGTCCGGGCCGGCCACGATTGAATCTTTAACACCGTTAATAACCGGGATCGTAAAATCCTTCCCCGCCACCTGCTGAATTTTATTCTTCAGGATGTCGCGAACAAAATTTTCCGGCTGAAGAAGAATTCCGTAAAGCAGGTTGCTTCCATTCAGCGTGTCAGGCACGAAGTACAACGATACCAACGGGGTATCGAGTGGGACATAAAATGGCTCAAGTTTCGCGTAGCCCTGTTTCAGGAACACTTTAAGCCTGTCGAGTTTAGGCCTGCGTAACTGAATTACCGAATCAAGATGCCGGTAGAGGGAGTCACTCGGCGAAGGCGGGTAGATATAGTTCGAGGTACCGGAGATTATACTGATATACTTAACCGGTGGTTTGTCCTTCAGAAAATCGTTCAGGGTGTTATTTATTTCATCTGTTCTGCCGTAAGAGAGGGCTATCCTTAGCTTTACCGCCCAACTGGTAAGTACATCCTCGGAGTATTGATTGATCGAAAAAAGCACTGCCTCGAGTTGCGAGTTGTAGATCTGAAGGATCTGTTCTCATTCTGATTCAGCTTGGTGAACTCGTAAGCGGAATAGACTATGGAGGGAAGGAGGATCGCCACAAAAAGGATTATGGCTAATCGTTTCTCAGGTGCTTTCATCTGCTTCCGGAAGCGTAAGAACTAAATTTATTTAACATAACTCCACAAAAATAGGAATAAAAAAAAAGGCTGCCACAAGGCAGCCTCTTTTTTTGGAAGTTTTTTCAGTTGCTTACTGGAGCTGCCATGTGAAGTCGGGCTGATCATCCTTGTATGATTTCAGGTTGATCTCACCCTGCCAGTAGAAGTAAGTGTCTTCACCGGAGTTAGGATCTTTCACATATTCGGTCTCGGCATAGAGTTTGGTTGTGCCTGAGCCAACTTCGACGAACTTGATGTAGTAGCCGGGATCAACTGAACCCATATAAACATCGTCTACATATATGTGGATCTTGTACTGTGAGTAATTCTCGATCTGGAGTGAGCATTCCTTCGCGCCTGGACCTCTGAGTCCTTTCGACTTGTCAGCTTTTGCCTGAGCAGCAAGCTTTGAGAGTTCAGCTGATTTGGCGGCGTCGTTACCGAGGGTTTTTGCCCCCCAAGCGTCAGCGCATGCAATTAGAGCCTGATAATCGTTCTGATTTACGGCTTTGCCGGTGGCTTCTGTAAGGAGTTCTTTTCCTGTGATAGCAGCCTTCTTGCCGGTAGCAGCTTCTTCCATGAAGAGGATCATCGCGGCCGAAACAAGAGCTTTAACATCGCCGTCTCTTCTTCCGTCACTGATCAGTTCACCCAGTTTTGACAGGGCACTGTTTGATGAGCCGAATTCAGTTTTGAAATCGATCTTGTTGACATTTACAAAATTTGCAGCCATCTTCGACGGTGATTTAATAACCTCGGTCTTATTCTGAGCGAGACCCGTGAAGCTTACAAGAAGCAAAGCTGCGAAAACAAAAGCGAAAAATCTGTTAGTGATCTTCATTGTTGTACCTTTTGTTGATGATGGTTGATTGTGATTAATTATTTGATAAATTGTGTTTCAGTGGTTTTAACTTCGCTACCTGAAACCTTGTTCCGGCTTCAGAGGTGTAAATTCGATTCATGTGATTTGTTGCACACTGGTAAAATATCCATGGAACAAAATTGAAATATTGCCAAATGATTAAAGTTCCCACTCAAGTTATGATTTTTTTAAATGAAATCAAAAAAGAATTTATTCATCATAAGTTAGATCGTATGCGTATTGCTGATTGTTCCCGAACGCGGGGTCATCCCAATAGAGCGCAACGAGCTTTAGATGATCCTTCTTTTTCGAATTGAGCGCGAGCTGAGTCGCTTCTTTCAAAAGTGACATTCCGGTGATCGAGGCTTTTACTCCGGTCGATTTCTCTTCCATGAAGAGGATGAGCGCGGCGCTCAGAAGCGTCTCCACGCTTTTTTTCTTACGGCCGGCTTCAATCAGCCCGGCTACTTTTTGAAGGGCATTATTTGAGCTTGAAAAAACAAGTTGAAAATCGGTCTTGTACGGCGAGACCACGCCAGCCATGTTCGATCGTGATGATAGCACCTCCTGCCCAAATGCGGTGGATGCCATCATCAGACCAAAACAGATTATAATTCCGGTCTTGAGCATAATTCTCCTTTCTTAATATTAGATAGAGGTTTTACTCAGACCGAAGGGGTCAGGTTCCAAATATCTGCTTTCTTTCCGGAGTGGGGATATAAAGGCCATCCTGCCTGATCATCTCGATCAGTTTCCTGTAATGCTGCGATATCCTGAGAATGGGTACAGACCCAAGAATGATTATCTGCTCCTGAGCCCGGCTTAGAACAACATTCAGTTTACGGTCGACCTCAACTTCAGCATCTTGCGATCTGTTAACGCCTATTGAACCAACCCTTTCGAGGTGGTATTGGCTGGAAACCGCTGTGGAATAGATGATAACCCTGTTCTCACTCCCCTGAAACCTCTCGACGGTATCAACGGGAATTGTATCAGCGCCAATCATTTCCAGTTGCCCGCGTATTGCGGCGATCTGCGCGCGCCATGGGGTGATGATTCCGATATCATCAGTACCTGTAAGGCCGGAATCCCTCATGGTTTTTACAAGATGTGCCACGATAGCTGCTTCATCATCGTTCTTTTTCCCTGTCTTTGAAAACGGGGATTCGATGAAGATCAGTCTGTTCTTCAACAACATTTCTTTCACCGCGCTGTTGCCATCCTCAGAGTAAAGCCCTGAAAGTGGAACAGTTTCTCTGGTGGCTCTCCTCAATCTTCCATGGTAGTAATGATTGATTAGTTCCATGATCGATTCATCCATTCTGAACTGCTCAGTCAGTGTACCGTAAGCATGGCTCCACCCATTCTTAACCGCGTTGTTGAAGAGTCGCTCGAAAAGGGATACCTTCATTTCTGTAAGCCCGAGACCCAAAAGATCGGGGTCGGTAACCGCCGTGTTTCCGTTGCTTTGGACAGTTACCGCGGGAAGCTGGTTCTGGTCACCTATCAGAATAAATTTCTCGAAATTGGTGAGAATACCGGCCAGTTGCGGTTCAAGAAGCTGACTGGCTTCATCCACGATCACTGTGCCAAACCTGAAGAACTTTCGAAGATCCCTGTTGTATTTAGTGAATGAAGTAACTGTCGAAGTTACCACCCTGAGGTTTTTCACGAACTCGCCAAACTCCCCGATGTCGTGAGTTTTCACCATTGAACGGAGCGAGTTATTGTCGTCGGATGAAGCGCTGAGGAAAAGGTAGTCGATCCCTGCTTCTTTCAGTTTTTTATTAACATCCTTGATCGCTTTATTGGTGAAAGCGAGAATCGTAACTGTCTGACCGGGTTCTTCAATCATTTTAACTGCCATGGTCATCAGAGCCTTCGAGGTCTTGCCGGTTCCAGGAGGCCCCTGAAGCAGGAAGTAATCTTTCGCGGCGAGCGCCTTGGCCACATTTTCTTTCTGACTCTTCTCGAGACCGGGGAAATGTTCGCTGTTTTTTTCGACCGAAACCGGTTCTCTCAATCCGAGTATTAGCTCTTTTCTATCCTCAAAAGATTCGAGGAAGTCGAACATCGAAGTCACAGTATTCATGATGTTGGAATCTCTGAAATCGGGTTCGATGGCGAAATACTTTTCCTGATTGAAGATGCCGGGGTCCAGCTGTTTGTTGAAAAGTTTGATCGCGATCATCTCATTATTCAACGAATCGATCGATCCTTTCAGTATCTGCCTGCGCAACGGTTCAAGCGTGGTGGTATAAGGGTAGAGGATGATCATATCGCCTTCCCTGAAACGGGCGACCTTGGGATTATGCCTCCTGAATCTAAAAACATCTTCCTTTTCATCGTAAGAATCGAAGGTAAGATCACGGATGAGACTGAAGAAACTCTCTTCCTTCACTGAAGGCTGTTGCCTCCAGAGCGCCGCGAAGCTTGAATCAGAACCCTCAAGATCGCTCGCCGACATCTTGCTGGTGAACAACTCGTTGATCAGGAATGAAACGCATGCCCTGTAATATTTGGTGCTGATCTCAGAGGAGGCATTGTATGCAGTCTGAAACCGGACCACATTATCGAGCATGAAATTAATTAAATTTTCACCTTCATAATTTATCATTTTACTGAAAAGAGAGTCTTTATTCCGGCGGAGCAGGTCGAGCATGAGGAATGCTTCATTCCTCCCGTTAAGGAACTCAATTTCTTTTGAGGTGTCGGGTGAAACACTTCTGAAAGGGGTATTTTCGGCGGCTGAATAGAAGATTGAACTCTCTCCGGTCCGGTTACTCCCGAAAGTAGAGCGGAGCAGCATGTTGTAGGCCGTTACCTGCATTTCCTCCTGCTTCCAAACCCCGAATTTAGGAACTCTACCGGATTTTAACTCGATCACATTCTTTCTATCCGGATCGTCTCCCGATATCTGAAGAATGTCAAGCCGGCCGGTGATCCCGTACTTTTCGGAGTAGAAGGTAGGCTCGGTGAATACTGTAAAATTCTCCCCTTCTCCGCGAATCCGGGCAATGTTTTCTTTTATCACGGGGATGTGGATGGTTTTTATATCCTCCTTGATCTTATTCAGCTCATCTTTAATTACGAACGAGGATACAATGTTCTGATTTACCAACCGGTCGAAGGTTTCGTCGGGATCTACACTCGTGCTGAAAAGGTATTCATCGAGATAGTAGTTTACAAGAGTACCCTTGAACATGCTCGAATTGCTATCCACAGGTAAAAGCTTACTGATTATGTAGTAAAGCGGAACCCTGCCGGTGCTCTGGAAGACAGAGCCTGTGTCTTTGGCCTCCATTAGAAAATCGGGCTCGAGTACGATTCTCGTCTTGGCAAAATCTATTGTGTATTGGTCGGGCTTGTTCTTGTTCTGCAGCAGGTCGAAAAA
>Ga0116141_10002365_pt1 | contig 16175 bp, 14 predicted proteins | sample AD_UKC097_MetaG_FD_89744 | JGI IMG/M metagenome (GOLD analysis project Ga0116141, IMG submission 89744) | Active sludge microbial communities of municipal wastewater-treating anaerobic digesters from USA - AD_UKC097_MetaG | ecosystem: Engineered > Bioreactor > Anaerobic > Digestate | place: USA...
GGCAGCCGGTCATGACCTCAACGCACGGAGGATCGAACGATACCTTGCGATCGCTCATGCGTCAGGTGCAACACCAGTGATCGTGATCAATAAATCCGATCTTACGGACGACCCTGCACTGCTGACGGTTGATATTATCCCGGTTGCATCCGGTATTCCGGTAATACCCATTAGTGCCCTCAGTGGTGATGGGATCACCCGACTCGAACCATTCCTTACCCCCGGCACAACCATCGTCGTTATCGGTTCATCCGGTGTCGGCAAGTCTACGCTGATCAACCGGTTGCTGGACCGGCTCATCCAGGAAACCTCCGTTATCCGGGACTATGACGGGAAAGGCCGGCATACAACGACGGTACGGCAGCTCTTCATTATGAAGAGCGGGGCACTCATCATCGATACTCCCGGGCTTCGGGAGGTTGGTATTGGCACGGCATCAGCCGGCATCGGCGAAACATTTCCGGATATTCTAAACCTTGCCAATGGATGCCGGTTCTCGGATTGCCGGCACGAGCAGGAGCCAGGCTGCGCTGTGCAGGAAGCAGTGAAGAGTGGAACACTTTCTTCACCCAGGCTGGAAAATTATCACCGGCTCGTCCGGGAACTGGTATTCGAGCAGGAGAAAGCCACCATAGGGCTTGTGCGGTCCGAACGAAAGCGTTGGAAAGGAATCACGAAACTCGCAAAGGAGATCTCTAACAGGAAAGGGGATTTTTAGCGTACTCATGAATGGTTAATTTTAGATCATAATCACCGTCAACCGTGTGTTAATTACCATAATCGCCAGCCACCGGAACGCTCTCACGTTTCACTCATCGCAGTACACCTGTGCCGGCTGGAGGATCCCCGGGAACCTCTCCCGGCAGGACTTCCGGGCAAGGTAGCAGAGGTGGCAGGCATCTGCGACGGCCGGTGGCGGGGTATACCCCAGGTCCCGGGCCAGCTGTGCCGGCCCTCCTGAAAGAAGCGGCCCGCAGATCGGATGGCGGGATGGTGCATAGTCCCGGACCAGTTCTTCCAGCGGATGTTCCCAGATATTTCCGATAGATATCCCCTGACATACCTGGAGGTTGCCGAAGGCATCCACGTGCAGCCGTGAGGGTTCCTGCAGGTCCTCGTAGGGACAGGTCGTGAAGGTCTGCCAGTCGCTGGCATCGGCATACGGGCTCAGTTTCGCGGCAGCCCGCCCCCGGAACATGATGCCCCCGCCGGTGATGACTCCTTTCTTCTCCTCCCGGGGGGATCCCCTCATCTCCGGCCCTGATGCCCCGGGGTCCAGGCCGAGGATGGCAGCCGGCAGCCCCATCTCCTGTGCTGCCCGGAATGCACGCCGGGCCGCGTTCTCTTCCCGGTTCTCGCAATGGAACACATCGTCGCTTATACTGAGATCCGCAAGCCCGAGCCCGGGGAAAGGTTCCAGGAAACACCGGGCGTTCTCTTCGGAGGTGGCAAAGTACCCGTTGGTCACGATACCGACCGCGTATCCCCGGCTCCTTGCCTGGCGGATGCCGTTCAGCATGACGGGATAGAAGAGGAATGGTTCACCGCCCTCGAAGTAGATCTTTTTCACGGTCCCCAGGTCATCCGTCTGATCGAGGAGTGCGCTGATCTGGCTTGGCGTGAACGTCCCTTGCGCATACGGGCTGCTGCAGACGAAACAGTGTTCGCATGACATCGTGCACATGTAGGTTGTAAGGATATGGATCTGGGTTATCATGGTGTGGGGATCTCCGGAAATGAACAGAATTTGAGCTGCAGTTCTTAAAACAACCTGTGTTTGGGGGAAGTATCATGTCATGCATGATGCTGGGAGGAGGGCATCAGTGTGGTTGTTGGGCTACGCGGGTGACTGCAGATCAACTACACTCCGGTTGGCTTTGGGTAATTGCGCCATAGCAGTTGGGACACACCTGGATCCATTTCGAACCCAGCAAGTTTTCGCCGACTCATGTAGTATGCGGTACTGAGATACGCGAGTCCTTGGGAAACATCCCACGCTGCAATACCCTTCTTATCATCGAAATTCAGATCGTTTTTCTTGTATTGTTGAAAGAGCGGGTGCTCATCTCAGTTAGTTTTCTTATAGAAAAAAGATAAGAGATTTGGTATTAATTTGAATCTTTAATGAATCCATTTAAGCAGAAACATAAACACAATGAACAATAGTTAATACAATGAACGCAAATAATAAATACTTGACTAATCTATTATCTAGCATGTCAAAAAACCACATCAACCGTGCTATACGATATGAAAAACGGAAGGCACGGGAACATAGAGGTCGCCATCTCGGTGGACCCAGTGCGCCCGACTACCAAAGAGGCGAAAAGTTCGGAGAGGTTAAGTGCCGGGATTCGAAAGTGACCCAACCGGAGCTTCAACGACTCATTCGTGAGAAAGGCATCTCAGAAGTGGACAGTAAGGCAGGTTTCACCAAGCCGGCAATAGACTACCGGAATATCCACCATCCAGAAGTACGGCTGATCAAAAGAAGAAGGACAATATGAAGGTTTTTTTATGAGTTTGAGTGGTTCATTGCCCAAATGGGTAGAATCCGGATACTCGGCTCTCTGGGCTAATTTCAATACCAATACCTTCCGTATCGAAGATGCGGTCAAACTTCTCAGTGAGGTGAGACACGATACACCGGAAAAGGTTCCAGTCCTGCTTTCGAGGCTACGGAAGGCCGGATTGCTCACGGTGACTTCAGATACCAATGATGCACGGAAGAAGATCTATACTTTAAAGAGCAGGGATAAGCTGGTCACAGAGATTTTTGACATCAATAGGACTACCCTGACCAGAGCGGATCTCGATACCCTTCTGAAACGTGCTGCGGATATCATCCGCACCCGAGTCGATTATAAGTTCATCCTCCTCCCGCTTTTCCTGAAACGTATTAGCGATAAATGGGAAATTGAGTTTGAAGAAGCGAAAATTGAAGCTATGGAGGATGGTTATTCCGAGGCGGAAGCCGAAGTGGAGGCAAAACAGGCAATATACCATAGCTTCGATCTGCCGGAAGAGTACCTGTGGGAAAACTTGAGGACTGAGGTAAGCAGGCTGCCCGAAGTCTTCTCAAAAGCATTGAAGGAGATCGCTGAACGAAACCCGGAATTACGTGATGTTCTTGATACCGTTGACTTCATCGAATTCACAAAGAGCCAGGAAAATGCAGAGATCCTCCGGCAGCTGGTCGAACTCTTCAGCGAGAAGAAGCTCCATCATGTCTCTCCTGATGTCCTTGGTGATGCTTATGAGTGGATTCTCCGGTATTTTGCACCCCAGAAGGCCAAGGAAGGAGAAGTCTACACTCCCCGGGAAGTCATCCGGCTCCTCATTGAGATACTCGATCCCAAGCCAGGTGAGAGCGTGTACGATCCTGCATCGGCTTCGAACGGGATGCTGATTGCTTCATATGCCCATGTCAAACACCATTACTCTGCGGATGCAGCTGAACAGCTCTTCCTTTTTGGACAGGAGGCTAATGCGAAGACCCTCGCGTTCGGGCGGATGAACATGTACATCCATGATATCCGGAATGTTAAGCTGGCGTATGGTGATACTCTCCTCTATCCAAAGTTCAAGGATGGCGAAGCAATCCAGCAGTTCGATGTCGTAGTCGCAAATCCACCATGGAACCAGGACATGTACGATGAGAACCAGCTCAAGAAAGGTGAGTTCTGGAAGCAGCGGTTCTCGTATGGATTCCCCAATCGCCAGTCAGCGGACTGGGCATGGATCCAGCATATGCTTGCCTCGGCAAAGAGTAGCAACGGTCGTGTTGGGGTCGTCATCGACAACGGTTGTCTCTTCCGTGGCGGCAAGGAGAGTGCAATACGCCAGAAGATTCTCGAAGCGGACCTGCTCGAATGTATCGTCCTGACGCCGGAGAAACTCTTCTACAATACCGGGGCCTCGGGTGCACTCCTCTTCTTCGGCAAGAACAAGCGTGAAGAACGCAGGGAGAAGGTTCTCATCATCAATGGCGCGATGGAGTTCGGGAAGCATCCCGATGTGAGGAAGCTGAACATTCTCGCAGACAAGAATATTGGAAGGATTGCCAGTGTGGCGAATTCATGGGAAGAGATTGAAGGGTTCTCGAAGATCGTATCGCTTGAAGAGATCAGAAAGAACGACTTCAATCTGAACGTGACACTATACGTATCGCCGCAAAAGGAGGTTGAAGAAGTCGATATTCCCGCGACTTGGGCTGCGATACGGAATGTGGAGGAGGAGTTGCTCGCCATTGATGAGCGAATAGCCGGGCATCTGAAGGAGATTGGGTATGGGGTGAGTGACTGATGACTAGAGTGGAGGGAATTATTCAGAAATTCCGAATAGTTCATACCGGGGGTGCAGAATGAGATCAGAGATTGTCCAGCGACTGCACAAGAACTTCGAGGATTACGTCCATGAGAAGGATGGTGTCGAGTTCTGGTTTGCCCGGGACTTGCAGGAACTCCTTGGATATAAGGAATGGAGAAATTTCCTCAAAGTCATCGAAAAAGCCCGGGAATCGTGTAAAAAATCAAACCATCTGATTTTAGATCATTTTGTTGACGTCAACAAATCGATCCCTGTTCCAAAAGGAGGCGAGCGTGATATCGAGGATATCATTCTCACCCGGTATGCTTGTTATCTCATCGCCCAGAACGGTGACCCTCGAAAAGAGGAGATCGCGTTTGCCCAGAGTTACTTCGCAGTCCAGACCCGGAAGCAGGAGATTATCGAGGAGCATATTCGTCTTGGCGAACGGCTCCAGGCACGGAAACAGCTCAGGGATTCGGAGACCGAGCTCTCCCGGATTATTTATGAACGGGGTGTGGATAGCGAAGGCTTCGCAAATATCCGCAGCAAGGGTGATAAAGCGCTCTTCGGTGGATTCACGACCAAGGATATGAAAATGCGTCTTGACGTCCCGGAGAAACGCCCTCTCGCCGATTTCCTCCCGACCGTGACAATCACAGCAAAGAACCTGGCCACCGAGATCACGAACTTCAATGTCGAGAAGCGGGATCTCCGGGGAGAGTCCCCTATCACCGATGAACACGTCCAGAACAACACCGATGTCCGGGACCTGTTGGTCAAACGGGGAATAAAACCGGAAGCCCTGCCTCCTGAGGAAGATCTCCAGAAACTTGAGCGCCGGGTGAAATCAACCGAGAAGCATCTTGCGAAGCGTTCCGGCCGAATCCCGATTGAAGTCGGGAAGAAGGAGGATGTGGATGAGTGAGATCCAACCTACGATAAATCCCTCTCTCCCTCTTCTTGATAGCCAGCTGGACAGACTATGCAGACTGATCCGAGAAGAGAAGGTCATTTTATGGGTAGGGTCCGGATTTTCAAGTTATGCAGGCTATCCCACCGGCAAACAACTTAAAGAAATCATGCTGTCCTCCATTGGGGATTTACTGGATGATGCACCAGATCCAGCTATAACATCGTTACAAGAAGCAGCCGATTATTATGTCGAGCAAAAAGGACGAGACGGGCTAAATGCATTCGTGGTTGAGCAGTACGGGAAAGAGCCCTCTCGTTGTGACATCCATGAAACTCTTGCGCTCATAAACCGCGTTAAGTATGTCGTGACAACGAATTATGATCCATTATTCGAACGGGCATATGGGGACAAGATTGTTGTCATTTCACGGGATGAACATTTACCTGCATCAACTGAATATCCCGATAAAACTGTATTGCTGAAAATTCATGGGGATATTTCCCGGCCAGATTCTATTGTCATTACATCGGATGATTATGATAGGTTTGATGCCGATACGATCGTCTGGAGTAAAATCCGATCACTTCTTGCAGAATATTCTGTGATGTTTATTGGGTACTCTCTTCAGGATCCAAATGTAGAAAAGATGCTCCGTGATATTTATGCAAGAGTTGGAAAGAATAAACATCCATATTATTTCATCGGCCGGACAGTTGATGAAAACAAACGGGAAGCCCTTGCATCTTTTGATTTAGATTTTATCGAAATGGATGCAGCATCAGCTATCGAGTATATCTCAGGCAACGTAATCCAATTTTCCTTGGTGAGTTCTTTTCAAAGAACCGATCTATTCCAAAAATCCGATGACATTTTTGCTGATAGAGGATTCTAAGTCGATCGGGCTTTCACCAAAGGGAAATTGTCACGAGCCACGATAATACCAAATCGTCCTGATATTCAAGCAAACTTTACCTTGACATTAGCATCGAAAGAAAAAACCGGTCTTAAGATTCGTGAACTGGATAATTTTGTCAAAGGATTGGGGTGTGATCCAATCACTATTGGATCAGATGACTGTATTATCGAAATTCACGATGCCAATATAAATGGTGTTTTATTCATCGATCCTTCAATGAGAATTCTTCGCGAGATTTCACTAAAACCAAAACCTGTTAACAAACTCCTTGTTGATCTCCAGTCGTCAAGACGCCAGCTGAGATTGAATAACCTGAAGATGAAAGTTTTTGGCACACCAAAATTATCAAAGTTTGAAATTGATGACGTGGATTTCAAATTAACTATGAGAATGTCGAATGAAAGTCCAGGTGGGGAGCTGAATTTTAAAATTCACCACATTGTTCCAGATATCGATCGTGCCCGCATTCTGTATGGTTTATTGGATGCTTTAATGTGCAATGAAACAATTGAACTGATTTCATCTGCAATTCCGAAACCCTTCCATATTAAAGCAAATTTTCAACACCTACCGGAAGATTCACCCTCGATAAAAGGTTTATACCTGCTTTATTCTGATTTATTGGAAATTCAACATAAGCTGGGAGTAAAGTGTAACGTTCCTGATGAAATTTCAGATGTAGAACGAAGGAAGATCCGGGGGGTTGCGAATTTTCTCAGAGGGTGTCCCCAGATAATTGACGACGTAACAATAACAGTTGAAAACACTGAAAAAGTGAGAGAAATTTATTCCAAAGGTGAAGGCGGCGTATTCAGGTTGACGGGGGAAATGAGGTTCCATGAAACAATATTTGGACAAACATTGGAAATTCCTTTTGAAGTTGAAGGATTTGATACATGGCCAATAAACACCGAAGATGTTGATGCGGCCATCGCACGTAGGGATGAAGATCTAGTGATAAAATTGAAAAGCAGTACAAATCGGCTTTTCAGGAAATTCTCAGCTGCATCCGATAATTCTTGTAGCGCTACTATGGATCAGGAGGCACACAGATGACTACTACTGCAAGTGAGAATAAATCCAATATACCCCAAGGTTGGCATTGTCGTTATTTGGGGAATCTGGAGTTCTTCAATTTGATAATGGGACAATCCCCCTCTTCAAATAACTATTCTGAAGAGAAAATTGGCTTACCATTCCTCCAGGGCAATGCCGATTTTGGTTTAATGTACCCCGTACCAAAAATCTACTGTAAAGAGCCCTTGAAAATTGCTGAAAAAGATGATGTTCTGATATCCGTCAGAGCGCCGGTTGGGGAGGTTAACATCGCCTCTGAAAGATATTGTATTGGTAGGGGATTGGGTGCAATCAGACCCAAGGATAAAAATGATTCAAAATTTTTGTATTACTATCTTACGCACTATCGTCATGAATTTGAGACAAAATCTGCAGGCTCCACATTTAAGGCGATTGTAAAGAATGATCTTGAAAAATTCCCTGTTCTTTTCCCTCCCTCAGAAGAGAAACAGAGGATAAGTACTATTCTAGCTACCATTGATGACGCCATTCAGCGCTCGCGGCAGGTGGTTGCGGAGACTGAGCGGTTCAAGGCGGGGGTGATGCATGAGCTTATGACGAACGGCATCGGCCACACGAGTTTTAGGGAGGATCCGGATGTCGGGAGGATGCCGAAGGATTGGAATGTCAAACCTTTGGATGAATTGATTGAGATCATCGACTGTAAACATTACACTCCTACTTACGTTGAAAATGGATTTCCAATCGTACGACCCCAAAACATCGGGATAGATGGAATCGATTTTGTCTCTTGCGCCAATGTCTCTCGGCAGGAATTCCTATTGATGAATGAAAAACATTCGCCAAAGAGAGGTGATATCGTCTATTCCAGAAATGCCTCTTTTGGGATACCGGCATATGTGGATGAATCAAGAGAATTTTGTATCGGTCAGGATATGGTGGTGATGGCCGAGTCTACTGCAGATACAAAATATATTTTCTTTGTCCTCTGCTCGAACAACATTCAACAACAATTGAAACAACAATCTGGAGGCTCCACTATTCAGCGTATCAATCTCAAAGATATCCGCCGGTTATTAATTCCAGAACCCAGCAAGGTAGAACAACAACAAATTGCCAATATTCTCACAACTCTCGATCACAAAATCACACTTCAGCGCCAGCGCACTGCCCACTACGAGAAAATGAAAAAGGGCTTGATGAACGAGCTCCTGACTGGGAAGCGGCGGGTGGCGGTGACATAGAGCATGAAATCCCTCGAAGCCATCCTGGTCGAACAACCTCTAATCGAAAAGCTTCGGGCCAGCGGCTGGATGCTCATGGACTCCGATAAGCTAGAGCGGGAGAGCTACAAGGAGCCCCTCCTCGTCAATACCCTCATCCGTGCCATCAAGAAGATCAATAAGGAAATGGGTATCGATGAGAAGGAGATCTGGCTTGCCGTCCGGGAGCTGCAGAGCCGGGGACCGGGGGTTGAATCCGCTAAACAGATCCTGCAGTTCCTGAAGGCCGGCATCCCGGTAAGGTCCGAGAAGACCCGGACTGTGGAATACATCCGGCTCTTCGATTACGACACGCTGGAGAACAACGAGTTTGTTGTCGCCCGGCAGGTCATCCATGACGGGACAGAGCGGATAAGGAATGATATCCTCCTGTACATCAATGGTATCCCGCTCGTCAATATAGAGTGCAAGGATCCGGCGAGCCTAGCGGAAGACTGGCATACCGCATATGCCCAGATAAAAAAATACGAGAAGATCGTTCCCGAACTCTACAAGTATATCCAGATCGGGATGGCGGCCGAGCAGATCGTCAAGCACTTCCCCATCGTTTCATGGCAGGAGGGTGTGAAGACCGATGAATGGAAGATCGAAGGGATGGAGCCGCACGATGCCGCTATCGCGATGCTTCGGCCTGAGTGCCTTCTCGACATCATCCGGTTCTTCCTGTTCATGCGCAGAGAGATGGGCGAGGACACCAAGGTCCTGCCCCGCTACATCCAATACCGGGCAGCAAACAAGATTGTTTGGCGTGTCCTTGATAACCTCGCGGGGAAGACGGACCGGAACAAGGGACTTATCTGGCACTGGCAGGGATCGGGCAAGACCCTTACGATGATCTTCGCTGCAAACAAGCTCTACCACCAGCCGGCACTTGAGAATCCCTCGATCTTTTTCATCGTTGACCGGATCGAGCTCGAAGATCAGCTGTATGAAGAGTACAACGCTCTCACGATAACAAAACCTGAGATTATTGGCACTATAAGGGAGCTCAAGCGAGTACTGATTGCAGAGCAGGGAAAAGGCCGGCGGGACATCATGATCACTCTCATCCATAAGTTCCGGCCTGAGGAGTTGAGCGGACTCCAGAAGGAACTGGAAAATCTTGATGGTGAGAATGTTACCACAAGGAAAAACATCATCGCATTCATCGATGAAGGTCATCGGTCACAGTACGGGCTGATGGCCGCCCAGATGAGGAGGGGCATCTTTAAAAACGGATTTTTCTTTGCCCTTACTGGGACACCTGTAAATCGTATTGGAAAGGACACATACACTGAATTCAGCTATCCTGAAGAAGGGGAACTTTACCTTGATCGCTACTTCATCCGCGAATCGATAAACGACGGGTTCACAGTGAAGATCGCTTACCAGCCGCGTCTAGAGAACGAGGCTGGTATCCACCTTAACCGGGATATGCTCCAAATCTTCCTCGAAACAGAGCTGGAAGAGATTCCGGATAGCTATCGGCAACCAGTAGAAGATGGCATAAAAAAACGACTCAACATCATAAAGGTCTATCTCGAAAACCCGAAGAGGATCGCCACTATCTCGAAGGATATTGCCGCTCATTTTCGAGAGAATATCGATGGCAGGTACAAAGCTATGGTCGTTACTGTCAGCAGGAGGGCGTGTAGCCTCTACAAGCAGGAACTCGACAAGCTGCTTCCGACTGAGTATTCCGAAGTCGTGATGACTTATCAGGATAGTGAACGGGACTCCGTGATTGCTTCCTTTAAGGATGGCGTGATGGAAGCAAATCCCGGATATTCAACGGAGGAAATTAATGATCAGATCCGGGAAAAGTTCCGGGAAGATGAGAATCCCAGGATTCTAATCGTCACCGATAAACTCCTCACTGGATTTGATGCCCCCGTCCTTCAGACCGTGTACCTTGACAAGCCTCTTAAGGAACACCGGCTCCTCCAAGCAATAGCAAGGACAAACCGGCCATACAAGGGAGTAAAAGAAGCCGGCCTCATTATCGATTATGTAGGTATATTGCGTGACATCCGGAAGGCTCTTGAAAAATACAACGAGACTGATATAAAAGGAGCCCTTTTCTCAACCGAAGAGATTGCAAATGAGTTCGTTATATTGATGAAAGAGCTTGCCGGGATGTTTAGGGATACACAAATCGGATCCTATGAGAAGGACACATTTCTTTCGGCGATCGAAATTCTTTCTACCGATGAATCATTGGCCGAAGGATTTGTCGATACGTATCGCGAGATGCGCAAGATCTTCGAGTTCCTTGGTCCTAATGAAATAAAACTTGAATATTTCGAGCAGTACAAGTGGTTCTCGGAGGTCTATTCGTATTATATTCGGATGGCGCTCAGGGACAAGCCCGATTTTGCCGAATATGTCCAAAAATATTTCGAGAAGACAGTGCGTTATGTCCATAAAACAACAGAGATCGAGAATATTGACAGAAACCTGCCGGTCATTGAATTCGGACCGGATTACCTGAAGATACTGGAAGAGAAAACTGCCAGTAAAAGAGAAAAGGCAGCAAATATTATCTTCACCCTCAACCGGTTCGTCCTCGTCGATCACCATCAGACGCCGGTCAACGAATCGCTGTTAGACCGTGTTGAAAAGATAATCAGAGCTTGGAAAGAGAAATCCAAGGATTATGAAGCAATATACCGTGATGGTGTCGCAATCATTAAGGAGATGCAGATCCTGGATGCACGAAGGGTACAGCTTGGACTTTCCAAACTTGAATATTCGATGTACCTCAAGATCGAATCACAGTGGGGTGATGATCCTATTCTTATAAGCGATATTCACCGGTTATCGGATGAAATGAACAAATCCATGTTCCCAGGCTGGATCTCCCAGGTAAGTGCAAAAAAGAGCATTGAGCAAGAGATTCGTCGGTTTATCCGAAGGTATGGGAAACAACGGGGAAAGAGCATCGAGGAGATTGACCAGATATATCTCAAGATGATCGAGAGTGTGAAATCTTATGCCGGCTCAAACTGATTTACTCACGATACCTTACACTGTTTCACACCGGGATGTTAAACACCCCCGGCTGGAATTCAGAAACGGCACTCTGCTTGTTGTCCTCCCGCATGGGCAAAATGAAGTGCGGATGTTGGAAAAACACCGGCAGTGGATTGAAAGGAAACACCGGTATATCCATGAGGTTCTGGCAGAAGCATCCCATTCAAAACTTGTATCAAGGACTCCGGATGAATTCAGGATGCTTGTAAATTATCTGACTGAAAATTTTTCAAAAGAAATTGGACGCGTCCCTAACAGAATTTTCGTTAAAAAGATGCGCACAAAATGGGCTAGTTTAAGTAAGAAGGGAAACCTTACCGTAAATTCTCAAGCGAAATATCTCCCTGAACCACTTATTGAGTATATTCTGTTTCATGAAATGGTTCACATAATTAATCCGAAACATGACACACTGTTCTGGAAGTATATCGAAGCAAATTTTAGGGACATTCCAGAAATTGAAAAGAGCCTTTGCTCATACTGGTATCAGATTGAACGAGTTAATCATTCAAAAATCTTTTAATAACATGCAGGTGTCACTTCAATTCCAGTATAAAGTGCTACTCGCCGTATCCCCAGTTCGACGACATAGGCGAATGGATCTTCCATGATAGCCTCATCCCGGAGAGGACAGGTCAGTGCGAAAACGGGTGAGTTGAGGTATCGCCACACCCGCTTTTCTATTCCGGCTTTCACCTTGGGAGATAGTGCGGAAGATTGCGAGGGCGTTTTAAAAAAATTATTTCGGATTGAGTTGAAATTCATCTAATGAGATGAGAAACCTGCTCAGATATTGGGCAAAAACTTTGAGGTTATCAAAATCAATTCCTTTTCCTTTTCCAGCCTCTATACCATTTTACGAGCTGTTTAACGTCGTATAAACCAATGACGAAAATGATGAGAATTAAAATTCCCAATGAATAAATTGTAGGTCCAATTTTTTCCGGAACTACGGTAATGGTTAAATTCTCTTGACCGATAAGTGATACATTAACAGATGTCTCCTTTACGATTAAAAAAGGGATCACATTTTTTCCGCCAGTTACAGAATAATTCTTCTTACCCAATACAACATCTATCGTAGAATTGGAAATATCTTGTTCGACTGAGTAACGAGTTCCGTAATCTGGTTTAATTTTAATATAATCACAATCAGAGCAATTAATCGATAAGTTAGAAGCATTACAGTATTTTGAGGTCAGGTCCTCATTCGTGTCGATAACAACAACCTTCGAATAACCCCTGGATACCATCCAATTTGATTATATGCCTGTGGATTGTCAAACCACAAGTCTTCATAGCTAGAATGGTTCATTGGGTCGTTATAATAATGATAGTATATCGTAGGATCAACATGGATCCATGTATCATTGATCTTGATTTCATTCCATTGATGATCTTCTGCTTTTGTTCCAACAATTCTCGATTCAAACCCAGATTTATTTGCAGTAAAATTAAAGAGAGTAGCCGCTTCCATGCAAGCCCCCGTTTTATAATATGAAATGAAATAAGGATCATTGGAAAAAAGCAAATATGATTTTATTCGTGGATTCTTAAAATCTCCAAATATTTGGTAAGACCATGCTAATGAAAAAGATAAAAAAGGATTTGAATTGCTGCCATACGTTTGATAATAATCCTTCATCACATAGTTCGTAATCTCTTTTACCTTCACTCTTTGATCAGTCGTGAGACTCAGATTATTGGTGAAGAAACTTATTTCTTGGTCAATATGGGGGTGAATGTCTAGGATATATAAATTATAAAAAATCCCGTAAGGAATGAGGTAAATCACCAGTAAAACCAATATTATCAATTTTTTGCTAATTTTCATGGATTCTATTCTTCCGACTTATTTTTTCTTAATTGATTAAAATATCGTATTCTAGGATGTGGTATTGGGAATTATCGAAATTGTTCTTCGGATTTTTATTTCTTCTCTCTTCTGACACCTTTGAATGGCTGTCCGTCTTGCTTGACATCAATAAATTTCCCAGTCGTGGTATCTCTTTTTACAAACTGATCCGTTTTGGGATTTAAGACCTGACTTCGGTCATCGACAGGTCCAATTCGGTAACCTTTTATGGTGTTCTTCGCCATTGCACTCACTTCTGCGATAATTTTAAACTCAGAATAAATCATCGCAATAAATCCATATCACTGTCATAATTAATACGCTACCTACTGAAGTGCGAAAGTGTCCCGGCCAAAGGAACCTTCCCGGTCCTGCATACCTGTGATGGTGAGTAAATATAGGCAGATATAGCACTAACTTAAGAAGCTCCAGTTTTAGTTTATTCTCCATTCCCCTAACCTCCCGTTCCGTCAAATTCATATCCAATCACGCAAATCTTACTTCTGCACCAATGAATCGGGAATTCCTGACGAGAATGGCCGCAATGGCGCGGAAGATGGGCGCTCCACCGTTTTTACAGAGAGTGTTCACCACCCTCGTCGTCCGGACCACCCATGTCGTGGAAGGGCTGGCCGGGATCATCAGAAACCCGCCGGTCGTGCAGTACCCTGAACAGGGATCATCGAATCGGATGTTTCCCTCACCGTTCTCCAAAACCCCAATCCCCCTCTTCTCACGCCAACGTTGACGGCTGGTGCGCCGGCTTACCGACCTGAAACAGCCTGAAAGGGCTGCCAAAGGATCCAGGGAAAATTGATTCCGCGAGCCGAAACGCCAGCCAGAGAACCAGACGAAACAGCCAGGGCGCTGCTTCCCGACCGACATTGTTGACACAATAGGAAAAAACGTGAAAACCCATGAACCAGGAAGAAGAACCGACAAAGGCGGTGGCCGAGCCGGATGGAATACCCGGCTCCTCCTGTCCCGCACACCGAACCGACAGTGACCGCTTACCAAGCATCACGGAGGAGTCGCCTGATAGACAGAACACGAAGCCCTTTCCCGGTGGCGATGACCGTTACCGGTGGGGGAATGCCGCCGAGCACGAAGCCCGGCGATTCCTGAAAGAACAGGGCTGGGATGTCAGCCTGTGGTACCGGCGGAATCCCCCGCCGGATCTCTTCGCCGTCCGGGAAGGCGAGCTGCTCGTGCTGATGGTCCGCCGGACTTATGTGAGACTGAACACCGCACACCAGGTCGCTGTCCATTTCGGGGAAGAACTGGCCCGGATGAGGTCGTTCTCACCGGGATCATCAGCCCGGAAGGAGTGCTGGATTCTCGTGCGGGGCGACGGGTGGAGATGCTACGAGATCCTCCCCCGTGGGATCAGGGCACTCCCGGGGAGCAGCACCAACCCGGCGGTCAGGGATGTACCCGAGTATCGGAACGAATCCGGCAGGGATGACCCCCGTGAGGTGGCTGTCTATGGATGAGAGAGAACAGGCCGTCCGGTTGCTTGCTGCCCCGGGCGGCGTGGTCGAGATCCGGGCCATCGCCGAGGACGGGACCCACAGCGGGTATTTCGATGATCCCCGCCTTCTTGCAGCATCAGCCGAGCTCCTGGACCTGTCCACCGTCCACGGCATCTACGTCACCCTGAACGAGCTGAACCCGGCCCTGCTCGCCCGGCGTTCGAACAGGGTGAAGATGCATCTCTCGCGGAAAGACTCCACCACCGCGGATGCCGACATCATCCGGAGGCGATGGTTCCCGGTGGACATCGACCCGGTCCGGCCCGGCGGAGTCTCATCAACCGACGAGGAACACGAAAAAGCCCTGAAAAAAGCAGAACACGTCGCCAGGTGGCTCAAAGACCAGGGTTTCCCGGAGCCGGTCCGGGCAGACTCCGGGAACGGTGCCCACCTCCTCTACCGGATCGACCTCCCAAACGACGAGACCAGCCGGGATCTCGTCCAGCGGTGCCTCGCTGCCCTTGCAGAGCGTTTCAACGATAGCACCTGTATCATCGACACCGCCGTCTCGAATGCAGCCCGGATCTGGAAGCTCTACGGCACCGTCTCCCGGAAAGGGGATGCCACCGCCGATCGACCCCACCGGAGGTCCCGGATCATCGCTGTCCCTGACGAAACAGGCATCGTATCGATACCGCTCCTGAAAACGCTCGCTGCCCAGGGCAACGATCAAAAACCGACCGAAAGACGATCCCCGAAGACGAAAATCTACGAGGACCCGCAGGCTCCCCTCGACCTCGACGCATGGCTCCGGGAGCACGGCATCAGGGTCAGCGCCGTGAAGTCCTGGAAGGGGGGCAGGCTCTTTACCCTTGAGGAATGCCCCTTCACCACGGCCCATAAGGACGGGGCGTTTGTCATCCAGTTCGAGAACGGCGCCGTCCACGCCGGCTGCCACCATGCCGGGTGCGGAGGAGGACGGCAGCGGTGGCAGGAACTCCGGAGGATGCATGAACCGGAGTATGCGGAACGGGAGAAACCCTCTCCCCCTCCCCGGAACTACGCCCTGACCGATGCCGGCAATGGAGAACGGCTCGTTGCCCGGTTTGGTGACGACATCCGGTACTGTGCGACAAACGCTTCCTGGTACCTCTGGAACGGCGCACTCTGGGAGAAGGACCGTTCGAACCGGATGTATCTCCTGGCAACCCGGGTGGCCCGGGATATCTACGATGAAAGCCGTGATGCACCCACCCCGGACCAGGCAAAAGCCCTCGCCCGGTGGGCGATCACCTCAGAGAACCTCCGGACACGAAAAGCCATGATCGAATCCGCCACCCCGCTTGCGGCAGTCGAGCTCGACGCCTTTGATGCC
>Ga0116141_10002366_pt1 | contig 16173 bp, 9 predicted proteins | sample AD_UKC097_MetaG_FD_89744 | JGI IMG/M metagenome (GOLD analysis project Ga0116141, IMG submission 89744) | Active sludge microbial communities of municipal wastewater-treating anaerobic digesters from USA - AD_UKC097_MetaG | ecosystem: Engineered > Bioreactor > Anaerobic > Digestate | place: USA...
GTTCGCCCAGTTTCCTGGCAAGCAGGCATAACTCATTCCTGCAATGTCAAATCCCCCTCTCAATGCAGCATCCAGCTCTCCACCGGCACAACATTCCCCGGCATATAGATACGCCCGTCTGTCGGAACACAGTTGACCGGATTAAGCGCGATATCGTAGGCGTTTGCGGTCTGTACCCGGACAAACGTTTCGCTGCGGGATGTGCCGGGCAGCACCTCAAACACCAGCTCAACCGCCGATAGACCTCCGTCAATCCCTTCCGCCCCGATCCAGTTGAATCGCCACGGTGAAAACGAACTGGGATACTGAACCGGATTGTACTCGAACATGGAGTGCGCCGTCTGTAAGCCCACCGAGGCCGGCTCCAGTAGCCGAAGCACCGTTGACTCGTACGAAACGACTAAGTCCAGGTTCCCCAGCGCCTGTGCACCCGTTAATTGAACAAGAACACGGATCGTCGCTCCCGGCTCCGTTTCCACATCGGATAATGTCAAAAGAAGATCCGCCCCGGCACACGGCTCCGTTCCATGAGCAAGCGGCGCCTTGGGACTTGCAGACTTGGCCGGTCCCACAACGGAGGCCTGGCGCTCGATAGCCTCCACATCCATATTCCCCGTTTCGGGACCGTGGATCTCGCCCGTTCCCAGGGTCACCCGTCGCGGAACCGGATTGCTGATATTCAGGGTATAGACCTCGGAGCCGCTGTCGCGATTGGAGGTAAACAGAATATGATCCCCACTCGTATTCCAGACCGGCTCGTCGTCAGTGGCCTCATTCGCGGTGAGACGGTTGACATTACCGCCGCTCATATCCATTACATAAATGTCCGCATTGCCGTCTCGGTCGGATACAAATGCGATCAGAGTACCATCCGGTGACCACGCAGGACTCCAATTGTTGCCCTGGCCCTGTGTGAGATTCTGCAGATTCTCCCCGTTTGAGTCCATCAGCCAGATATCCGGTGTACCCGCACGGTTTGAAGCAAATGCGATTCGTGTTCCGTCGGGGGATACGGCGGGATTGCGATCCACCGCGACGTCGTTTGTCAGTCGTTGCGGTGCGCTTCCCCCCGACTTGATGACCGCCTTAATCATCACGGGGCGAATCTGTACATTCACCCAGCCTCGCGTCAGCGTATAAAGCCACCACCGATATTCCTCCCCGCCCGTAGTCATGCCAAGATGCGGGCTGTAGTTTTGCTGGAAAAATACCGCAATTACGTATTCCTGGGGCACTTCCAGGTTCCCGACATCGACTATATGCCAGCCCGTTCCCGCCGGTTCCGTAGATCCCTCCGCAAGAGGGAGAAATGCGGGCTGGGCACCCTCCATGGCGAATATTTTCCATGTGAACGGAACGGGATTTGCCTGAATGTAGATATGGATCTCGGAAATCCGTCCTGCATCGGAATTGATTTTCACTCCCAGTGCATCGCCCCTCATTCCGGAGCAGAGCGCTTCGGCAACCGTTTCGTCAATCGCGCCGGAGTTGTAGGAAATTTCGGTATCCGCGCCGCCGTCACCGCCGAATCCCTCTTTGTAGATTTCAGGATTCCCGTCACGCTCGGAGACATACACCATTTGCGATCCGTCCGCGGTCCAGTCGGGATCGTAATCCGCCGCCGGATTCGAGACGGCCTGTACCGGCACAAATGTGTCGAACGGCAGCAGCCAGATATCCGCGTTCCCGCTGCGATCCGATACGAACAACATCCGGTCGCCCGTCGGAGAAACACTTGGGCTTGTATCCTGCGCAGAATTCCGCGTAATGCGCGTGGAACGCTGCGCCACTGCGTTCATCAGGAAAATGTCCGTATCGCCGTTTCTCTCCTCCGTGTAGAGAAACGGATCGGGCTTGGAACTGAGGACCGCCGGTCCGAACTCGGAGGTATTTCCATTCGGATAAATAATCACTCCATGGAGATTGACTCCTGCTGGAATGGTGCCGAGCACGACGAATTTGTTACCGAACAAATACGACGATCCGATCAGAGTTCTACCTTCATCATCGTTGTCCCAGTAAATCTCTACCTGGCTGCCATCGGGTGCGTCGGAGTTTGTCTGCCCGGACACCGTGCTCTGTTGTCGTTCGATTTTTGTAATAATCGGCGCTTCAATTCCATCGTTCCCGCCAACCAGGCGAATTCCGGCTCCAATGTTGCGTGTAATGGAATTCTGGCTGATCTGGTTCAGGCGCGACGTCGCCCCCTCGACCTGGACACCATTCCCGCCGTTCTCGGTGATCTGGTTACGCACAATCATATTGGAGTGCGCTCCGTCGTGTACCAGAATTCCATGAGACGCATTTGCGTTAATGATGTTGCCCTGGATCAGGATCTGATTGGCTCCCTGCTCCAACACAATACCCACATCATTCCCTCTTTCCCGCGCTCCCGATTCATACTGCTCCGGTTCTCCGATAATGTTGTTCAGGATCGCGACACGAGTATTCGCCCCTCGAACGACAACGCCCTTATACTTGTTGAATTCGATGTCGTTGCCGTAGTCGGCATTCGGAGAACCGATCACAATTCCCTGGCCCCCGTCAATTCGAATGCAATCCGTGGTTCTCTGGTCGAGCATGATACAGGACTCCACGGTCACGTTCCGGGTCCGGTCGCCGGTAATCACAATGCTGGGATTCACGGTAGCCGCCAGGTTTCCTCCCAGTCGTTCTTTCCCGATGGCAATGTCCTGTGAATTCTCGATCCACAATGACCCGCCGGGATTTCCGTTAATGAAAAAGCCGTATCGCGGAGACTTGCCGATCAGTTCCAGACCACTGGAGTCAACGATTTTCAGCCCGATACCGGTGTTGTTTTGAAGGCGCGGTCTGTCCAGCGTGATATTGGAGCTGCCGGTGAGGGTCAGGGCATCTCCCTTGTTGTCCTGGACCCAGCAATCCAGGAACTGAAAGCCTTCCGTTGATACGACCTCGATCGCTTTTGCATTCGAGCCGATAAAACCGTCTTTGACTACCACATTTCTGCTTGAATCAATGAATACACCCGTTCCGGTACTCCCCTGGCAGAATGAATTCGTCATATTGGTCATCGGGGTACAGAAGAATTCGGAATCTGCGACGTTCTCCAGGTGAATCCCATCCTGGCCGGATGATCCGATATAGATCGGGCCGCAGATGAAGGCGCTTGTGTTGCGCGCAAGGATTCCATGGGCACGTGTACGGATGGACCGTAATTCGTTGATTATGATGTCCTGGTTGCTTTCTCCGTCAATCAGGATCGCGCCGTCGTGAAGGAAGACGAGAACATCCTCGATCTTTATGTGATCGGAATCTCGACACTCAATCGCCGGACCGGTGGCGATACAGGGATCGTTATACCGCACATCGGACCATTTTTTACTGGTACCGAATTTGCAGGAAGAAATCTTCACCGAGGGATTCTCCGAAGAAGCGGTTGTATTCTTCAGGTTTTCCATCAAAACGCCGCCCTGTACATTATAGGAAAATGTGCAGTACCGGATTTCATTCGCGACGGCATTTCCGGCGATCCGAACGCCTCGCATTTGATTGGGACGATGATCCTCCGAGGAGCGGAATCCGAGTCGGTCACCGATAAAACATTCTTCGATTTGATTTCTGTCGCCACCGTCAATTGAAAACCCATGCCCGGTGTTCTGGCCAACGTTCGTTTTATACAGTACGTTGTCGCTTGCGCCTGCGGTAATTTGGACACCATCGCCCCGGTTTCCATAGTCCGCTCCGCTTTCGATCTCATCGTATGCAATATCGCATTCGGAGAATCGGTTATTCGATGTGCCGGAGCCGGTTATCAAAACACCGCTTCCCTGATTTCCGTAAGCGGAGCAATACTCGAACAGGTTGTCGTGGGTTCCGTTTCGAAGCACGATCCCATCGCCACCGTTGGCATTGACATCGGTGTACTTTCCGCCGCCCGCGTCCAGGGATAGAAACTGGTTGCCCTGATTGGTGGAGCCGCCGATCACCAGGCCATTCCCATCGTTTCCGAGAACCCTAATATGGTCCCCTTTATGCGCCCCATTTCCGCCGTCCAGTAGAATCCCGTCACCACCGTTATCCACGCAGTAGATGTCCTCCATCTCAACACCCTCTGCGTTCAGAATCGAGATCCCGTTTCCGCCATTATTCCAGATATACAACTCGTTGAGCGTATGGTGAGCGCCGCCTTCAATGAAGATGCCATCCCCCGTGCAGTCTTTCAGTGCATACTCCTCGGACAGATCTGAGCCTCGAATCATGCAGCTCTCCGAGTCGGTGAGCACAATTCCGTTCCTGCATCCCCGCACCATTCCTGTAAAGTAGTTCAACGATCCGCCGCTGATGGAAAGACCGTCTCCGGTACAACCCTGAATGGAATAAACGGTTAGCCCGTTCTCTCGACTATTGCTGATTCGTATCCCGTCTTCCGCACAATCTGCAATGAAATCGATATTGACCGCGTTCAAACCACCGCCGTCGATTTCGACGCCGTGCCCGGAACTACTCAGGATTTTGATGACTCCCCGGCTGGAGGATCGTCCCAACGTAACCCCGATAGCGCTCTCCAGGGTGATCTGCGGACCATCCATGGTTCCACTCAAAATGGTGGATTGCCCTGCAAGGCGGATTTCGTTCCCGCCTCGGACCGTGCCCAGAGTGAGTTGGTTGGCATTCAAGGCTTGAACGCTTCCGGTGAGCGTCCAAAGCGTGCTGCCGGGCATCTGAATCTGATCCTGGGGTCCCAATGTGATGGAGTCGGAGGCAACGGACGCCAGGGAATTAACTCGAATCACATCCCGATAGGAGGCCAGGTTGAATTGGGATGGATTGGAGGCAAATAAGGTCGTATTGACATAGTCTCCTTCTTCCCTGTCCTCGTCCGTTTCGTCCAGGGATTCGGTCCCGATCAGGGAGCGGTTTGTCTCATTTCCATGCTCGTCAAGAACAACCCTATATTCATATCGATATTCATAGCCCGGTCCGCCGGGAGAGTTTTCGGTATGAGTTCGGCGGAATTGCTGTTCATATCCATAAATCGGCTCATTGTTAACATCGTATCCGGTGATGATACGAACCTCCTGGTAGATTTGCTCAACGTGGATGTTTTCATCATCCCATTCGTTGAGAAACGGATTGAGTTGTCCACTTGCAATATTCACGGCCTCGCGCAACGAAATTCGTCCATTTGCGGCGTAGCTGCTGCCCGGATCGTTGACCAGAATGTCCGCGCCTTGCGGAAGCTGCGTGATTTCGGGCTGCACAAGACCGGCGGCACGTGTCACATTGCTTCGTGCGGACCCGCTGGGGGTCCAAACAATAACCGGAACCGATTCGTCCTCGTCGCCGACATCCGGCATTCGAACCAGAATGCTTCGCAGATCGGAATGAATCACGGTAGCGAATGTATCGCCGATTTGAACCCACGCGTTCAGGAGGTTCGAGCCACGTATGGCAAAACTCTCCCCTGCCTGGACAGCAGACGGCGGCATTTGCGAAATCTCCGGAGGATCGTACACGCGAAAGAAGAGTGTATTGCTGTCCAGGTCCCGATTGTAGTCCGTGACCACAACCCGGAGGCTGCCGGTCATTCCGCTGGGAACTCGGAAGAGCATGGATCGGGATGAGGCCGAAATAACCGTCGCATCAATGTCATTCACCTTCACGCCAAGCGCCCACGGGCCGCGCGGAGAATCCAGGTTCTCTCCCCGGATTTCGACAACACTCCCGGGCTGGTTATAGAATGGGTTCTGCTCATTTGTGGGCCTGGAGTACCCCCTCGTCGGACTGAGCTCTGAGATAAACGGAATGGGATCGACATAAAAGCGAGTCGGGGCGGTGGCTACAGTGGATGAGGCGGTTGTCTCCACGGTGACGGTCAGATACTCAAAGTTGGGGACCAGTCGGGGAACTTCGACCACCATCTGATTCGGACTGACCACCTCAAGCACCCGGGCATAGTAATCGCCGAACCGGACAATGTTGCTTCGAGGATCCGACTGGAAATGCTCGCCGGAGATGATCACGGAAGACAATCGTCCGCTTCGACCCGGATTCAGTTGAGTGATTCGGGGACTGAACGGATCGCCGATCTGGACGAAACAGGTTTCGAGCGGAGTCGGCCCGGCGGGAGAAAGCTCCCATCCCAGAGGATTCAGCAGATAGCCCATCATGCCTGCAACCCGTTCGCCGATTTTGCCGAGCGAGGAAATTCTTCCCAGGACAGCGGTAATGGCATTCGAGGATCGGAGAGCCGAAGAGAGCGTGTCGGAGAGTCGCTGTCGTGCGGCAGACAATCCCGCATTGGTCGCAGCCTCGGAGATCCCTTTGCCCATTTCCATAATCATGCGGAAAATGATTTCGAGAGTTCGGTCCTCCGCTCCCGGCGGATAGAGCCGTCCGGCTTCCTGGGTCAAAACAATGGACGCCTTAATCGCTGCTTGTTTGAGCGCATCTCGAAGGAAACTTTCTTCCGATCCGGATGCCAGGCTCCACAGATCGACCACGGCAACACCGATATTGATGATCATGGCACGATTGGCGTTTTCGATACCGCCATCAATGTTTCGGATCGTCTGAAAATCCTGTGGATCGTTTTGGGACATCCCCCCGCTGTAAATCCGCATGGCATAAACGCCCTCTTGATTTCGATTGATGCGGAATCCGCCGGAATCCGGCCCGATCCAACTCGACACATTGTCGAAGGCATAACTGATGGAATAACTGACAATGTCGATGCGCTGCGTCCATTGGTTGGAAGGCAGCATAGAAATTTGTTCTTCGCCCAGACGACGGATGCCGCGCCGGGCCGCCAGATACGGATTTCCCAGGCCCATCGGCATATCGGCAGGGTCCACTCGATAAAACGCAATCAGCCAATCCAGCGGACTGTAGTTGCACGTTTCCGGGTATCCCACCGTGATCGCACCGGAATCGGAATCGTATTCCGCATAAACATAGTCCGCTCCTACTCGACGGAGCAGCACGGACTGGCCCGCCGACCCGGCCATGGGGGAGGCATTCGTATATCGTCCCGCCTGTGAACGGGCCATGGGCGAAAGCCAGGAACTGAGCGAGGCATCGGCTTGTCGAATGGTAGACGGTTTCGCACCGGCAGGAGTATCTGTGGAGAAAACCAGTCCGGGCGGCAGATTGTCCATAATGGCAATCACCGCCGCAGACCAGGCCGCGAATACCGCGGGATCATCGAGGCCGTTCGCACCCTGCGGATAGCGCTCGGCTATGACGCCTGCCAGAGTCGCCACTTCGGGAATGCTATCCAGCAATTCCATGAATCGGCGAACCGCAACCGGATTGTCGGTCGCAAAAAACGGGTGAAGATAGAGCAGCGTTTTCGCCGTACTGAGCGCATTGACCTGCACCGTGGGATTGGCCTGTTTGACACCCTTGGCCCCGGTCCCCTCATCCATACCGGGAAGCATCAGTGCCAGGAATGTATTATTGCCTTCCGCATCGGAGACTGCACCAATCAGGGATATCCCATCCAGCTGAGTGTCCACGTTGAAATGGCCTTGCGTATCAATGGCGTTGGTTTCATCGTACCCGGTCACAATTGTGAAATCCTGTGCGTCAAGCCCACCACCCAGAGCAAGAGTCCCCTGGATCTCCTGAGTGACCGTGAACTGGTCTTTGCTTTGTGCGGCTCCACCGGGAGTAAGCACCTCAATCAAACCGGATTGGGCCTCTTCCGGCACACGGATAACAATGGAGGTTCCGGTGAGTTCCTGAACGGGAGCAGGAATGTCGCCGATTCGGACCAGATTGTTCTGCAGCGAACCGCTTGCGAAGTTCTCACCGTACACGGTTACCAGTGCACCCGGACTCCCACTGCGTGGCTCAAATCCCCGGATCGTTGGAGGAACCCCCAGGTAATCGCCGGTCAAATCTCCCGCTGGAATCAACCGAACGGCATAGCGAAGAATCTGCCGGGCATCGTCTTCTGTCAGCACACCGTCTCCAATGCTTCGTCCACCCGTTCCAGGGTTGGGATAGACATCCCCCTGGAGAACCTGTTCCGCGGTGAGTGTCTCCAGACCGGCAATCGCGCGCAGAACCACAAGCGCATCGCGGCCGTCAATGGTTCCATCCGCCGTGACATCACCCAGCTGAATCGTGCCCTGGGCCGATGAAATCGGGGCAATCCAAAGAAGCAGACCAATAACCAGAAAATACGTGAAGATACCGGAAACTGTTGAACGATTGGTTTTCATTGCGAGACCCTCGATCCTCAGAATGATTGACCGACGATATTACGTGGCCCGGCCTGAAAGCACTTTCAGCAGCGGGCACACCCACGAAGATAACGATATCATGTTGCATGTTTTGATTTGTGTCAAGAAGAAAAATTGCTTTACAGAACTCCCCCCCGCAAGATACCGGAATACCTGCTTGCTCACCCGCTCTGTGGGAATCTTGAAAAACTCGTTCTTGCAGGGCCAGGAGTCAATACAAGGTCCTGCACGAGGTGATAAAATGCCGTGGTTTGAAGTTCCAACAGTCAAGAACGGGAGACTGGGGTAATGAAGAAACAGCCCGGATTCACATTGATTGAGTTGCTGATTGTGGTGGCGATTATCGGAATCCTGGCAGCCATCGCCGTCCCCAATTTCATCAACGCACAAACCAAGGCCAAACTGAGCCGTGTCTATGGAGACCTGAAATCGCTGTCAAGCGCCCTGGAAATGTACCGATTGGACAACAATACCTATCCGGGCGGCGCGAACTGGACAGGCACAAAGTGGTGGGCAAAACACACCTATCGGTATCATATACTGACCACTCCTGTCGCCTATATCGCATCCATTCCCATCGATCCGTTTCAAACCGCAAGTCCTCAGAATATCAAGCCGGGTTTGGACAGCATTTGGGATGGGGGATATGTCTACGACGACGACAGCCGATCCGGGCATACGCTGAATGTTTACGGAAATGCCTATAAATACACAGTTCGCAGTCCCGGTCCCGCTTTGGACTGGAGCCTGGCTCATGCTTCCTACGTGGCCTATTACGCCATTTCAAACGGCCTGATCAGCCAGGGTGTGGTGGCGTGTCTCGGCCCCGGAGGAACGTTCTTTTAAGGGACCTCCCATGAATCGGAAAAACGACGATCCCGACACAAAGTCCTTGCTTGACATCGCGTAAGGTGAATATACTATGTTGACAAGGAATCAATTGGGATTGACTGCCGAAAGTGACTTTTGAGTGAAAACCGATGAAACAACACCATTCCATGTTCGCACAGGCACTTGTCAACGGTCTTTCAGCCCGTCCTCTTCCCAGCAAGAGCGATATACGGAAGGCAACAAACGCACTTTCGAGGGCGTACAAAGATGGTTTTCTATCCCTGGAGGTCTACAGGTATTTCCTGCGTCATATCCTTGCCTATGAAATCCAACAAGAAATCAACCGAGCTCTAAAAAGCAGGTATTTCAGGCTCATGGGAACAATGCTCGAAGAAAGCCTTGGCCTCGTGTTATCGCGCCCCGGAGAACGAATGAAATGAGTACGGAACGGAACGGGGATTTATCAGACACTGTCAGAGATCGGGCCGGTCAAAAGATGGACCGGGAAGACGCAGATACAGGAGGGCCGGACAGAGAAGGTATCTCGTACCCCACCGTCAATGCAGATACCGATAAACTTGACGGTCTGTCCCCGGAAATTCATCGAACGCTTCGGATGATCATGGGATTCTCCAGCGAATCTCTCCAGAATCCAATCTTGGAGAAGATCAACGATGAGCATATCCACAAACTCCTCGATTATAGGCACCAAGATGAAGTCAATAATTTCAGGATTCGTTGCTCGAGCCAATGGTTTGCGCTTCTATATGCCATCCTGGGTCTTGGCGTGTTCGTCTTTCTGATCGTTTATCTTCTTCCGACAGACAAAGAGCTCCTTCTTGACCTCATCAAACTTCTGGTTGTCTTTATCGGTGGATTCGGCAGCGGATTCGGCGTAAAGAGCTATCTCAGTTCAAAAGAATAAGTCCGTTCCTCGGCCACCATAAACTCAGCCTCCCGCATCGGAACTCACGGACTCACTCAGCGCCTCGGCAGTACAAATCAGTTCCCTTCGCGCGTCAACGCCGTCTTTGAATCCAACTTCACGCAGCCGTTTCAATCCGACATGCGCGCCGTCATTCACGGTTCCGCATCCGAACCACCAGACTCCGTGTGGCTGCAACATCAGAATATCCTCGATATCCCGTTTCCAGCTTTCCTGCAGCGGATGGGCAAACGGCCAGCGCCCCCAGGTCATCACGCCTCTCGGAAGATAGAACACTTGCATCCCCTCCGTTTTGGGTTGCGCAATGCACAATTCCATCATGGCATACCGTCGATTCCACTTTTCATATTCATAAGTCAGCGCACCCCAGTGGGGAAACTCGGCGTGGAAGTTCCGCAGGTGGACCTCCTGATACACACCGTAGTCGGTATTCCCCGTCTCACAAATCATGAAGAGATCGCCGTCAAAGCCCTTGCCGCGAAGGATTTCCTCGACCGCCCGCAAGACTTTGAATCGGGAAAACGTCGTATATTCCCTCCATTCGGGGGCATCCATCCCACGCGGGTCCAGGGGATGACCGATTTCGGAAAACGGCCGTTTCCCGTGTTCCTTCGCCCATTGATTGTACCGGTCAATTCGATGAGGCACTTCAACTCCCGCACCCTCCAACTCGATCACATAGCCATCCACTCCGGGGAATTCCTCCACGACCTCCTCGCAAACCTGGCAGGCCCGCTCCACCAGGCCGGGGGCATCGGTATCATAGACTCCGATCGGGCGCGGGAACGGAACACCGCTGCTGTTGTCGAAAGTGTTGTAGGGAGTTCCTCCAAATACTTCCGCGTCGAAATAGGTAAGGCACAGGTTGAATCGAATCTTGATCTTCCGTTGATGCGTCTCCTGGATTACCTGACGAATCAATTCGTTCTTGGATTCGATAACCGGGTTACCGGGAAATTGATCCTGAAAAGGCAATCTGGAGTAATAGCCGGTAGTGAGCCATTTGATACAGATGACAAGCGAATTCATCCCTGCTTCCCGCATGTCATCGAGCAATAGACGGTAGTCATCCGGACCAAATTGCTCCATGCCTCCCGCCACGGGGGCGGTGTAGTCCCAGAATCCGTATTCTTCCAGGAAGGGTTCGATAATCCTGGCAGGCTGTTCCACACGGGCCACGGATGAATTCTGCAATGCCAGTGTACATCCGGCGGTCAGACCGGCCTGCTTCAAAAATTCTCTGCGTGGAAACATCTTCTATCTGCTCCTTCCATTTGTGGGCTTTGGAAAGAAATCATAAACATGGAACATCTATTTACGAATACGCCTCACGATCTTTGTTAAATCCGACAAAAAGAAAGATATTATGTAAACTTACATCTTGACAAGCATGGAAATTGCGATATAATACCACTGAATTTAATAGACTTGGATCTTCACAGGCCAATTTAAGAAATGGCCTGCAATTCCGATAAATGAGGGAAAGAATGACCGAAGGAGAAACTTGACGAGGTGGTCCGGCTTGCCGGTCCGCCACATAAAAACGCCTCAACGGGAGGGGCAAGACGATGCAGAATACAGGCAATGTATTTCAGCCGACTCAAGAGTGGACAGTTCCGATTGAGCTGCTTTATTTTGTATTGGGGGCCATTGTGATCGTTTTTCTTCTGAACGGCCTCATCCATCTGGTCCGGTATCTCGAACGAGTCGGTCGGGCATCCGACAAGTACAATAAGCTGATTGAGGAACTGGGGATTTCCCGCGCGGAAAAATCCTGTCTGAAACAGTGTTATGCGGATCTTGGGATAAAAGACAGGTATAAATTCCTGGACGATCCCCACGAATTCGAGAGAGCGCTTCAGTGGGCTGAAAAACGTCCCTCAAGAAAAATGCTCATCGGAAGAATCCAGGGGAAGTTGGAAGTGCGCCGCGCGAAGGAGTTTAATCCCTTCACCGGTCCGCAGCGCGGATCTGTTCGGTCGAGATCCGCCGAACCGTTTGCGGTTTGACTATCGTGCCTTCATAATCTCCGAACCCCGGGCCGGCTTGGAAATGGAGAGCATGTCACCGGAATCGACACTCTCCCCAAGTTCCGGCCTTTTCAACATCAGGTAGCGCTGAAGATACTCCTCCCAAATCATGGCACGGAACGCATCAATTTTATCGTCACGAACCAGGTTCACCGTACACCCGCCGAATCCGGCGCCGGTCAGCCGGGCACCCTTCGCGCCGGATAGGCGAGCCACCTGAACCAGTACATCCAGTTCGGGACAGCTGATTTCATAATCATCCCGGCAGGAACGATGCGAGTCATTCATCAGCTCGGCAAACTGCAAAACATCGCCGGAAGACAGCGCTCGAAAAGACCGCTCCACACGCGTGGCCTCCGTAAGAACATGCCGCACCCGCTTGCGCAGCTGAAATCCGTCCTCCGTTTCGCCGAACACAGAACCATCCCGCATTCTGCCCAGACGCCCTTCGACTTCATCAGGATCTTCCTTGAGGAATTCCGCGATCTCTGTCCAGGAGTAGCCTTCTTCGTGAAAGAGAGACATCGCCTGTTCCAATAAGTTCTCAGGGCCGCATTCGGGACCAATCAACTGAGACAGACGCGCACAATTCCCATAGGAACCGAAACGCTGTTTTTCGAGCATGGCCACGGCGATACGGCATTCGATGGGTCTACGGTTGTAAAGACGCATGGCCGCCCTGGTTTTTTCCTCGCGGATGAGACTGTTGCAGATCACAATCGACCAGCCTTCGGGCAACGGAACAGGCGAGGCACGAAGCGGAAAAAAGTCGATTTTCAGAGCTTGTCCCGCCTCACCAAGAAGGCAGATTGCCTGGTCCATGCCGCCACCCTGGGTTCCCACATAATGCTCCGCAGAAGCCAGCATCTCAGCGAGAGAAGCGCGCTCATACGGAATCTCATTGGCTTCCAGGAATGCCAGTGCGGACGCCACAACCAGGGCGGAAGAAGAACTCAGCCCGCTTCCGGGCGGAATCGTGCCAGTGATCAGGCAATCGAATCCATGGAGAGCCTCCAACGGTTTGGGATTCCTTTCCCAGTCGATGACGCCCTGAATCCCAGCCTTGACATAGTTTCCCCAATCGCCCGGATTGCCGGGTGGGATTCGACATTCCAGCGTAAAAGTAAGTTCGGAATAAAGGGGATCGACATTGCGGACTTGGACCGTCTTGTCCGTGCGAACACCAACCGCCGCATAGATGGCCTGCTCCAGGGACATGGGCAGAACCGGGAATCCGTTGTAATCCGTGTGTTCGCCGATGAGGTTGACACGGCCCGGCGCGCGAACAATGAAGTCGCACCAGTGGCCGTAGATTTGATGGAAAAGCCGGGGAAATTCGGTTGATAAGTCCAATAGAATCAACCCTCACCTGACCTCCCCCAATCTTTGGGGGAGGAACTCTGCTCGGCTCTATGCTTCCCCCCGAAGATCGGGGGGAACACAAGGGGGGTTGAAGTCATGGTCCCACCTTTCCGGGGCACATGGCAACATCCCCCTACCCCAGAAACGCCCGAACCGTTTCGACCAGCTGATCCCGTTTCACTGTCTGCTGACCGGCGGTTCCCTTCTCCTTCCATTCCTCGTGCGTATCGGCTTGTTTCCGTTTGGCCATGCCGGTCCCAAGGTCCTTGATGGAAACAGTTCCCTGTGTGAATTCATCGCCGCCCGCAATGACAGCAACATCCATCCCCAAGGCGTTGGCATACTTGAGCTGCTTGCCCAGGCCTTTTGCCGTGCCGGTATACAACTCCGTAGGAATGCCCGCGTGTCGGAGTTCCTGGGCCATGCGAAGATATTCGCCTTTGTGCTGGTCATCCATTACCGTGACCAGAACACGCGCCGTGCACCGGACATCAGGAATGAGTCCCAAACTATCCAGTGCGGCCAGCAAACGGTCGATTCCCACCGAGGCTCCCGTAGCCGGAATTTCCTCATCGGAGAACCGTCGAATGAGATTGTCATATCGTCCCCCGCTGAACACGGACCCGAACCGTGGCGCATCAGGCAGGGTCGTTTCAAAGATCGGGCCGGTGTAATAGTCCAGGCCACGCGCCAGGGTCGGATCAATGATCGCAAGGTCTTCGGCAACAGAGACCGCGTCCAGATACCCGGCAATTCGATTCAATTCCTCGATCCCCTCCTGTGCCGCCTCGCAATCGCTCAACACTTGGGAGACATTCTTCAACACACCCGTTCTTGTCCCACTTGGGATCTCAAGGAATTCGCAGAGTTTCTTGATTTGTGGCGGTTCAAGTCCCAGCCCACGAATCCGGTCGCCGGATGCGTCTACCCTCCCGTCGGCGAGTTCCTTCATCACGTCCTGTATCCCGATCTTCTCCAATTTGTCAATCACGCGAATGACCGCATTGACTTTTTCGGCAGGGATTCCTGCATGAGCCACCGCTGCGTTCAGGACCTTCCGATTGTTGATGTGAATGACAAACCGCTCGATCCCCAGCGCCTGAAGAGTATCGTGCATGGCGAGGATGATCTCGGCATCGGTGAGCACATCAGGGCAGCCAACGGCATCCAGGTCGAACTGAATGAATTCCCGATACCGTCCCGGATCCGGTTTCTCGGCTCGCCAGAGAGTGCCGACCTGGTATCGGCGGAACGGCTTGGGGAGATCGGGATACATGGCAACCACGCGCGCCAGCGGTACGGTCAGGTCGTACCGCAGGCCGATATCTTCGTTCTCAGGATTGGAGAATCGAAAGATCTGCTTGTTGGATTCCTCGCCGCCCGGTCCCAGCAACGTCAATGCGTATTCCTGGGCCGGCGTATCCAACGGCAGAAATCCGAATCGCTCGTAGCATTCCCGGACGGTTTGAATGATCCGTTGACGGGCGATCATCTGGCCGGGCAGATGATCCTGAAATCCTTTGAGTAATCGAGGTTGCACTGTGTTCGACATGGTTCCGTTCCGCAGAGATTATTTCGTTGTGGATTGATTCTGTTCTGTCGGCTGCTCCCGTTTGGTGTACAGGCCGCTCAGATCCGGCGCTTCCTCCTCACCGTAACGATAGACAACGTCGGTATCCATATTAGAGGTTGTCTTAATGGTGCTGGGGAAGTTCTCGCCCTGCACCCCGGTGGAAATGGAAATCTCGCCCCGGGCTTTAATCAGAAGATCCGCTCCAAGGAGACGACCTTTCTGGATATCCAAAAGCATTTCCCCTTCCTTTTCGGTAATCATGGAATTGATACAGTAGGTCATCTTCACGGCAGCCCCCATGGAGGCGGGGCTGTCTACGGACATCGTGGCATCCTTGATCTCGGCCTTGGATTTCATGCCGATGACGGCGACCTGGATACCGTTCCATTCCTTAATCCCCCGCAGGACATACTCCTCACGGTTGACCGCATCAACGGAAGCGCCGGGGAGCTCGACTTTCTTCTCATCCACCCAGGTTTCGTCGACTTCAACCGGATGATCCGGCAGCGCGGGAAAATAATCGAACTGCCCGGAGTTGGACATCGGACTCCCCGGCATGGTTCCCGATCCGCCGAGAGCACTCGCTCCCTCTTTCGTTGTTACATGACCCCGATTGTTGACCGTAAGCTCCACGGACTGGTCTTTCAGTCCAAGCATCTCGGCGTAATCGACTTCCCCCTGCATCATCGGCATCCCGCTCATTTTCATTTCACTTACGGAAGACTTCAGCTGAGTAGACTGATCGTCCTTGATCTCCAAGACCTGAAAATCCATGCGGATTTTCATGAGTGTGTCAATCGGCATCTGGGTGCCCTCCGGCCCCATTGTCCCTTTGTTTTTTACTTGGATGCTCTGCTCAAAGGTCTCACCTTTCTGGAATTTCAATTTCAAATCCACCGGCGCGGCGACAATCGCCATAGAGCAGACCAGGATACTGATGACGAGCAAACTGCGACAGAAACTCTTGAGCATGAAAACTGCACTCCTTCCCAATTTCGGATAAGAAGATCAGGATACCACGGCCATTTTGATCCCGTTAGGGATTACGACGATTGCCCTTAGGGATACCCAGAATCCAGAATCCCTCCCCCCAAGCCTGGGGGAGGTCAGGTGGCAATGCCATTAAGTTAAGGATAGGGTTTGTAGGCTTGGGAGAAGAAGGGACGTTCACGAAAGATGCGTTTTTGCGGGAATGTTCGA
>Ga0116141_10002374_pt1 | contig 16142 bp, 13 predicted proteins | sample AD_UKC097_MetaG_FD_89744 | JGI IMG/M metagenome (GOLD analysis project Ga0116141, IMG submission 89744) | Active sludge microbial communities of municipal wastewater-treating anaerobic digesters from USA - AD_UKC097_MetaG | ecosystem: Engineered > Bioreactor > Anaerobic > Digestate | place: USA...
CGCAGCGCAAGCTGGAGGAACAGCTGCGCTGGCAGGCCGAGCACGACAGCCTCACCCAGCTGCACAACCGCGCCTGGTTCGAACGCCAGCTCAACCTCGAGCTGCAGCGCCTGCGCCAGCAGGGCGAGAGCGGCGCGCTGCTGTTCATCGATCTGGACCGATTCAAGTACATCAACGACACCGCCGGCCACAGCGCCGGCGACGAGCTGCTGGTGGAAGTGAGCAAGCGCATCCGCGCCCAGCTGCGCCCCGGCGACCAGATCGCGCGCATGGGCGGGGACGAATACGCCATCCTGTTGCGCAACGTGCTGCCAGAGGGCATCGCCGCGCTGGCGGACACGATCCGCACCGCGGTTTGCACCGCCCCCTTCAGCCACCGCGGCAAGACCTACCGCATCACGCTTTCCATCGGTGCCACCGCGATCAACGGCGGCACGATCACGCCCGAGGACGCGATGGCGCAGGCCGATCTGGCGTGCTATCGCTCCAAGAACTCCGGCCGCGCGCGCTGCTACGTCTTCGATCCGAGGCACGACGACATCGGCACCATGACCGAGGAACTGGGCTGGTCCACGCGCCTGCAGGACGCGCTGGTGCAGGACCGTTTCGAGCTGGTGTTCCAGCCCATCGTTCCGCTCGCCGGCATCGAGCAGGAAAGCGGCGATCAGCCCGCCGCCGAACTCTGGCAGCGCCAGTTCCAGCGCAATCCCGACGAGCTGGCGCTGTACGAAGTGCTGCTGCGCCTGCGCGGTGCCGACGGTGACCTCATCCTTCCGCGGACCTTCCTCCCCGCGGCCGAGCGCTTCGGCCTGATCGCCGAGATCGACCGCTGGGTGATCCGCCGCGCCATCCGCGCGCTGCAGGAGGTGCGCGGCCACCACCGCAAGATCGCGCTCACCGTCAACCTTTCGGCCGACAGCCTGGCCGACGAAACCCTGGTGGACTTCATCACCGATTGTCTGGTGCGGCACGACGTCGATCCGGGATCGCTGATCTTCGAGGTCACCGAATCGGGCACCCTCGCCGACATCGTCGGCGTGAAGGCCCTGCTCCTGCGCCTGCGCCTGCTGGGCTGCCGCATCGCGATCGACGACTTCGGCACCGGCTTTTCGACCTTCGCCTACGTGCGCGAGCTTGACGCCGACTTCCTCAAGATCGACGGTTCCATCGTGCAGGGCCTGCCCGACGATCCGCTCGACCGCACCGTCATCGCCGCCCTGGCCGCCGTCGCCGAAGTCACCGGCAAGCGCACCGTGGCCGAATGGGTGGAGAACCTCGAAACCATGCATGCACTGTACGAATGCGGCGTCACCTATGCGCAAGGCAACGGCATCGGACATCCGCGGCTGCAGCTGCTGCCGCAGGGGCCGCAGATCGCCGCCGAGGCACGCGCGCCCGAACGCGGCGAAGCCGCGGCCGCACGCGCGGCCGATGAGGACAAGGTCGTGCGCCTCGCGCCGGGCGCACGGCGCTGATGCAGTTCCTCTGGTACGACCTGGAAACCTTCGGGCGTGACCCGCGCCGCAGCCGCATCGCGCAGTTCGCGGCGATCCGCACCGACGCGCAGCTGCGCCCGATCGAAGCGCCGCTGAGCTTCTTCTGCCAACCTTCCGACGACCTCCTGCCCTCGCCCGGCGCCTGCCTCATCACCGGCATCACGCCGCAGCGCGCGCGCGCCGAAGGCCTGCCGGAAGCGGAATTCACCGCGCGCATCCACGAGGAAATGAGCCGCCCCGACACCTGCGTGGCCGGCTACAACAGCCTGCGATTCGACGACGAGTTCATCCGCCACCTCTTCTACCGCAACTTTTTCGATCCCTATGCGCGCGAGTGGCGCCAGGGCAATTCGCGCTGGGACCTGATCGACACGGTGCGCATGGCGCATGCGCTGCGCCCCGACGGCCTGGAATGGCCGCTGCGCGAGGATGGCGCGCCGAGCTTCCGGCTGGAGCAGCTCGCCGCCGCCAATGGCCTCGTGCACAGCCAGGCGCACGAGGCGCTGTCGGACGTGGAAGCCACCATCGCGCTGGCGGCGCGGCTCAAGGAACGCCAGCCGCGCCTGTTCGACTACGCCCTCGCCCTGCGCGACAAGCGCCGCGCCGGCGCCCTGCTCGACTACGTCGGCATGTCGCCGGTGCTGCACATTTCCCAGCGCTATCCCGCGGCGCAAGGCTGCGGGCGGCTGGTGCTGCCGGTCTGCCCGCACCCGCAGATCGCCAACCGCATCCTCGTGATCGACCTGCACGAGGACCCCGCGCCGATCATCGAGCTTCCGGCGGCCGACCTCCTCGATCGCCTCTACACCCCGCGCGCCGATCTTCCCGAGGGCGTCGCGCGCGTCGGGCTCAAGGAAGTCCACCTCAACCGCGCCCCGATCCTGGTCGAACTGCGCCATCTCGAATCCGGGCAGCTCGCGCTCTTCGGCATCGACCTTGCGCGCCAGCTCGACCACGCCGCGCGTCTGCGCGCCGCACCGGGTCTGGCCGAGAAGCTGCGCGAAGTCTTCGGCGCGCCGCGCGCCGACGCCGGCCCGGAGGATCCGGAGCTGGCGATCTACTCCGGCTTTCCCGCGCCGGGCGATACCGCGCTGTTCGCCCGCGTGCGCGAGTGCGCCGGCAAGGCGCCGGCCGGCGGCCGCTTCGGTTTCCGCGATCCGCGCTACGAAGAGCTGGCCTTCCGCTACCGCGCCCGCGGCTGGCCGCAGGCGCTCTCGGACGATGAACAGGCGCGCTGGCAGGAGCTTCGCCGCCGCCGTCTGGCGACCGGCAGCGGGCTGTCGGAATACGACCTGCCCGGCTACCGGGCCGAAATCGCCGAACTGCGCGCCCGCGCCGAGCCGGGGACAGGCGCGCACGCGATCCTCGATGCGCTGGAAGACTGGGGCAACGCGGTGGAGGCATCGCTGACCGGCTGAAACCGCCCGCGCAGCGCAAGCCCGCCCGTCACCTCGCGGCGCCCTCGCGCCATACCCGCCTGCGCCGCTCGCGCTCGCGCACGAGGTCGTGGATGCCCGTGGCGTCAATGCGCAGCCGGATGGCACCGGCCTGCGCGGTGTTTTCCAGCGCGATCCCGCGCTCGCGGTAGCGCGCCAGCACGTCCTCGCGCGGCAGGCCGAAGCGGTTGCGGTAGCCTGCGCCGATCAGCGCAAGATCGGGTGACACCGCGTCGAGAAAAGCCTCCGAGGACGAGGTTCGGCTGCCGTGGTGCGGCATCACCAGTACCGGCGCGGACAGTCCTTCGAACGGCTCGCGCAGCAGACGCTGCTCGACGAGCTGCCCGATGTCACCCGGCAAAAGAGCCAGCGGCACACCGTCCGCCGTTTCGATGCGCAGCACGCACGAGCTTTCGTTGGCGAGGTAGGGAAAGTGCTCGGGCGGGTGCAGCAGTCGCAGCACGAGTCCGTCGAAGCGCCACTCGCGCCCGGCCGCGCAGGGTGATTCGCCGGCCTGCGGTCGCGCGCGCGAGGAGAAGGTCTGCGCCGGCGCGTAGGCACGCCGCACCGCGTCCGCGCCGCCGGCGTGGTCGTTGTCGCCGTGGCTGACGAGGAAGAGGTCGAGCCCGGAAACGCCCAGCGCGCGCAGCGCCGGCACCACCGCGGCCTCGCCCATGTCCAGCCCGCCGGGAAAGGCCGGGCCGGCGTCGTAGAGCAGCGTGTGGTTCGCGCTCTGCACCAGTACCGACAACCCCTGCCCGACGTCGAGCACGGTGAGGTCGATGCTGCCCGGCGGGCGCGTTCCGCGTGCCGGCAGCAGCAGCGGCAGCAGGAGCAGGAGTGCCAGCGGCTTGCCGGGCATACCGCGCGGCAGCAGCAGCCAGAAGATCCCGGCCAGGGCCAGCGCGAACGCCAGTGCGCCGGGTTCGGGCAGATAGACCAGCGCGCCGTGCAGCCCGGCAACCGGCTCCAGCCCGCGCCACAACAGCTCCATCAGCCAGGCAGAGAGCCGGAACAACCCGCTGCCTGGGCCGGAAGCCAGCAGTTCGAGCGCGGTTCCGGCGAGCGCCACGGGCACTACCACCAGGCTGACCCAGGGCACGGCGATCAGGTTGCACAGCGGCCCGGCGACCGAGGCCTGGCCGAAGAACCACACCGTCAGCGGCAACAGTCCCAGCGCGGTGACGCCCTGCGCCGACAGCAGCGCGCGCCACCAGCGCCGCGGGGCGTGCGGCAGGCACCACAGCAGCCAGCCCACGCCGAGAAAGGAAAGCCAGAATCCGGCACTCAGCACCGCCAGCGGATCGAACGCGATCACCGCGGCCAGGGCCAGTGCGAAGGACTGCACCGCATCCAGTCGCCGCCGCAAAAGCACCGCCAGCAGCGCCGCGCCGATCATCAGCACGGTACGCACCGTGGGCAGGGCGAAGCCGGCCAGCGCGGCGTAGCCCGCCGCCATCGCCAGCGCCGCGAGCGCCGCCGCCTGCGGCAAGGGCAGGCGCAGTCCGAGCGGCGGAAACAAGCGGTACAGCAGGCGCACCAGCAGCGCGCCGAAACCGGCCACCAGCCCGACGTGCAGACCGGAAATGGCGATCAGATGGGCGGTGCCGGTGGCGCGCAGCACGTGCCAGTCCTCGCCGTCGAGGGCGCGCGTATCGCCCACCGCCAGCGCCTGCACGAAGCGCGCGCCGGAGTCGCCCACCGCGGCGTCGATCCGTTCGGCCAGGGTCAGGCGCAATCGGTCGATGCCGGTGCCGGGAAAAAGGGCGCGGTTGTCTGCGGAGTCGCGCACATAGCCCGTGGCGGCGATGCGCCGCTCCAGCGCGTGGCGCTCGAAGTCGAATCCGCCCGGATTGAGCGTGCCGCGCGGGCGCTTGAGTCGAACCGCCAGCCGCCAGCGGCTGCCCGGCTCGGGAACCTGCCCGGCGCGATACCACGCAAGGCGCAGGCGGGTTCCGGCCAGCGCCGCCGCATCCCCCTCGCCCGCATCCACCGCAAAACCGAAGCGGACCGCATCGGCGCGCGCCTCCGGCAGGCCGAGCACGCGGCCTTCGATCACCAGATCCGCGCCTTCCAGCGCCGCCGGCAGCCGCGCCTGCATCCCCCAGCCCGCCACCAGCATCGCCCAGGCAAAGCCGAGGCCCAGGCCCGCCACCAGTCGTGCGCGCGGCCGCCACAGCCACAGCAGGAAAGACAGCGCGAGCATGGCTCCGCACGAGGCCACCGGAAGTACCTGCGGCAGCGATAGCGCCAGCACCGCGCCGCCGGCCAGACCGGCAGCCAGAAAGATGTCCAGGCGGGGAGGCGGCACAGCCTGCGGAGGGCGGGCGGGATCCGTCACCCGGCGCGCCTCACACCTCGCCGGCCGGCAGTTCGCGCAATCGCCCGCCTGCCAATTCCAGCGCGCGATCCATGGTGCGCGCCAGACGGCGATCGTGGGTGACCAGCACGAAGCTGGTGCCAATCTCGCGATTGAGTTCGAGCATCAGCGCGTAGACCTGGGCCGCGGTCTTTTCGTCGAGGTTTCCGGTCGGCTCGTCGCCCAGCACGCAGGCCGGCCGCGTGACCAGCGCGCGCGCCACCGCGCAACGCTGGCGCTCGCCGCCGGAAAGCTCTCCTGGCTTGTGCGCCAGTCGCGCCGACAGGCCGACGCGCTCCAGCAGCGCGGCCGCCGCCGCCTTCGCCTCGCGCTCGGGCGTGCGGCGGATGAGCAGCGGCATCATCACGTTTTCCAGCGCGGTGAACTCGGGCAGGAGATGGTGGAACTGGTAGACGAAGCCCAGCGCGCGGTTGCGCAGCCGTCCGCGCGCGGCGCTGGAGAGACGGCTCATCGCCTCGCCCTGCACCCAGACCTCGCCGGCGCTGGGCGTGTCCAGCCCGCCGAGCAGGTGCAGCAGGGTGCTCTTGCCCGCGCCCGAGGCGCCGACGATGGCCACGGTTTCCCCGCGAGCCACCGCAAGCTCCAGCCCGTCGAACACCGGCGTGTCGAGTCCGCCCTCGGCATAGATGCGCGACAGGCCCGTGCAGCGGATCACCGCATCATTCATCTCAGCCTCACTCATAGCGCAGCGCCGCCGCAGGATCGGTGCGCGAGGCGCGCCAGGCCGGGTAGATCGTGGCGATCGTGCACATGGCGAAGGCCACCAGCGCAATCGTCACGACGTTCTCGACGCGCAGGTCGGTCGGCAGCCCGCCGCTGATGTAGTAGACGTCCGCCGGCATCAGCTCGAAGCCCAGCAGGCGCTCGATGAAGCGCATCACGCGGTCGAGGTTGAGGGTGAGCGCGACGCCGCCCGCCACGCCAGCGAGGATGCCCGCCACGCCGATCAGGGTGCCCTGCACCACGAACACCGCCATCACCGAGCCTGGCGAAAGCCCCAGCGTGCGCAGGATGGCGATGTCGGCCTGCTTGTCGGTCACCAGCATGATGAGCGAGGACACCAGGTTGAACGCGGCCACCGCCACGATCAGCGAAAGGATCACCGCCATCACGCTCTTTTCCATCTGGATGGCGCGGAAGAAATTGGCGTGGTCGCGCGCCCAGTCGCGCACCCGGTAGAACTCGCCGATGCGGTCGGCCAGATCGCGCGCCACGCTCCAGGCCTGGAACATGTCGGTGAGTTTCAGCCGCACGCCGGTCACGCCCTCACCCATGCGCAGGAGGCGCTGCGCGTCGGCCAGGTGGATCACCGCCATCTGCAGGTCGTACTCCTGCATCCCGGCTTCGAATATGCCGGCGACGGTGAATCGCTTCATCTGCGGCACGACGCCCACCGGCGTGCTGCGCGCCTCGGGCACCAGCACCGTGACCGGATCGCCCACGTCCACGCCCAGCATCATCGCAAGCTCGCTGCCCAGCAGGATTCGGAAGCTGCCGGGGGCAAGGTCGCCGAGGGAACCGGCCTTCATCTTCTCGCCCAGGTTGGAGACCTGCGGCTCCAGCGCCGGTTCGATGCCGCGCAAAAGCGCCCCCTGGCTGCGCGTCCCTGTGAGCAGGGATTCGCGCTCGATGTAGGGCGCCGCGCCCAGCACGCGCGGATCGGCCTGCGCGATCTCGACCGCGTGCGGCCAGTCGTGCAGGTCCTCTCCCACGCCGCTGATGGTGGCGTGCGCCACCATGCCGAGGATGCGGGTGCGCAGTTCGGTCTCGAAGCCGTTCATCACCGAAGTCGTGGCGATCAGCGCCACCACGCCCAGCGCGATGCCGAGCATGGACACCAGCGAGATGAAGGAAATGAAACGGTTGCGTCGCTTGGCGCGGGTGTAGCGCAGGCCGATCGCAAGTTCGAGGGGTCGGATCATCCGGGTTTCGTCGTGCGGTGTGGAGGCAGGCCCGCCGCAGCGGCTTGCCGAGGCTGTGCATGATCGCGCATCCACAGGCGAAGTTCCCGACGCAGCGCCGCCGGCAGCACATCGCCGGCAAACGGCCAGCGCCACAGGCGCCCGTTCTCCGCCAGCACCAGCACGCCCAGCGGACCGCGCTCGGCGAATGCCTGCGGCTCGACCGCGCGCTCACCGCCATCGGCCGCGATCAGGCAGGCGCTGCCGTCGGCGCGCAGCGCCAGGGTCTGCCCCGCGCAGCGCGCCACGCCGCGCCAGGCCATCCAGGCCAGCGGCGGGATGGCAAGAAGGCCGCCCCTGGGCAAGGCCGACAGCCACACCGCCACAGCCGCGGCCGCGACCAGCAAGAGCAGCGAGGCGCGCAGACGCGCGGATGGGCGCAGCGCCAGTTGCAGCGGCGTGCGGGCAAGCGTCCTCAAGGGTTCGTCCGTGGCGGAAAGAAGTTGCGCGGTGCCAACGACACCGCACGGCGTCTCACATCGTGAAGGTCGGCTTGTCGCCGCTGATCATGCCGGCCAGATGCGTTTCGATCTTGCCGCGCACCATTTCGCCGTCGGTCGACTCGTTGAGCTGCACGCCGATGCCCGGCGGACGGTTGCCCTGCGCGCCCGCCGGCGTGATCCAGACCACGCGGCCGGCCACCGGAAGGCGCTCCTTGTCGTCGAGCAGGGTCAGCATCACGAACACCTCGTCACCGAGGTTGTAGCGCTTGGGCGTGGGCACGAACAGCCCGCCGCCCTTGAGAAACGGCATGTAGGCGCCGTAGAGCTGGCTCTTTTCCTTGATCGCCAGCGACAGGACGCCCTGTCGGGAAAATCCCCCTGTGCTCATGGCCCGAATCCCCTTGCGTGATGTTTCATCTTAGGGCGCGCCGGCGCGGCTGGTCCAGCCCCCGCGCGCGCCTTCTCCGTCGGCCGCGGGCGTGCGCAGACCGGCGCGCGCGCCGACCCGCACGGACTGCTGCGGAGCCAGATCCCGATCCAGCTGCACCGCGCCCTGCGGCAGCAGCACCACCACGGTGGAGCCGTAGTTGAAGCGCGCCATCTCGGCGAAACGCTCCAGCACGATGCCCTGCCCGCGGAAGTCGCGGCGCACGATGCGGTTTGCGTACTTCGGAATGTCGACGCCGTTCCAGACCGTTTCCACGCCCGAGACCAGCAGCGCGCCGACCATCACCACCGCCATCGGACCGAAATCGCAGTCGAACAGGCACACCAGGCGCTCGTTGCGCGCGAACAGGCGCGGTACCGCGGCCGCCGTGCCGGGCGATACGCTGAACAGGCGCCCGGGAACATGCAGGGTTTCGCGCAGGGTGCCGCGCCAGGGCATGTGGACGCGGTGGTAGTCGCGCGGGGCCAGATAGACGTTGAGGAAGGCGCCTTCCGCGAACGGCGCGGCCAGCTCGGCGTCGCCCAGCAACTCGGCCGCGGAGTAGTCGTGCCCCTTGGCCTGGAAGATGCGCCCGCTGCGGATCGCCCCGAACTGGCTGATGCGCCCGTCCGAGGGCATCAGGAAGGCCGCAGGATCGGGATCGGGCACTCGCGCGCCATTCCGCAGGGCGCGGGTGAAGAAGGCGTTGAAGCTCGGATAGGCGAACGGATCGGGCTGCTCGGCCTCGTCCATCGCCACATCGAAGTGCGTCAGCACCTGACGGATCAGGAGGTTTTTCCAAGGCGCCCAGCGGCTGCGCGCGGCGTACAGCGCCAGGCGCGACAGGAAGCGGTGCGGCAGGAGGTACTGCGCCAGGACGCCGGGGCTCACGGTGCGGCCTCGACCAGGGTGCGCAGGTCGGCCGCGATGGCGACCGGATCCAGCGGCGGACGGATAAACCCGGCCAGGCGCGCCTGCGCGTCCAGCACGGCCACCCAGGCGGTGTGGTCGATGGTGTAGTCGCCGCCGTCCAGCGGCGCCTTGGCAAACACCATGTTGAGCGAGGAGGCAAATCGCGTCAGCGCGTCGATTTCGCCGGTTGCGGTCATCACGGTCGGGCTGAAGTAGGCGGCGTACTTGTTCAGCGCCTCGGGCGTGTCGCGTTCAGGATCCACCGAGACGAACAGGATGCGAGGCCGCTGCGCCTCGGGCAGATCGGCCCAGCGCTTCTCGGCGCGCGCCAGATCGGCCAGCGTGGTCGGACACACGTCAGGGCAGTGGGTGAAGCCGAGGAACACCAGCGTCCAGCGCCCCTGCAGCGCGGCCGCGTCGATCTGCCCCCCCGCAGTTCCCTGCAACTGGAAGGCAGGCAGCACGCGGGGCGCATCGAGCAGACGCAGGCTGGTGACCTGCGGCTGCCCCGAAGGTGGAAGGAACAGCTTCTGTCCGGCCCACAGACCCAGTCCCGCGGCCAGTGCGGCGAGAATGACCAGGGCGGTCGGCAGGGTGCCGGAACGTCGGGTTTGCGTATTCATCCGGCCAGTATAGCGAGCGATCCTCACGGCCCGCCCGACGCGGCCGGTTGCGCGGGCTATACTGCGCCGCTCCCCATTGCGCACTGCACCATGACCGCCGAACTCGCCACGATCATCGACTTCATCCGCTACGGCGCCAGCCGCTTCGGCGAGGCCGGGCTGACCTTCGGCCACGGCTTCGACAACGCGCTCGACGAGTCCACCCAGCTCGTCCTGCATGCCCTGCACCTGCCGCACGACCTGCCGCCGGCCTACGGTCAGGCGCGCCTGACCGCGGCGGAAAAGGAAACGGTGCTGGCCCTGTTCCAGCGCCGCATCGACGAGCGCATCCCGGCGTGTTATCTCACCGGCGAGGCCTGGTTCGCCGGCCTGTGCTTCCTGACCGATGCCCGCGCCCTGGTGCCGCGCTCGCCGATCGCCGAGCTGATCGAGGCGGGCTTCCTGCCCTGGCTGGGCGATCTGGAAGTCACCCGCGCGCTCGACCTGTGCACCGGCTCGGGCTGCATCGGCATCGCCATGGCGGTGCATCAGCCGCACTGGCAGGTGGACGCGGTGGACCTCAGCCCCGAGGCCCTGGCGCTGGCGCGCTCCAACGTGGAGCGATTCGAGGTGGGCGAGCGGGTGCGGCTCGTGCAATCGGACCTCTTTTCCGCGCTGGCGGGCGAACGCTACGACCTGATCGTGACCAACCCGCCCTACGTCACCCACGGGGAAACCGACGCCCTGCCGGCCGAGTACCGATTCGAGCCGGAACTGGGCCTGCGCGCCGGCGACGACGGCCTGGACCTGGCCCTGCGCATCCTGCGAGACGCGCCCGAACATCTCGGCGAAGGCGGCCTGCTGATCTGCGAGGTCGGGGAAAGCGAGCGCGCCCTGGTCGCCCTGCTGCCGGAGCTGCCGTTCGAGTGGGTCGAGTTCAAGGTCGGCCAGATGGGCGTCTTCGTGATCGGACGCGAGGACCTCGTGCGCCACCGCGCGCGCATCGCCGAGCTGGCCGCTTCGCGCCCGCAGGCCTCGCGCCTGGCCTGAACCGGAGCGCGCCTGCGTGAACACCTTCGGACACCTCTTCCGCGTCACCACCTTCGGCGAATCGCACGGGCCGGCGATCGGCTGCGTGATCGATGGCTGCCCGCCGGGCATCGGGATCGCGCCGGAGGACTTTCGCGCGGACCTCGAGCGCCGCGCCACCGGGCGCTCGCGCTACACCTCGCAGCGGCGCGAGGCCGACGAGGTGGAAATCCTCTCCGGCGTGTACGAGGGCCGCACCACCGGAACACCGATCGCGCTTTTGATCCGCAACGTCGACCAGCGCAGCAAGGACTACGGCCGCATCGCCGACCAGTTCCGCCCCGCCCACGCCGACTACGCCTACTGGCACAAGTACGGCATCCGCGATCCGCGCGGCGGCGGGCGCAGCTCGGCGCGCGAGACCACGATGCGCGTGGCCGCAGGCGTGGTGGCGAAGAAGTGGCTGGCGCAGCGCGGCGTGATCGTGCGCGGCTTTCTATCCCAACTCGGCGACATCCGCCCGCAGGGCTTCGACTGGGACGTGGTTGAAACCAACCCCTTCTTCTGGCCCTGCACCGAACAGGTGCCGGCGCTGGAGGAATACATGAAGGCCCTGCACAAGTCAGGCGACTCGGTCGGCGCACGCGTGGACGTGGTCGCCGAGGGCGTGCCGCCGGGCTGGGGCGAACCGATCTACGGCAAGCTCGATGCCGAACTGGCCGCCGCCCTGATGGGCATCAACGCGGTCAAGGGCGTGGAAATCGGTGACGGCTTCGCGGTCGCTGCAATGAAGGGCACGGAAAACCGCGACGAGATCACCGCGGACGGTTTCCTCTCCAACCACGCCGGCGGCATCCTCGGCGGCATTTCCAGCGGCCAGCCGATCCACTGCTCCATCGCGCTCAAGCCCACCTCCAGCATCCGCGTGCCCGGCCGCAGCCTTGATACCGAGGGTGCCGCGGTGGATGTGGTCACAACCGGCCGGCACGATCCCTGCGTCGGCATCCGCGCCACCCCGATCGCCGAGGCGATGGTGGCCCTGGTGCTGATCGACCAGGCCCTGCGCCACCGCGCCCAGTGCGGCGACGTCGGTGCCATCGCGCCGCGCGTTCCCGGCGGCGCGTTCCATCCCTGACCTTCCCTCCCAGGCACACACCCCATGAGCGACTCATCCAGGCAGTACACCGTAGCAGTCGTCGGCGCCACCGGCGCCGTGGGCGAAACCATGCTCTCGGTCCTCGCCGAGCGGGAATTCCCGGTCGGCAAGCTGATCGCGCTGGCCTCCGAGCGCTCCGCCGGCGAGCGGATTTCCTTCGGCGACCGGCAGGTGCTGGTGCAGGACCTGGCGAACTTCGATCCGGCCGGCGTGGACTTCGCGCTGTTTTCCGCCGGCGGCTCGATCTCGAAGGAATACGCGCCAAAGTTCGCCGCCAAGGGCGCCATCGTCATCGACAACAGCTCGGCCTTCCGCTACGACGACGACGTGCCGCTGGTGGTCTCCGAGGTGAATCCCGAGGCGGCGCAGAATCCGCCGCGCGGCATCATCGCCAACCCCAACTGCTCCACCATGCAGATGCTGGTGGCGCTGGCCCCGATCCACCGCGCCGTGGGCATCGAGCGCATCAACGTGGCCACCTACCAGTCGGTTTCGGGCGCCGGCCGCTCCGCGCTGGAGGAACTGGGGCGCCAGACCGCCGCCATCCTCAGCTTTTCCGATCCGGAACCGGCGCGTTTCCCGGTGCAGATCGCCTTCAACCTGATCCCGCAGATCGACGACTTCCTCGACAACGGCTACACCAAGGAAGAAATGAAGCTGGTGTGGGAAACCCGCAAGATCCTGGGCGATGCATCCATCGAGGTGAACCCGACCGCGGTGCGGGTGCCGGTGTTCTACGGCCACTCCGAAGCCGTCCACATCGAGACCCGCGCGCCGATAAGCGCAGAGGCCGCGCGCGCATTGCTGGAAAAAGCGCCCGGCGTGGTGGTGGTGGACGAGCGCCGCACCGGCGGCTGGCCCACGCCGGTTACCCACGCATCGGGCACCGACCCGGTCTACGTCGGCCGCATCCGGCAGGACATTTCCCACCCGCGCGGGCTGAACCTGTGGGTGGTTGCGGACAATATTCGCAAGGGCGCCGCACTCAACGCTGTACAGATTGCTGAACTATTGGTAAAAACTCACGCCTGATCTAAAGTTAGCACCGCGTTATCAAGTCGTTTCGAGGATTCAGGGGGAAACGACCGGCAGCGCGCCGCACCACGCCCTCGAGGGGAAATCTCCAGATGAACATGCGTCTCCGCCTCCCGATCGCCCTGGCCCTGGCGCTGGGCAGCAGCCATGCGAGCGCGCTTGGCTTGGGACAGATCGAGGTGAAATCCTCCCTGAATCAGCCACTTGTCGCCGAGATTCCGGTGCTTGCAAGCAATCCGGGCGAAGCCGAAGACCTGCGCGTCAAACTGGCCGCACCCGACGCCTTCCCGCGTCGGGCTGGACCGCCCGACCCTGCAGGCGGCAAACCTCCAGTTCGAGGTGCGCACCGATGATCGCGGCCGCAAGGTCATCCGCATCACCACCGCCGACAGCGTCTCCGACCCGTTCCTGAGCTTCCTGCTGGAAGCGGACTGGGGCAAGGGTCGCATGTTGCGCGAATACACCGTGCTGCTCGATCCGCCCTCGATGGTGCCGATCGGAGCCGCACCGGCGCGCACCGCGCCGCTGCCCGAACCAACCCAGGCCACCGCCGAACCGCTGCTGGAAACTCCGCCGCCGCTGGCCGCCGAACCAGTGCCCGAACCTCAGCCGGAACCCGCGCCCGCGCCGGTTTACGAAGCCGCACCGGAACCTGTCCCCGCGGCTTCGGCGGCACCCGAACCTGCGACAGCGTCCGAAAATTATCCTGCCTACGGCGCGGACAGCTACGGACCGGTCGCCTCCGGCGACACGCTCTGGTCCATCGCCCAGCGCACCCGCCACGACGAAGCCATCACCGTCAACCAGATGATGCTCGCGCTGCTGCGCGCCAATCCGGAAGCCTTTGCCGACAACAACATCAACCGCCTCAGGAAGGGCGCGGTGCTGCGCATCCCGGCGCGAGAGGAAGCCACCGTCCTGGCCGCTTCGGAAGCCGCCGCGCAGGTGCGCGACCAGATGCAGGCATGGGGTTCCAGCAGCGTCACCTTCGCGCCCCCCGCCGATGCCTCGATGAGCGCGCCTGCCGCCAGCACCGGCGCGGCCGACCGGCGCCACGGTTCGCGGCTCGAACTCACCCCTCCGCGCGGCGATGCCTCGGCAAGCGCAAGCCAGTCGGGCGCGGCCGCAGAAGGCAGCGGGAGCGAACTGCGCGCCGAGCTTGCGCGCAGCCGCGAGGAAGCCAGCGCGCTGTCCCAGGAAAACGTGGAACTCAAATCCCGCGTCGGTGAACTCGAAAACCTGCAGGCCGAAAGCCGTCGGCTGCTGGAACTCAAGGACAGCGAACTGGCGGCCGCGCAGAAGCGTCTGGCCGAAGCCAATGCCGCCGCAGATGCCGCCGGCACCGATGCGGCGGTACCGCCTCCTGTCGCACCGGAGCAGGCCGCCGTCGAACCACCGCCCGCCGATGTCGCAGACGAGATCGCGACCACTGCGCCGGAACCTGCAACCGAGGCTTCCACGGCGGCGCCAGAGGAGGCGGAAACGCCCCCCGAGCAAACACCGCCAGCGGCCACGCCGGAGCCGGCACCCATCGCGCAGCCGGCAGCGGAATCGCCCGCTCCCGCGCCCGGATTCAATCCCTGGATCGTGGGCGGCGGCGCGGCCGTCCTGCTCGGCCTGATCGGTCTGCTCATCACGCGCCGCCGCAAGCAGCCGGCCGCCGCAAAGACCGCGCCCTCGATGGGTGCAGTCGTGGCTGCCCCCGCAGTTGCGGCATTCGAGCCGGACGCCCAGGAAGGCGATCTGATCGAGGCCATTTCCCACTACCCCGACGACCTGCACCTGCATCTGGACCTGCTCAAGCACTATGTCGAGCGCGGCGAAGGCACGGCGTTCGAAATGGCGGCAGAGGCCATGCACGCCCAGGTTCGCGATCCCAACGATCCGCTCTGGCTCGAAGCGGTGGCGCTGGGGCAGCAGATTGCACCGCGCAACCCGTTGTTCGACACCGGCGCGAACTACGACGACTTCCAGACGCACTCCGCTCCGGAAGAGGAGGTGGATCCCACCCCGCAGTTCCAGTCGATCGCCCCCGCCACGCCCGCACCGCCTTCACGCGAAGTGGACTGGCATCCGGGTGCGTCCGCCGCCGCAACGCACGCAGAAATCAGCCCTGAAAGCAGCGATTTCGATGAGTTAGAGTTCGAGACCGCGCCGGAATCCAATGCGGAAACGGAAGCCGAGGGATTTGACCTGGATGGCTTTGGACAGGAGAGCGCGGGCATCGATGCGGATGTCGCCGCCACCAAGCTGGAGCTGGCCCGCGCCTACCTCGACATGGGCGATGCGGAAGGCGCGCGCGGCATGCTCGAGGAAGTGGTCTCCGAGGGCAACGCCGCCCAGCGCGACGAAGCCCGTGCGCTGATCGCCACCATCCGCTGAAGCAGCACGCCCCACCCCGAAGGGCCGGACGCGCCAGCTTCCGGCCCTTCGCTTTTGAGGAACCGCCATGCGCTACGCCCTGGGCATCGAATACGACGGCACCGACTTCTGCGGCTGGCAGCGTCTGGGCGACAACCCGAGCCTGCAGGCCGCGGTGGAAGCCGCCCTGGGCTTCGTGGCGGGCCATCCGGTCGAGGTGACCTGCGCCGGGCGCACCGACCGCGGCGTGCACGCCTCCTGCCAGGTGGTGCACTTCGACAGCCCTTCCGATCGAAGCACCTACGCCTGGACGATGGGCGCCAACTCGCGCCTGCCGCGCGCCCTGTCGGTGCGCTGGTGCCAGCCGGTGGCAGGGGATTTCCACGCGCGCTTCGGCGCGCGCGCGCGGCGCTACCGCTACCGCATCCTCAACCGCCGCGTGCGCCCCGCGCTGGACGCGCGCTTCGTGGCCTGGGAGCGCCAGCCGCTGGACGCCGACGCCATGCACGCCGCGGCCCAGGCGCTGCTGGGAGAACGCGACTTTTCCGCCTTCCGCTCCTCGCAGTGCCAGGCCAGCCATGCGAGGCGCAATCTGCAGCGACTCGATGTGCGCCGCATCGGCGAGGAAATCCATCTCGACGTGCAGGCCAACGCCTTCCTCCACCACATGGTGCGCAACCTCGTCGGCAGCCTGCTGCCGATCGGCCGCGGCGAACGCCCGGTACCGTGGCTGGCCGAACTGCTGGAAGGCCGCGACCGCACCCTTGCCGGACCCACGGCCGCGCCGCAGGGCCTGCTGTTCCTCGGACCGCTGTATCCGCCCGAGTGCGCCCTGCCCGCCGAGGTCACGCTGTGAGGACACGCATCAAGTTCTGCGGCCTGACCCGCGAGGCCGACGTGGACC
>Ga0116141_10002375_pt1 | contig 16128 bp, 10 predicted proteins | sample AD_UKC097_MetaG_FD_89744 | JGI IMG/M metagenome (GOLD analysis project Ga0116141, IMG submission 89744) | Active sludge microbial communities of municipal wastewater-treating anaerobic digesters from USA - AD_UKC097_MetaG | ecosystem: Engineered > Bioreactor > Anaerobic > Digestate | place: USA...
GGGCAACGGGCCCGCCTGGGACAGCGCCTACGTCCTGATCCCGTGGTACCTCTACGAGTACGACGCCGATACGCGAGTCCTCGCTGAGCACTACGACCGGCTCAAACGCTACGTGGACTACCTCACGAGCAGGGCGGACAACGGCATTGTCTCGATCGGCTTGGGCGATTGGGCGCCCGCGAAGTCCAAGACGCCGGAGAAGGTGACCTCCACCGGCTACTACTATCGCGACGCGCTGATCGTCTCGAAGGCCGCCGCGATGCTGGGCAAGACCGAGGACGCCAGAAAATACGGCAACCTGGCCCTGAAGATCCGCGACGCATTCAATCGCGAGTTCTTCCAGAAGGACACCGGCCTCTACGACGGCGGCACGCAGACCGCGATGAGCTGCGCCCTGTATCACGGGCTCGTCCCGCCGCAGGAGCAGCAGCGAGTCCTGGACAACCTCGTCGCCATGATCGACAAGAACGGCGGCTTCCTCGACGCCGGCATCCTGGGCACGAAGTACCTCATCGACTGCCTGACCGCAGGCGGCCGGGCCGATGTCGTCTATCGCATGGCCACCCAGACCGCCTACCCAAGCTGGGGCCGCTGGCTCGAAGAAGGGGCGACCACACTCTGGGAACAGTGGGACGGCGAAGCCTCCCGCAACCACGTCATGTTCGGGCACATCAGCGCCTGGTTCTACGAGGTGCTGGGCGGCATCATGCCCGATCCGACGGCGGTCGGCTTCAAGCACTTCGTCATCAAGCCGCAACTGCTCGGCGATGTCACCTGGGTCCACGCTGAACATGAGTCGATGTACGGCACAATTCGCAGCGACTGGGAGATCCGAGGCGACAAGATCACGCTGAAAGTCGCGGTGCCCGTGAACACCACGGCGACCGTGTACGTCCCGAGCGACAGACAAACCGCGATCACGGAAGGCCCCGACTATCTCCACGTGGGCGGCCACGCGAAGTTCGTCCGCCTCGAAGACAACTCCGCCGTCTTCGAAGTCGAATCCGGTTCCTACGAGTTCATCGCGAAACTGCCCGCGAGAGACGCGAAGTGACACTGAGTGAGCAGGGCTTCGTTCGTAGTGTGCCCGTGAGGGCATATTCTCCCTCCGAAAAAGACAACGCCCTACGGCGTCACTACGAACGCCGCCATCAGGCTTGAGCCACAAACACAAGGGAGATCAAGAAGATGAGCAATACGCGAACCTTCTGGCTTGTCGTTCTATTGACTGTCTGCGCGGATCGTTTGCACGCGGCCCCAAACGACAACTCGGCCCTCGGCATCAACCTCGCCGGCGTAACGTACTGGTCGGCGGAGATCGTCTTCGTGGACCTGTTCAAACACTCCCAGACGTTCAAGAGCCAGACGCCGGGCAAGGGCTACGCCCAAGGCGGTCCACTTGACCTGACCGCCGAAGGCTGGGTTCGCGGGCTGCGGGACGACGGCCATTTCGCCGACTCCATCATCCTGAGCCGGCCCCGGCTCGGCTACCCTTCCGGCGTGTACGCCTGCCTCTATGAAGGAAGGGGTCGGATTGAATTCGGTCACCGGGTAAAGGTATTGGAGGAGACGCCCGGCCGGATTCGCATCGAGATCGGCAGCGACCTCGACCTGCTGACTCTGCGCATCACCGAAACCGACCCTGCCGACCCCATCCGCAATATCCGCGTCATTCTGCCCGGCTTCGAGGGCACGTATGCCAATCAGCCGTTTCACCCGGAGTTCCTCAAACGCTGGGAGAAGTTCAAGGTTCTGCGGTTTATGGACCTGCAGCGGACCAATAACTCCAAGCAAACCAACTGGTCGGATCGTCCCACGCCGCGGATGCAGACTCAAGGTGACGAAGCAGGCGTCGCACTCGAATACCTGGTCCAGTTGGCCAACACGCTCGACGCCGACCCGTGGTTCTGTATGCCCCACCTGGCGCGTGACGATTACGTCAGCACTTTCGCCGAGGCAGTCAAGGCCCGCTTGAAGCCCGGCCTGAAAGTCTATGTCGAGTACTCGAATGAATGCTGGAACGGGATCTTCGCCCAAGCTCGCCACTGCCGTGACAAGGGCAAGGAACTCGGCCTGAGCAACAACGACTACCAGGCCCAACTGCGGTACTACTCACAGCGCAGCGTGGAGATCTTCAGGATTTGGGAAGACATCTTCGGCGGTACGAACCGCCTCATCCGCGTTCTGGCGGCACAGAGCGCGAATCCCTGGACCAGTGAGCAGGTGATGGACTTCGAAGAAGCGCATGAGCACGCCGATGTGCTCGGCATCGCCCCGTACTTCGGCAATGCCCTCGGCGATCCGAAGACACAAGACGAGGTCGCCCGGATGATGGTGGACCAGGTACTCGACAAATGCGCCGTGTACGTTGCGGCGGCCAACAAGACCATCGCCGAGCAGGCTCGGCTTGCGAAGGAACGAGGCTTGCGGCTCGTCGCCTACGAAGCCGGCCAGCATCTCGTTGGCTACGCCGGGGCCGAGAACAACAAGGCATTGGAGGGACTCTTCCACGCCGCCAATCGCCATCCACGCATGAAGGCCCTGTACCTCGATTATCTCACCGGCTGGAGACAGAACGGCGGTACGATGGCCGCGATCTTCTCCTCCCTGGGCACGCGGTCCAAATGGGGCTCGTGGGGCCTCCTGGAATATCACGGCCAACCTACAGCGGAAGCGCCGAAGTACGAGGCGGTTATCGAGTTCCTCGCCGCCAATCCCAAGTGGTGGTGACGTAGTCTTGCACGATCCGGCGTCACTCGGTGGACGCCGGGCCGTGGACGTGACGGAGGTAGGCGCTGGAGATTTCGCGACGGCGCACCATGCCGACGACCCGGCGTTGCTCCAGATCGTTCACGACGGGCAGCGCCAACAGGTCGCTCTCCACAAACAACTCCAATGCATGGTCCAGAGTAGTGTCCGGCGTGAGGGGGCGGACATCGACCCTCATGAGGTCCTCCGCCAGGATCAGAGACTTCAAAGCCGGTTCGCCGGACGCGGGATGGACTTCCTCCAGGCCGATGACGCCGCGCAGGCGGTCCTCGCCATCCACCACGGGCAGCACTTCGTAAGGGGCTGCGGTGAGCCGGGCAAGCATTGTGTCGAGCGAATCGTCCGGATGGAGCCACGCGGCACTGCGATGAGCTGAGAAGAACTCGCTGATGCGAATCCCGGCCAGAACCTCCCGCACGTACGTGCCCTGATGGGCGGGCGAACGAGCACGGCTCGTCACCTGGGATGAGTAGATGGATTCCTCGTCCGAGAGGATGAACGAGAGCGCGCAGACCCACAGCGAAGGCAGCAGCAGACTGTACCCGCCGGTCAATTCGCTGACGATGATGAGCGTGGAGAATGGGGTCTTGGCGGCCGCGGCGAAGAAACCCGCCATCCCGACGATGACAAAGGTCGCCGGATGCGGGACCAAGCCCGGCCAGAGGTTATGGAGCACCACACCCAGCGCGCCGCCTCCGCAGCCGCCGATGACGATGGAAGGTCCGAACACGCCGCCGGAGCCGCCGCTGCCAATGGTCAGGCTGGTTGTGAGGATCTTGCCCAACGCGATGGTCAGCAGCAGGACCGCGCTGATCTCGGTGTCCCGCGTCATGGCCCCCTGGATCGCGGAGTACCCGAAGGCGAGAACGGCCAGCACCTTCTCCTGTCGGCCCAGCACGAAGTACAACGACAGACCCACAACGCCGGTCAGAAAGGCCCCGACCGCGGGCCGAAAATGACGGCTGACGGGCAAGCGATCGAACGCACGCTTACAGCCATAGAAACAACGGGTATACAGAAAGGCCAACACCGCCATGAACAACGCCAGGAGCAGATACGGGCCGAGCTCCATCGGGCCGTTGAACGCCAGGCTTGGGATGCGAAAGAGCGGCTCCCACCCCGTGAACATGCCGAAGACACAGTAGGAAACGATGCTGGCAATCCCCGCGGGAATGATGACCTCCGGCTCGAACTCGGGCGATCGATACAGCACTTCGGCCGCGAACATCGTCCCGGCCAGCGGCGCACGAAAGACGGCGGCGATGCCGGCGCCCATTCCCGCGGCCATGAGCACGCGCCGATCCGCCGCACGCAGTCGAAGGAGGTTGGCGAACAGAGAGCCGAAGCCGGCGCCGATCTGTGCGATGGGGCCTTCGCACCCGCCCGACCCGCCGGTCCCGAGGGTTACGGCGCTGGTCACGATCTTGACCAGGGGCACGCGGGGCCGAATCTGACCCTGGCGGTAGTGATAGGCGGCGATGACGCCGTCGGTGCCGTGTCCCTCCGCCTCCGGCGCCAGTGTGAAGACCAGGACGCCGCTGATCAAGCCGCCCAGCGTCGGGATCACAAGCAGCAGCCATGGATAGAGCGGATGCGTCACCTCGGCGAGCCAGGTGAGAGAGGGCTCGCCCAGCGGAGCGGGTTCCGGACTGTATCCGGCCAACATGCCGAGCGCGTAATGTTCCACGACGCGCGTGGCAATATAGAAGGCGATTCCGGCCAGTCCGGCGACCACACCGACCAGAGCGGCAAATCCCAGGATTCGCACGTGGCCTCGAATCCGGCGACTGCCGAGCCCCAGGATCTTGTGAAACCACTTCATGCCGCAAGCTGGACCTTCTCGTACAGGAACTCCGGGGCTATATCGGCGCCGTTGGGCCAAGTCAGCGTGTGGAACTCCGGGTGAACAGAAAACTGACGGAGGAACACCTGGTCTTTGAGGGGCTCGAAGATCTCGCCATACAATTCATCACGAAGATCGACATCACCTTCGGCGCCGTCGGCGAAGCGAAGGTGAATCACATAGTCCTGTACATAGCGTGCTTTCACGACTCTGGGTATCATGATCTCTGGCATGCGAGCGTGGTCCTTTCGGATTCCCGACACGATATCGATTTCACAGTACTGTAACAGATGCCCCGCGCGGAAGCACGCTCTTTTCTGCGAAACAAGCACCTTGGGGTGCGGCCGGAAATGGCGGGACGATTGCCCTCACAGGACTGCGTCTTCCGCATTGAGGGCTTCCAGCAGGAACCACTTCAATCGCATAGGAGTTGGGGAGAACCCGCAGCGAAACCGCCAAACACCCACAAGCGATGACCGTTGACGGCTGACCATTCTGGCGAGTGCCGTGACGTTGTGGCCCGTAGCTCGGCAGCACTGGCCGATATCGCTGGTTTTTGCCGCCCGGGGTGGAATAGCGGGCGGCGGGGGACAGGCGATCTCCGAACGCAAGAAGCGTTCCCGCGGCAAATGATGTTCATGCGGTTCTATCTGCAGCGCTATCCCTTGGGCACGTTGTTACTCCCCGGTGATCGGTCGGGCCTGGCCGCTGTGTCCTCTCATCTGCGGCTGGTTCCTGTCTTGAGCTGCTGGACTTTTTCCTGCAGCCACAAGTTGATCAGTGTGTGGGGGGAGACGCCTCTGTTCTTGGCAGTGCGCTGAATCGTTTCGGACAGCTCTTTGTCAATGCGGTAGAGAGACTCCTCGGACTCCAGGTCCACCTCGGCTTGGACGGAACGGGTCTTGCCCCAGTGCTCGGACAAGTCATGCTCGTCCCAGAAATCGGCGATCTCCCGATACGTTCCGACTCTAGATAGGCTGGTCTTCCTGCTCGCAGCTTTCTTTCTACTATTGCTTCTTTTCATATCGCCTTCTTTCCGCGACGGTCATATCGCGCGCGGTCAAAATCATTGTTCGATGGTCGGGGTTATGGATGAAGAACACTATCAGATATCGGCCTGCTTGGGTCTGGCCGAGAGCGGCGTACACGTTCTCGCCCCGACGGTGTCCCTTCTCGACGAAACGGAACTCCGCGCCTGGATTCTCAAGAGTTTGGCAGACTTCCTCGCGTGAGACTCCGTGCTTTGAGTCGATCTTTTCGACGACAGAATCCAACCAGATGATTCCCCTGATCCTCATGCTGCTCATTCTCTGCTGGATGCGCCTGATTGTCAATACGCGTATCCATAGTCATCGACTTTCGGCCTACCGGTTTCGCAGCAGATCGATCAACTCGTCGGCTGTGAGCGTGTGGGCGGTGTCCGTGCCTTCGAGGAGCGAATCGGCCAGGTCCCGTTTGGCGTGGTGGAGCTGGACGATCTTCTCTTCGATGGTCTCGGCGGCGACGAGGCGGTAGACCGTGACCGGGCGCGTCTGGCCGATGCGATGGGCTCGGTCGCTGGCCTGGTCCTCGACCGCCGGGTTCCACCAGGGGTCCATGTGGATCACGTAGTCGGCCGCCGTCAGGTTCAAGCCCAGGCCGCCCGCCTTGAGCGAGATCAGGAACAGGTCGCCGTCGCCGTTCTGGAAGGCATCGATCCGCTTCTGGCGGGTCTTGGCGGGCGTCTGGCCGTCCAGGTACTGGTAGCGGATCCTTCGATGGTCCAGGTGCTCGCGAAGCAGCGTCAGGTGGTCCACGAACTGGGAGAAGACCAGGGCCTTGTGCTGGTTGTCGAGCAGCTCGTCCACCAGTTCGGCGAAGGCTTCGAGCTTCGAGCCGGTCAGGCCGCAGTCGGGCATGACCAGCCGGGGGTTGCAGCAGCACCGACGCAGCTTCATTAGTTCGGCCAGGACCTGGATGTGAGCCTGGCCCTTGTCCATATTCCGGACGCCTTCGAGCCGTTCCAGGGCGCGTTGCCGCAGGGATTCGTGCAGGGCGCGTTCCTCGGGGCTCAGCTCGACCAAGCGCATCATCTCGGTCCGCGGGGGCAGGTCTTCGAGCACTTGGGACTTGGTCCGCCGGAGAATGAACGGCTGGACCAGTGCCTTCAGGACGTGGCTGGCATGGGGGTCGCGGCCGCCCTCAATGGGGCGTACGAACCGCTCGCGGAATCGCTCCTCGGAACCGAGCAGGCCCGGGTTGATGAAGCGGAACAGGTTCCAGAGTTCCGAGAGCCGGTTCTCGATGGGCGTGCCGGTGCAAATCATGCGAAAGCCGCCGGTCAGGTTCATCGCCGCCGAGGACCGTTTCGTGGCGGCGTTCTTGATCGCCTGGGCCTCGTCCAGAACGATCGTCGCGAACGGCACGTCTTTGATCGCGTCGGCCTCCTGCTGGAGCAGCGTGTACGAGCAGATCGCAAGGTCGAACGGTCCGAGGGCCTGGAGGACATCCTCCCGCCGGCCCAGATCGCCGACGCCGAAGCGGATCGGGCGCAGGGTCGGCGCGAAACGCTGCGCTTCCGAGACCCAGTTGGCACAGACACTGGTCGGGGCCGCCACCAGCGTCGGTCCCTGCGAGGCTCGGTGCAGGATCAGGGCCAGGGCCTCGATGGTCTTGCCCAGACCCATGTCATCGGCCAGGCAGGCGCCGACACCCCACTCGGCCAGGCGGGCCAGCCAGACGAAACCATCCACCTGGTACGGGCGCAGCGTCGCCTGGAGCGTCGAGGGGGTCGCCGGCTGGTAGGACTCGACCGCCCGAATCCGGTCGATGTGCGCGTCGAAAGCCGCATCGGCCTGGAATTCACCGATCTCATCTTTCCACTGCTCCAAGCCGATCGCGGCCAGCGGATGAACGCGGAGCGCGTTGCCCTTACCCACGTACTGGCCGCCCGCCGAGAGCCACTGGAGCTGCTTTCGCAGTTGCCGTGTCAAGGCCACGTACTGGTCCTTGCCCAACGCGATGAACCGCTTGTCGCTGTTTTCGATTTCGTCGAGCAGGGTCCGCATCTGGATCATGAGATCCTGATCGACCTGCACCTCGCCCTTGACTTCAAACCAGTCCTGGGCCGAGTGGATCGAGATGCGGAACTGCTGCGGCGAGAGTGAGCGGACCGTGATCGGATCGCCTTTGGGCCACTCCACCGTCAGAACCTCTTCGGGAATTGCCTGGAGTCTCTCGATCAGTTCCAGGGCGGCTTCCGGATCATCGAGAGTCCAAAGGCAACTCCGGTCCCCCCCGGGGTCCAGGATCTCAATTGCATCCAGCGCTTGGGCGGCTCGTTCGGTCTCCTCCGCAATTCGCCGGCGGGTCTGGAGCGTCTTGCCTCCCGTAAACTCGACCAGGTGCGGATTGCCGAAGCCAGGGGCGAACGCCTGCTGCGACTGGCCGCCCAGGGGTACCACGACCATCTCGGCCCGCAGCCCCTGTTCCAGCCGCTGGAGGCGGAGCCGGGGCCGGCAGTCCGGCTCGACAACCTCGGCATTCTCGGCTGCCAGGGCCACGTCCGACTGGATGGCAACGTGCTTGGAGAGTCCCTCTAATCGACGCAGGGCGTTCTCCGAATGGTCCTTCGGGATCGAGACGCCGTCCGGACCGAGGATCTCGGCCATTCTCATATGCACGGGCTCGAACACAACGACTCGCAACCGAGTCGGCGATTCCTTGAGAATGAAGCTGGCGGTCGCCGCATCGTGCAGGTCGGGATCGGGATACGGGTCCATGTGGACACAGAGCCGCTCGCCTTTGGGTACGATCTGCACCTCCGGCTTGCCCGAGACGATCTCGACCGGCAATTGCGGGGCATCCTCCCAGAAGACATTGGGGTGTCCTGCCAACGATCGCAGGGCCAAGCCGGGATCCAGCCGGTAGATCATGTCATAGTAGCTCTGCTTGACTATGATGCCCGCCAGAACGGCCTTGTCCTGGTCGGTCAGGAAGTCCAGGTCCTCGCGTTCGCGGTTGACCAGACGATGGATGGCGACCTCGCGGCCCTTCGTCCACGCCCCGGTCTTGGTCCGTTTCTGCTCGACCGGGATCACCAGGACCTGGCGTCCCCAGTCGCGAAGCTTCCATGCCAAACGGCGGGAGCTATCCGCAGGGCGATTCTGCGCCTGCTCGGCATCGCGGAGAAGCTGCTCCAGGGCAGTCACCCGGCTCTCCCAGATCTCCTTGACGGCCCAGAGTTCGGAGAGATCCTTGACACCCGTCTCTCCAAAGAACGTTTCCACCCCCGCCTTATAGGCCGGCAGATTCATGTCGAGCTTGCCCATCAGGCGGGCGATCTGCATGGCAGGCCAGTGGGCTCCGCTTCCCTCGCACTCGCGCACGCAGCCCTCGATCGCACTGCGGATGGCACCCTTGTGGCTCTTCAGCGCCTTGCTCTGCGAGGTATAGAGCCAATACAGCAATTGCATCAGATATGCGCAGACGCGAATCAGCGGCGGCTCGCCATAATGGGCGTTCATGCCCGTGTCGAACAAGTCGCCGACTGTGTTGTGGCCTTCATACCACAACAACAGTTCCGCGAGAAGACGGTAGGCCTGACGATAACCCGTGTAGCTTCGACTCGCCTCCAGCCACGCCAGCCATGTCCGGGCCTGGTGGCGGTCTTCGGGCCGTTCGGATTGGACCAGCAGCAGGGTATGCAAGAAGGCCGGGAAGCTCGCGAGATGGTCCACTTGGGCGCTTTTGCTCTTGCCGACCCCGCGTCGCGCTTGCTCATAGGCCAGTCGCGCTTCGTCGATTCGCCCCGACAGCAACTCCAGCATGCCCCGGATGATCCAGGTCTCCAGACCGGAGAACTCCTGCAGGATGGCCCGGGCCGAAGGCAAGTCGCCCGCCAGGAGGTCCCGCTCGGCCACATGGACGACGCATCGCTCCAGGAGGGATTTGTCCAGGCCCCCGCGGTTAGCCGCAAGCCAGGTCCGGGCGTATGCGAAAACGGGGTGATTCAGACGCAGCAGTACGGTCTGCTGGTGTAGACCCGCCGAGAGAACCAGGTCACGATACTGAGGGGCCAGCCGTTCCACACAGGCCGGCTGGAATGGGTCCATGCAGACCACGAGCAGAACATCAATCAAGGACGGGACTCGCTCATCCTGGCTGCACAGCCCCGCAAGACGCTTCACCTCGTCCTGGTCATCGTCCTCCAGGGCCAGAAAGACATCCCGACATGCGTGAAAGAAGGAGACGAATCGTCTCCTGCCCCACTTGTACTCCCAGGAATCCGGGCTGACTCGGCCGGGCACCGCCCGTTGCAGTGACACCGCGAACCGGCGGAGCCACCCCTTGTTGCGGGCTGTCTCGATCACGGCCGCACGGACTTCCGGCCGACAGGCAGCCGGGTCTGAGCCGACGGAGACGATCTGCCCCCTGTCCTTCAAGCGCTGGATGCAGACGCCAAGCTTCTGGATCGTGATGCCTGAGCCGTCGCGCATCGTCATGCCGACCTGCTTGAGCGCCCGGGCCAAATCGTTCTTCGATAACGGCCCGAAGGACAGGGCATACACCAGCAGAGCGGCCTCCTCCAGACTCGAAGGACGCCCCACTCCAAATAGCTGAGACTTGTTCGGCATGGGCTCTAATTCGTGCTTTCCGCCGGGTCGATCCGTCGCCACGTCCATTGCCAGACCACCTCCTGCGTCCAGGACCGCCGGAGGGACAGGTCCGGACGCGTGACGCCATGACCGGGTTCGGACCTGGGCTCGTCGATCCCAAAACTCTCAGTTTACCCGACGTCGCCACATCTGTGCAAGCTCTCTGCTGAGATCGAGAAGGTTTTGGGCACGTCTTGCCGGAATGATTGCAGGCCCGAGCAGGTCCCGGCCGAAAGACAATGGTGGCAATCAGTTGACGCACACCCTCCGACAATATGGGATAGATGGCACAATTCCAGTGTGTGAATCTTTGCAATTGGCGCAGAGTGTGCTAACATACGGGGTCATGCCGGCCAAGCCGTCATCCGATTGCGGCGGCCGGTGTCGAAGGATGGAAAGTTCCAGGTTCGGACCATGAGAAAGAGCAGCAACAACGACGAGTATCGCATCGTGCCGGCGGAGCGGATCACCCGCCTGCCGCCTTATCTGTTTGGACGGATCAACGCGTTGCGCCACGCCCGCAGGCAGCAAGGGGACGACATTATCGATCTCGGGATGGGTAACCCGATGGACAGCGCCCCCCAGATCGTGATCGACAAGCTCTGCGAGGCCGCCCGCGATCTGCGAAACCATCGCTATAGTGCTTCGAAGGGCATCAAGAACCTCCGTGGCGAGATAGCCAAGAAATACGCCCGCAAATGGGACGTCGATCTCGACCCGGACACCGAGGTCCTCGCCTGCATCGGGTCGAAGGAAGGGTTCAGCCACCTATGCTTGGCCATGCTCGGCCCCGGCGACACGGCCATCGTGCCCGACCCAGCTTTCCCCATTCACAACTACGGCGTCGTCCTGGCGGGCGCCAACGTCATCACGGTCCCGCTCGGCAACGACCAGAAGTTCCTCGACATGATCGCGATGGTCTGCGAGCATCTGTTCCCCAAGCCCAAGCTGCTGATCCTGAACTACCCGCACAATCCGACCGCCATGACGGTTGACCCGGGGTTCTTCGAGCCGATCGTCGATCTGGCCAAGCACTTCAAGTTCCAGGTCATTCACGATTTCGCCTACGGGGAGACGGTCTTCGACGGCTACAAGGCCCCCAGCTTCCTCTCGACCAAAGGCGCCAAGGATGTCGGCGTCGAGTTCACGACGATGAGCAAGCCCTATAACATGGCCGGTTTTCGCATTGGCTTCGTGGCCGGCAACAGGCAGATGATCGACTACCTGGCCACCATCAAGGGCTACTACGACTACGGCATCTTCCAGGCCATCCAGATCGCCGGAATCCTCGCGATGCGGCACTGCGACAAGGACATCATCGCCCAGAACGCCAAGTATCAGCTCCGCCGGGACGTCGTCTGTGACGGCCTCCAGCGGCTCGGCTGGCAGGTGGACAAGCCCCGCGCCAGCATGTTCGTTTGGGCCAGGGCAGCCGAGGAGCACCTCAACGGCAAGGGCACGATCGACTACGCAATGGACCTCCTGGAGCACGCCGAGGTCGCCATCTCGCCCGGCCGGGCCTTTGGCGAGAACGGCGAAGGCTACTTCCGCATCGCCCTGGTCGAGAACGAGCAGCGACTCCGCCAGGCGATTCGCAACATCAGCCGGTACGTCCAGCAAAGACCGATCCGAAAGGCCAGAGCCGCGAAATAGCTGGCGATCACGCGGGCCGGTCGCGGCGTGTCCTGCGAGCGTCGTATTCGTCCTATCGGTCCCATGGGACAAGTAGGTCGAATAAGACCAATAGGACCCTTTCTTCGATTGAGGAGGACGCGACATGGTCTGCAAGTCCATCCTGGCCTGGCCTCTCTTCGCGAGCGTCCTTCTGGCTCCGGGGCTTCTCGGCGCGGCCTCGTTCTACACGACGCGTCTGGACGATCCGGCGGTGGTGTATTTGTCACAGCCGGAATTCCCCGTGCGGGCGACGGGGTCGCGGACGACTCCGACGCCGTCCAGCAGGCCATCGACAAGGTCGGAATGTCCGGCTCGCACGCCGGCTTCAGCCGGATCGAAAAAGGGCTGCGTCGCGGACAACGCAGCCCTGGACAGACCATGAAAGATCGCCTGTCGAGATTGCACACTACAAACAACGTCGTCGTCGCAGCCAACCGACCAGGCCGGTGCCGAGCGTGCCCAGCAGGACCGCGCCGGGAGCGGGAACCGCCGGCCCCGTCGTCAGGACGGTGAACGACAGATCGTCGTAGAGGAAGATGTCGTCGTCGCCGTCCGTCTGCGTCAGCATAACCCTACGAATACCCGCGGCGCTGGAAACGCTCAGAAGTCCCCAGTCTGCAGTTGCAATCGTATCGGTGTCCACGAGCGTACCCGACGCGTCGTACGCCTGCATCACAAAGGTGTCCACGCCATAGGCACCGGCGGCGTAGATGGAAACCTCGCTCATCAGACCGTCAAACCGGATCGTTTCCGGATCTTGCAGCTCGCCGTCCAACGTGGTGGCACCGCGATTGAAGGCCAGGAAGTTCCGCGCGCTGAGTGCCAGGACACCGAAGTTGCCGCTCTGATCCAGGATGGCCCCGCCGACGTAGCCGGCAGGCCCGGCGAAGTGGACGCCCAGACCGGCGTACGCCTCGGTCAGAGAGTTCGTCTCCCTGAACTGCCTGGGAGCCAAGACATCGTCAAAATTGATCGTGGTCCCGGCCTGCACCGGACCGACGAACCCTACCGCCAGCACAGCGACATACAGTTGAATCACCATCTTCTTTCGCATAGATCGAACCTCCTTCAGAATCTGTTCCCCCAGCCAACACTTCCGACACACCGTCGCACCGCCTCTGACGGGCACGCGACGAACGCACACGCTGATCCGGATTCGGATTGACCCTTGCGCGGGTTCTGTCGTCCCTTCACTCTGTGTAGGACAGGCTCTTCGGCGTTGCCTCAGGATGACGAGACCTTACCCGCGCACGAATAATTCCTCATCCGTATGAGACTCTCTGGGATCCCTTCCCTACGGTTTCATCGCTCGTCTCGGGCGAGGACAGCGTGCATTCCTCGCCGGCAATCGCGTATCAATGCATAGGATGACATCGGACATCGATGATGTCAAGGACAAAACGCCTCGGTAACGCAGGATTTCTTAACTGCCTGTCGAGGTCGCCTCCCAGACGTTCGGCGACTGTTCAAAGCGCCCCCTGGCTTCGCAAGAGGAGCCAGACCCGGACTCGACCCGATGCCGGAAGGCGTTATCTTCTTCCTACGCGAGGAAGATATGCCCTGACGAGGACACTACAAACAACGTCGTCGTCGCAGCCAATTGACCACGCCGGTGCCGAGCGTGCCCAGCAGGATCGCGCTGGGGGCGGGAACCGTCGCCGTGCCGAGGCGGAGATTGTCCAGGCCGGTGTTGACCCGCTGGCCCTGCACGACAGCCGACTCCCAGGTCATCCGCGCGATCGGCTCATCGCAGAGAACGCCGAGGAACTGGATCGACGTGGAGTCACGGAGATTAATGATCGTATACAACAGGTTGTCGTCGCTGTCGTAATAGCGGGTCGCAACCCCTCCATCGTCGTTGAGGTAGACGTCGAAGCCGATGGCGGTGGGCAGCCACGCGCTCAGGTCGATCTCGAAGAACTCATAGCCCGTGGACACGAGGATCGCGCTGGTCGTCGGGCCGGGGATGCCGAAGTTCGTGTAGCCCGCGGAGGCCACCCAGACGTTCGGCGTGACGATCGCCGGGGCCTGCAACCCGGTGTAGGTGATCCCGTTGCTGGTGAACGCCGCCAGGGCCGTGTCCTTGGGGGTCACGCCCTCATAGTCCTCGACCACAACCGTGTCGGTCGCCGCGTCGAAGCTGACGAGGTCCGTGTAGAAGCTGAAGGCCGCGGAACTCACGCCACTGAGCGGAAGCAGAGCGGCCGCCAGAACGAAGGAAAGTAGTTTCTACGCTCTCATCACCGATCTCCTCATCAAGAACAATAGAACAGGTCCAACACCACACTGTTGGAATCGAGTCTCTGGCCTCACGTCTCAACCATATCCATTGTATCCGATTTGTCGTATCAAGTCGAGATGATGGGATCGCTCACGGCGCAGACTCCGCCCTGTGGGCCGGACAGTCCGGTGGGAATGGGCCTCTCAATGGAAGAGGCTCACCACAGAGGCACAGAGTGCCCAGAGAAGAGCGTGATACGGATTCGGAACACTTCGTGCGCAGGTGGGGACTTGTCATCCTGAGGCAACGCCGAAGAGCCTGCCCTGGGCTCGCCGAAGGGATGACAGAACCCGCGCAAGTCTTCGTACGGTGCGTACCACGCACCATCCTGGGCCCCGTCGAGGGCGGGACGCGCCCGAAGGCGGCGCGGTGCGTGATACGCACCCTACATTCGTCTGCTCCGTGTCCTCTGTGTCTCCGTGGTGGAGTGCTCTTCTACCGCACGGTCAGCTCGAAGCTCTCGGAGTGGCTGTTGAACTCCGGCGCATACATGCACTGGATGCTGGCCATGCCCGTCTGGTACTCGCCTCTGTGCTGGATGAAGCTGCTGTACTCGAAGACGTACGTCCCCTTGGGCAGGTAGTCCATGAAGAAGTGCGTCGCGGTGTCGCGAGTGCTCTCGTAGTACGCCAGGCCATCCTGGTAGCGGTACCGGCTCAAGACGTTCACCGGCTCGGTCCCGCTGCCCCGCTGGTCCTTCATGTGGACATACTCCATGTCGCGGTCCACCTTGAGCACGATCCGCACGACCAGCTCATCGCCCACGGAGACCGGGCCGCTGACCGGCACCAGGACTTCGCCCTGCGAGGTTGTCTCTTTGATGTACACGGCTTTCGAAAGCTGCAACGGCGTACCCTCATAGGGCGTGACCTTGCTCATGTCCTCCAGATACTGCCAGTGGACGGACCCCCAACTGACTCCTTCATCAACCTTCGTGACCGTGATCTGCCCCATCTCGGGCCGGATCTCGCCGCGGACGAACCGCTCTTCATAGAACCCCGTGCCCGCTTCAACATCTTCCGGCTCGATCCACACGCCGCCAAGGGCCACCTGCACCAGGGCATCCGAGGACAGCATGTCCGTGCCGCGAAGCAACAGACCGTAGATCGCGTCGGCCGTGGCCTTCGTCGTGTTCCAGTCCTGCGTCTGCTTCTGCTTGAGCAGCCAGACGCGACAATCCTCGACCGCCTGGGCGTCGCCCATGACCTCGTCGAAGGCCTCGATCATCAGGGCCTGCGTCTCAATGGGCGCCCGGTGCCACCACCAGCTTCGCTCGGTGTCGCGCCAGAACATGCCCATCTCTTCATCCGTGACGCTGAACTCCTTGATGGATTGCATGATCGCGACAGGCGTTGCGGTATCGCCGAACCGTTTGAGCGCGATGGCCAGATGAGCCTGCGACTGCCGCCAGAGCGACAGCCAATACTGGCGGGCCTGGCCGAGCCAGTAGCCAAGTGCCTCCTGGTACTGGGCCGCGACCGGCTGATCCGCCAGGAAGAAGCTCCGGCCGTAGAGATAGAAGGCGACGGTCGGACTGAGGTTGTTCTCGTTCGGGTTCCCGTACCGCAGGATCGCGCGATACCAGTCGTCCATCCACTCGTCCAAGGCGCTGAGGGCCTTCACCGCGCAACTGACGTCGATCCCGCTGACGCCGAGGTGCCGCAGACGGCCAAAGCCCGTCGTGATATAGAGCGTGATGTACTCGCTGCCCCGGCACCCCGGGAACCAGGGCCACAGGCCGTCGCTGTACTGCATCTGCTGGAGCTTGAACAGGGCCCGTGACATCTCGCTGCTGAGCCGGTTCTCATCGAAAAGGATACCGACGTTGCGTCGGGCCTCGGATTCGGAAATCGCCTGGCGGACCCAGGGGGTCTCCTCCAACGCAATGCCTTTGAGGTCCTCGTTCTTTTCGAGCGGGCTGTCCA
>Ga0116141_10002380_pt1 | contig 16112 bp, 14 predicted proteins | sample AD_UKC097_MetaG_FD_89744 | JGI IMG/M metagenome (GOLD analysis project Ga0116141, IMG submission 89744) | Active sludge microbial communities of municipal wastewater-treating anaerobic digesters from USA - AD_UKC097_MetaG | ecosystem: Engineered > Bioreactor > Anaerobic > Digestate | place: USA...
GACATCGACACCGAGCGCGAGCACCTGCGCCGCGCGGTGGAGATCCACACCGCGCTCACCGGCGCGCCGCCGCAGGGCTGGTACACCGGGCGCGACAGCCCCAACACGCGGCGGCTGGTGGCCGAGCACGGCTGCTTTCTCTACGACGCCGACTACTACGGCGACGAGCTGCCGTTCTGGATGGAGGTGGCGGTCTCCGGCGGCGCGCGCGTGCCGCAGCTCATCGTGCCCTACACGCTGGATGCCAACGACATGCGCTTTGCCACGCCGCAGGGCTTCCACACCGCGGGCCAGTTCTTCGAATACCTGCGCGACAGCTTCGATGTGCTCTACGCGGAAGGCGCCGAAACCCCGCGCATGATGTCGGTCGGGATGCACGCGCGCCTGCTGGGGCGGCCCGGGCGCTTCGTCGCGCTGCAGCGCTTTCTCGACCACCTCGCCGCGCACGAGAAGGTGTGGGTGTGCCGGCGCGTGGACATCGCCCGGCACTGGCGCGAACGGCATCCCTTCGTGCCGGGCGCGCCGCGGGACGGGAGCCGGTCCGCATGAATCTCGATGCGCTCAACGCCGCCGCGCCGGCCGACTTCCTCGCCGCGCTCGGCGGCATCTACGAGCATTCGCCCTGGGTGGCCGAGGCGGGGCTCGCGGCGCGGCCGTTTGCCGACCCGGACGCGCTGGCGCAGGCGATGGCGCGCGCGGTTGCGGAGGCCGGCGATGCCGCGCAGATGGCCCTGATCCGAGCGCATCCCCAGCTCGCCGGACGCGCCGCGATCGCGGGGGATCTCACCGAGTCCTCCCGCAGCGAGCAGCGCGGCGCCGGGCTGGATCGGTGCTCGCCGGAAGAATTCGCGCGGCTGACCGCGCTCAACGACGCCTATCAAGCGAAGTTCGGATTTCCCTTCATCCTCGCGGTGAAGGGCCACACCCGCGCCAGCATCCTCGCCAACCTCGCCGCGCGCCTGCCCAACGAGGCCGGGGACGAACGCGCCGAGGCGCTGCGCCAGATCGACCGAATCGCGCGCTTCCGGCTGGAGGCGCTGCTGGGCGGGTGAGGCGGGCCGCGCCTGTCATTTCCCCGGGGTTTGGGGTTGAATGGCGGTCTTTCCCGACCGCGAAACCGCCATGGCCGCCGCCCCGCACGATCCCGACGCCCCCGCCTTCGTCCGCCGCTGCGTGAACCTCGCCGACCCGCGCCTGGGCGCGGTGGCGCTGGCCGCCAGCGACGAGTTTTTCGCCGCGAAAGAACGAATGCTCGATCCGGCGCCGGCGCAGTTCTACCCCGGGCGCTACGACGAGCACGGCAAATGGATGGACGGCTGGGAATCGCGCCGCCGCCGGCGCGGCGGGCACGACTGGTGCATCGTGCGGCTGGCGCGCCGCGGCACGCTGGCCGGGCTGGACATCGACACCTCGCACTTCACCGGCAACTTTCCGCCGGGCGCGTCCGTGGACGCCTGCTGCCTGGCCGACGGGGAGAATCCGGGCGAGGATGCAGCGTGGTTTCCGCTGCTGGCCCCGGTCGCGCTGCGCGGCAACAGCCACCACTATTTCGCGCTGTCCGAGGCGCGGCCGGTGACGCACCTGCGGCTCAACATCCACCCGGACGGCGGCATCGCGCGCTTTCGCGCCTACGGCATGCCGGCGTTCGATCCCCGCGGCGCGGGGGAGGACGGCCTGATCGAGCTTTCCTCCGCGCTCCACGGCGGCACCGCGCTGGCCGCCAACAACGAGCACTTCGGCCCGGCCTCGGTGATGCTGCTGCCCGGGCGCGGGGTGAACATGGGCGACGGCTGGGAAACCCGCCGTCGGCGCGAGCCGGGCAGCGACTGGTGCCTGATCGCGCTGGGCCACCCGGGCGTGGTCGAGCGCATCGAGATCGACACCGCGCACTTCAAGGGCAACTTCCCCGACCGCTGTTCGATCCAGGCCGCGCGCGTGGAGGGCGGCGCGCCCGAATCGCTGGTGACCCAGGCCATGTTCTGGGAAGAACTCCTGCCCGAGCAGCCGATGCGCGCCGACGCGATCCACGTCTTCCGCAGCGAACTGCGCGCACTCGGGCCGGTGAGCCACGTGCGCTTCAACATGATCCCCGACGGCGGCGTGTCCCGGCTGCGGCTCTGGGGCCGGCCCGTGTGAGGCGGCTGCCGATCGAGGCGCTGACGCCCGAAGCCTTCGCGCCCTTCGGCGAGGTGATATCGCCGGATGCGGCACGCGAGGTGTGGCAGATCAACGCCGGCACCGCGCAGCGTTTCCACGCGCTGGCGCTGGCCGAGTCGGCGGGCGAGGGCGGGCGGATCGGAATCAGCCTGTTTCGCGCCGAACCGCGCGCCCTGCCGATTGCCATCACGATGCTCGAACGCCACCCGCTCGGCAGCCAGGCCTTCGTGCCGCTGCACGCGCGGCCCTGGCTGGTGGTCGTGGCGGCATCGCCCGAGGCCGCGCCGCGCGCCTTCCTTGCGCGCGACGGCGCGGGCGTCAACTTCCGGCGCGGCACCTGGCACCACCCGCTGCTGGCGCTGGAGGCCACGGGCGACTTCCTCGTGGTCGACCGCATCGGCCCGGGGGACAACTGCGAGGAGGCCGCGCTGGCCCAGCCCTGGCTGCTGGCCCTGGAGCAGGCGCCGGAACCCATCCACGACACGGCGAACTTTCGATGATGCAGAAATTCCTGACCGTCGCGGCCCTTCTTCTGGGGCTGTCCCTCGCCACTGCCGCGCACGGCTGGACCGCCTTCGGCCATCGTCTGGTGGCGCAGCTGGCCTACGACCGGCTGTCGCCCGCGACCCGGGCGCAGGTGGACGCGCTGCTGGCACTTGAGCCGGGAGCGGATATCCGCAACATCGCCTCCTGGGCCGACGAGATCCGCAAGCAGCCCGGCTTCGAGGCCACCGGAACGCTGCACTACGTCAATTTCCCCTACCGCAGCTGCGCCTATGAACCGGCGCGCGACTGCCCGGACGGAGCCTGCGTGGTCGCGGCGCTGGATCGATATTCCACCGCGCTGGGCGACCGCACGCTGCCCGGCGAGAAGCGGCTGGAGGCGCTCAAGTTCGTGGTGCACTTTGCCGGCGACATCCACCAGCCCATGCACGCCGGAAATCGCGACGACCGCGGCGGCAACCGCTTCCAGGTGAACGTGAACGGGCAGGGCAGCAACCTGCACGCGGTGTGGGACTACGACCTCCTCAAGAGCGCCGGGCTGGATTTATCCGGCTACCGCGACCGGCTCGCCTCGCGGGTGGCCGCGAGCGCCACCGAACCGATGGCGTTCCGCGACTGGGCGCTGGAGTCGTGCCGGCTGCTCGATGCCGACGGGGTCTACCCCAGGCGCCCGGGAAAACTGCCGAAAGGCTACCTCGACGCGCACCGCCCGCAGGCCGAGGCCCGCGTCGCGCAGGCGGCGGCGCGGCTTGCGGCGCTGCTGGAGCAGCGGCTCGGGCGATCGGAATGAGCTGCGTGCGAAGGAAGTGTGCCGGGCAGCTTTCTACCGCGCACGGCCGCAGGGCGGTTCGGGTGGGCGCAGCAGGTGGCGTCAGGCGCGGCGGCGCTGGCGATCCAGCCACACGCCCAGGCCCTGGGCGTTGAGTTCGATGTCCATGCCGATCAGCTCGCGCACGGCGTCGGGGGCGAGGCCGGAGTGCGCCGCGGCGCGCGGCACGTAGAGCGCATCCAGCATCGCGACCAGCGCCGCGTGGCGGTCCGCGGCCTCGGCCAGAGGCAGGGCGCCTTCGACCATGGCGTCGATCCACCCGGCCAGCTCGCGCGCGTGGCGCGCGACGTCTTCGACCGCGCCGAAGTGGGTGACGAAGACGCGCGCCGGCTCCAGCGCCGCGAGGCGCGCGATGGAGGTCTTGAGCGCTTCGGGATCGAACTGCACCGGCGTGGTGGTGGGGAACACGAAGGCGCCGGCGGCCGAATCCAGCTCGCGGTAGGAGATGCCGAAGGTGTCGCCGGAAAAGACGCTGCGGCTGGCCTCGTCCCACACGCACAGATGGTGCAGGGCGTGGCCGGGGGTGTCGATGCACGCGAGCCTGCGGCCGGCAAGGTCCACGACGTGGCCGTCGCGCGAGAGATCCACGCGGTGCTCGGGAATCGGCACGATGCTGCCGTAGCTGCGCGCCATTTCCTCTTCGCCGTAGACCGCGGTGGCACCGGCGATGAGCCGCGCCGGATCGACCATGTGCGGCGCGCCGCGCGGGTGGACCACGGCGCGGGCATTCGGCAGCTGCTGGAGCAGGGCGCCGGCGCCGCCGGCGTGGTCCAGATGGACGTGGGTGAGAATCAGCCAGTCCACGTCGGCCGGCGCGAGGCCTGCGGCTTCCAGCCCGCGCAGCAGCGCAGGCACCGCGTGCGAGGTGCCGCAGTCGATGAAGGCGGCGCGGCCGTTCTCGACGATCAGGTAGGCGGCGTCGAAGCGCGCGCGGTGGAAGCCGGTGTCGAGGACGTGGATGCCGTGGTCCATGGTTCGCGTTTCCTGCGGTTGGCTCAGGCGCGCCGGAACAGCCGCGCGCGCAGCGGCAGCGCGATGGCGCCGACGAGGACGAAGGCGCCGTAGGCCATCAGCGCCGCCAGTACCTGCTTCCAGATCGCTCCTGCGTCCGGGCCGGAGTGCCGGTAGCCCCAGAGCATGGCGAAGATGCTCAGCACCAGCGAGAGCGCGAGCACGAAGAGGTCGAAGACGCGCCGCCGCCCGCCCGCGGTTTCGTGCGGAAACAGCAGGAACAGCGCGCCCATGACGAAGAAGGTGGGAAGGAACAGGATCAGGCTGAGGAACTGCACGCTAGCCTCCGGGGGCGGTCAGGCTTCGGAAAAACGCGCGAGCGCGGCGGCGAGTTCGGCGGCGCTGACGTTCTCGCCCGGGACTTCGCCTTCGGCGAGCGCGCCGTTCGGATCGGCCTTGAGCGCAGCCACGCGCTGGCCGGCGTCGCGCGGCGAGGCGTGGCCCGGGCTTTGCAGCAGCAGGCGGCCATCGGCATCGATCAGCTTGAAGTAGAACTTCCCGTCGGCCTCGCGGTACTGCTTGAAGACGGGCGGCTTCGCGGCTTCGCCGGTGTCGACGTCCTGCCGTTTCACGGCGCAGGCCAGGCGCTGGAAAGAGCGCAGGCCCACCGCCTCGCGCAGTTCCTCCAGCAGAGGCGCTGCGTGGGCGCGGGCCTTTTGCGCGCCGGCCTGGAGGATGTCCTCGATCTCGGCGGGACGCGCGATCAGGGCCTCGTAGCGTTCGCGCAGCGGCGCGACCTGCGCGTCGATGGTCTGGAACAGCCGCGCCTTGGCCTCGCCCCAGGAAAGTCCTGCACTCAGCGCGGCGCGGTAGGTCACGGTGTCTTCGGCGTCGGCGAAGGCCTGGTAGAGCGTGGCCAGCGCGTTGGAATCGGGATCCTTCGGCTCGCCCGGCGCGCGCGAGTCGGTGACGATGCGCGCGATGCTGTCCTTGAGCAGTTTCGCGCCGCCCTCGAACAGCGGGATGGTGTTGTCGTAGCTCTTGGACATCTTGCGCCCGTCCAGACCGGGCAGGGTGGCGACCTGTTCCTCGACCTGCGCCTCGGGCAGCACGAAGAACTCGCGCCCGCCGCCGAACAGGTGGTTGAAGCGCGCCGCCACATCGCGCGCCATCTCGATGTGCTGCACCTGGTCGCGCCCCACCGGCACCTTGTGCGCGTTGAAGATCAGGATGTCGGCGGCCATCAGGATCGGGTAGCTGTACAGGCCCATGGTGATGCCCGAATCCGGGTCTTCTCCTGCGGCCACATTGGCATCCACCGAGGCCTTGTAGGCGTGCGCTCGGTTCATCAGTCCCTTGGCGGTGACGCAGGTCAGAAGCCAGGTCAGCTCGGGAATCTGCGGGATGTCGGACTGGCGGTAGAAGGTGGTCCGCTCCGGATCCAGCCCCGCGGCCAGCCAGGTCGCCGCGATTTCCAGCCGCGAACGCTCGATCCGCGCCGGATCGTCGCACTTGATCAGGGCGTGGTAGTCGGCGAGGAAGTAGAAGGCGTCCACGTCCGGGCCGAGGCTTGCGGCCACGGCGGGGCGGATCGCGCCGACGTAGTTGCCAAGGTGCGGGGTGCCGGTGGTGGTGATGCCGGTCAGGACGCGGGTCTTGCTCATGGCCTTGCTGCGCTGAAGTTCGGGAATCGAGCAGTGTAGCAACGCGGCCGCCGTGCGCCGTGTCATGCTGCGCCCCGGAAGCTGGCAGGGAGCGTGCGATGGCGAAGCGGAGGCGATGGCTGCGCTGGGCAATGGCGCTGGGCGCGCTGTGGCTGGCCAGCGCGCTGTGGCAGGCGTACAAGCCGCTGCCCGAGGGCGTGGGCCACGCATTTCCATGGCGCGCTGCGCCCGAGGCGGGCTTTCTCGCCGATCGAACCTTCGTCGATGCCGAAGGCGCGCGCCACAGCGAGCAGCAGGTCTTCGACGCGGTCTTTTCCATGATCGGGCAGGCGCGGCGGCGGATCGTGCTCGATGCGTTCCTGTTCAACGACTTCGCCGGCGCGGGCGGCGCGCCGCTGCGGCCCCTGAGCGCCGAGCTGGAGCAGGCGCTGGCGAAGCGCATGGCGCAGGTACCGGCGCTGCGGGTGGCTTTCATCACCGATCCGATCAACACCGTCTACGGCTCCTTGCGCTCGCCGCCGCTGGACCGGCTCGAAGCCGCCGGCGCGACGGTCGTCTTCACCGATCTTTCCCGCCTGAGGGCCTCCAACCCGCTCTGGTCCGGCCCCTGGGCGCTGTGCTGCGAATGGGCCGGGAATTCATCCGGCACCGGCTGGCTGCCCGATCCCTTCGGCGCCGATCCGATCACGCTGCGCGGCTGGCTGGCCCTGCCCAACTTCCGCGCCAACCACCGCAAGATTCTGGTGGTCGATCGTGGCGAGAGCTGGGAGGCGCTGGTGACCTCGGCCAACCCGCACGATGCCAGCAGCGCGCACGGCAACGTGGCGCTGCGTTTCTCGGGCGATGCGGCGCTCGACCTCCTCGCCAGCGAGGCGGCGGTGGCGGCGTTTTCCGGCGCGCGGCTGGCGGACCTTCCCGCACCGGCGCCGGAAGCGCAGGTCGCGGGGCCACGGCTGCGCGTGCTGACCGAATCGGCGATCCGCGACGCGGTGCTGGAGACGCTGGCGGTGGCGGGCCCGGGCGAGCGCGTGGACCTGGCGATGTTCTATCTCTCGCACCGCGCCGTGGTCGGGGCGCTGCTTGCGGCCAAGGCGCGCGGGGCGGCGCTGCGGGTGCTGCTCGATCCCAACGAGGACGCCTTCGGGCGCAAGAAGAACGGCGTGCCCAACCGCCAGGTCGCGGCCGAGCTGGTCGATGCGGGCGTTCCCGTGCGCTGGTGCGATACCCACGGCGAGCAGTGCCACGCCAAGTTCCTGCTGCACCAGGGCGAACAAGGGTCCGTGCTGCTCCTGGGATCGGCCAACTTCACCCGGCGCAACCTCGACGATCTCAATCTGGAAACCAGCGTGCAGCTCGCCGCCCCGGCCGACCACCCCGCGATGCGCGACGCCGCGGACTGGTTCGATGAAGCCTGGTCCAACCCGCCCGGGCGCGGCTTCAGCGTCGAGTACGCGCGTTACGCCGACGATGCTTTCTCGCGCCGCACCTGGTATCGCATCGGCGAGGCGCTGGGCCTCTCCACCTGGTAGGACGGGATCGTGTCGCGGGTGACTCCGGAGCCTCGAACGCCGGTTTGCCCGTGCGACGGAATCGGCCCGGGGATGTGATGGCATCGGACACACGCAGGCGGTCGGTTAGGGAAGGTCTGAACAAGTCGTCATCCCAGCGTAGGCTGGGATCCATGTTGCTGTTTTGGAATGGGTTCCAGCCTGCGCTGGAACAACGGATAGAGGCTTGTCCAGTACCTGGCGGACCCGGAAACCGCGGTACGACTGCCGCGCGCATCGTCTCGCGCCTGTGGGGTGATTTCCGCTGGGATTGACTAACCACCGTGGGGTGAAACCGCCCAACGAAGCCGCTACTCCATCGCCGCAGTGAACATGAGCTTTGGTAGCGGTGCGTTCGCCAGATCTTGCGACGACCTCACCCCCTACACGCAGGTTTTCCGCCTGCTGCCATCGTCCGTCAAACGCTGGGAGCCGCACCGCACCCATTTGGACGACTTCGGCTATCAGTCCGCGCCACACCCTGCATACTGGCGCGAACGCGACTGGCAACCCATCCACCGATTTCACAGGGGTTGAATGCCTGCATCCCATGGCGGGATTCCGAGCAGGCGCATTCACCTTGCCAGCCGCCGTGCTTGCTCGGTAAACAAGCCGGCACCGAGCGAGCGAAACAGCCGCCACTCGCCCCCATCCGGTGCACGATCCATGGGTGCGGCCTGCCATTGTGCTTCCAGTTGCAGGAAGGCCATGCGCAAGCGTTCGATCATCCGTCCGGATTCGCGCTGTGCCGCTGCTGGCGCAATCGCCAATGCACGGGCCAGTTCGGTCAGACGCTCGCGGTTGAGATCGCCGAATCTGCGCAACTCGCCGTGCGGCAGCGACACCTCGGCGGCGGCCCAATTCGGACGGTCGAAGCTCGGATGCTGGCGATAGATGGCGGTGCTGAGAAGATCGTAGAACGGTGCCAGTTCAACGCCGGCCGTGCCGATGAGGAACGAGAGATTTTTCAGGTGTGCATCGCCGTTTCCGATCAGCAGATTGAAGATCGTCCAGCGCAGCAGCGCCAGCCGGGTGGCCGCCGGCTTCGCGCAGCGCGCGGCCACTTCGCGCAGGGTTTCGGGCGTGCTCAGACGATACTTGTAGCTGCGATCCACGCCCAGCAACTGGCAGGCGTCAATGACGGGCAGGCGTTCCACTTGCCCATCAGCACCACGGCGGCGGTCGAAGCGCTGCACCAGGTACACGGGCTGCGGCACGCGATGAAAGGACGTCGCTGGCGCGTTCAGCCCGGCCGCCTCGGCCAGCCTCATGCACAGGCTTTCGTTGAAGGCGCTGTGCGGCCAGTGCTCGACCTGCGGATGATCGGGCTTGAGGATGTGGGTGGACGCGCTGTCGCCACGCGGCTCGAACCACGAATCGCCATCGACCACGATCGCCAGCTTGTGCTGCGCACCAGCCAGCGACATGCGTTTGGGCGCATCGTGCTGCAACGAGAAGCGCGGCATGGCGGCAATGCGACGCGACAGCACCGCAAACGGCAGCGGCACCAGGCCGGATTCCGGACCCTCTGCGCCCGGCGGGCGGAGCGTCCACGCACCTGCCGATTCGGCCCCCAATGCGGTGAGCAACCCGAAAGCATCGGCACTGGCCAGCGAAAGCTCGGCGGCGAGCACATCGCGCGCCGCATCCTCCGGCAGCAGGTTGTCGAAAAACCACTGCACCGGGCGATCGCTTGCGCCATCCACGTGCGGTGACTCCTGGCGCGGAAGCTGGGGCGAGAGATCGAAGCCTTCCACCTGCCAGGCACGGTCGTACTCGAAAGCCCAGACGCTGCCTTGCTCGTCCAGGCGGCCGATGCGTTGCCGCCCCAGCCACAGCTCAAGTTGTCGGCCTGTGTTCATGCCGCAGCATCATCGGAACCGGGCACCCTGGCGTGCAGCGTGATGCCAAGATCAGCCAGCACGGCGAAAAGCCGCTGCACCTGCTGCACCTCGCCGCGCTCCAGCTTGCGCAGGAACACGTGGCTGGTGCCCAGCGCTGCGGCAAGATCGTCCTGCCGTAAGCGCTGCATGCGACGCTGTCCGCGGATCAACTGGCCGAGGGCTTTTTCGTTGGGGAGGGTGGTCATGGCTGGGTAACGAATGATTTTGTTCGATTGTTGCATGAAGGAGAGCGCATGTCGATGAATCGAACGGAATCGTTTGATTTGTGATGAAAGACATCGTTGAATCAGCGATTCGAATGGAATTGTTCGATTATCTGAAAGCGAGCGAAGAACCTGCGCCCATCCGCTCATAACCTCCAATGCCCATCCTGGCAGCACATCGCGGCGCAACCCGGCAGCGCTTCGCTTGTCCCCCACGCACACCACTCTGGAGCAACCAGATCCCCTTCCAGAAATCAACGCTTGACGATGTACCCCAGCCGCCACGCAGCATCGTCCATTTCATTGGCTATCAAGGGGTCGCCCAACATCCTCAAACTGGCTGGCCTGTCAGGAAAGGGGTGCTTCGCCAATGCACGCTCGTTCAGGGCGAAAGACTCGGCGTTTCCATTCATGGAACTGCAGTAGGCGATGCCGTCCAATTCAGGCCAGGCCGCGTACAGCACTTGTGCCCATTGCCGGGTACGCCCTCGATTGCCGGAATGGATGGCGGTAGAGGCTCCCATGCGCGTCACGAATGCTCCTGTCAGATCGAGGAGCTGCAAGATGGTCGTGTTCTGCCACACCGCCAGATACGGCAGCCTCAATGTCACATCCACCACGCGGGTTTGCTGGAACACTTCGGCAATGCAGGTTCGATAGTCGGCTGCGGCATAGAGGATGCCGCGCTGTTGCTGGTGTGGCTGGCCGTTTTCATCAGGCAGGTGATGATCAAAGCGCCCAGCGCCCGGCCCCCAATGTCGCAGTTGGCTCCATGCCGAAGGGTGATCTCCGCCGGCAAATCCGATTCGAGCCAGCCACATTCCAGGTTTCAGCAGCCGCACGGGCGCAGACAGCTTGCCCAACCGTCCGTCGGAGGGTGGTGATGGCAGCTTTGCCACTACAGGCTTTCCGCCAGTGCCAGCACCGCCGCGACATCGCCGGTTCGCAGAAGCCATTCGCGTGGTGATACCGGCACGGCGTCCGGTTCGATTTCCAGATCCGGCGTCGGGGACAGAAACCACATCGCGAACGCGACCGGCGACAGCATCGAGGTGGCGGACAACACCTTGGACAAGCCGGGAACTTCAACCTTGCCCTGGAACTGGAAGCGCGGCACTCGCCGTTCTCCGTTGAGCTCAATCGACAGCAGCGACTGCTCTCGGATGCGCTGGCGGATTCGGCTGGGATCCAGCCCCAGCTTTGCGGCCAGTTCCATCGAGGTGTCGGCGTTGTTGAACAGATCCAGATACGTTGTCGCATATCGCGCGCGAGACTTTGCCGCATTCGCCCGCGTCTTGGCTGTTGGCTTCAACCCAACGTGTGCCAGTGCGCTGGCTTCGGCTTCCGGCAAGGTGGCGGCGATGGGATGGATCTGGGGCAACAGTGAATGGATGCCAGCCTCGATGAACACCTGCTCAGCCAGGCGCAAGCGATCCATTTCGGAAAGTGCCCTCAGCGCACGGTCGGCGCTGATCGGCATGCCTGCGCTCATTACTGTCAACTCCCGTTGTTAGTTGATGGTAATCATGCGCCTGGCAAAGGTCGATTTCAAGCCATCAAGCAGCCTGTGTATGCTTGGCCCCTGACGGATCGTTCGGCCTCGGCGTGCCACCCCCGGATTCCTGCGCTATTCCTTGCATAGCGGGGTCTTGTACGACTTGGCGATACAGGGGGTTTTCCGCACATGAGCCTTGCATGGCTTGACGACAACGGCAGGGGAACGGTGTGCAAGCAACACGCGGTGGAGTGAGATGGGGCGCTTTCCGGGTGGGGCTGTTGCTGGCGCTGCTCGCTTGCGCGATGCCGGTGCTGGCCACAGTGCGTTGGCAGGTTTTGGTGATCGGCGAAACCTCCAATGAGACCTTGGCGCCGAATCACCCGGCATGGCGTCGCGCGGATGCGGTGATCAGCGAGCAGCTGATCCATGCCGGGTTCTCCATCCATGACAAGGCCGCCCTGGGGTTGGCCGAGCAGTGCCCGGATGCCGAGTGCCTGCGCCGCCCGGTGCAGGAGTACGTGAGCTGGGCTCGGGAACACGCGGCGCACATGCCCGGTGCACGGATCGATCTGATCGTGATCTATGAAGTGGTCGCCAGCCAGCGGGTCAGCGCGGCCACGCGCCCGTGGCGTGTGCAGGTGCCGGGCCGCATGGTGGATGTGGCCAATGCGGAAATCGTGGATCAGTGGAGCGGTGGAGACAACGAGTTTTCCGACCTGCCTTTCGGCTGCGCGGATGCGTGCGAAGCGAACTGGATCGCCAACCGCGTGGCCGAAGTGGCGCGCGAGGTGGGTGCGGTGCTGGCCGAGAAACTGGCCGGGTACGAGCGCAAGTTCGTCTTTCAGGCCAAGGCCGATGGGTTCACGCCTGGAGTGCCGCCGGATTTGGTGATGCGGGCGTACCGCGTGCCGCGTTGGGTGGGAATTGCCGCACTTGCGCCGCCCAATCGGCGTTCGAGGGACGAGTCCCGTGGGTGGCATGAACGACATCGATGCCCGCTTTGAACGGCTGGAGCCGCTGATCGACCGCGCGCTGGCGCTGGAAGGCGCGGCGCGCGAGCGTTTCCTTGCGCTGTGCGGGGAGATCTATCCCGATCTGGAGAACGACCTGCGCCGCGCGCTGGCGCCCGAGGACGGGTTTCCGGCGCTGGGCGGTCTGGCGGCCGAACTGACGCGCGAGCGCGTGGTCGACCGGCGCGGTCAGCGCGTGGGTGCCTGGCGGCTGGGCGAGCGGATCGGGCAGGGCGGCATGGGCGCGGTGTACCTCGCCGAGCGCGCAGACGGCGCCTTCGACAAGCGCGTGGCCATCAAGCTGCTGCGCGGCGGCGACCCGCGCTTTGGCGAGCAGCTCGACCGCGAGCGCCGCCTGCTGGCACGCCTTGATCACCCGGGCATCGCGCGCCTGATCGATGGCGGCGTGCTCGATGATGGCCAGCCGTGGCTGGCGATGGAGCTGGCCGACGGAGAGGACCTCGACTTCTGGTTGCAGGGCAATCCCGCGCTGCGCGCGCGGCTGGACGTGTTCGTGGCGATCTGCGACGCGGTGGAGAGCGCGCACGCGGCCAAGGTGGTGCACCGCGACCTCAAGCCGCGAAACGTCCGCGTGGCAGGCGACGGGCAGGTGAAACTGCTCGACTTCGGCATCGCCCGGCTGCTCGCGCCCGACGCGCGAGCCGGCACCACGCGCCAGCTCGCCCTGACGCCCGAGTTCGCCGCGCCCGAGCAGCTCGGTGGCGGCGCCGTGACCGCGCGCACCGACGTCTACGCGCTGGGCGCGCTGCTGCACCTCCTGCTGACCGCGCGTTCGCCGCATCCGCCCTTCGACGGCAACTGGGCGTCCTATGCCGAACGCATCCTGAAATTCGAACCGCTCTCTCCCAGCCGCGTGGCGGAATCCTCGCACCCGCTCGCGCTGCCGGCCGCGCGGCTGCGCGGGGACCTGGACGCGATCGTGGCGCGTGCGCTGCGACGCGACCCCGCGCAGCGCTACGACTCGGCCCGCGCGCTGGCGCAGGACGTGCGCCGCCACCTCGCACACGTTCCGGTGTCGGCGCGTGTGCCGTCTGTGGCTTACCGCACCGGCAGATGGCTGCGGCGCCATCCGGAAGCGGCGGCGCTGGCCGCCCTGCTGGCCCTGCTGGTGCTGGCGGTGCTCGGGTGGGCGCTGGTCGCGGGGCGCTGAGGCCTGCGCCGGGCGCGGCTTTGGCCGAATCGCGTGCCGCTTGCGTAGAAGGGCAAGGGTTCTTCTGCACGGTTAGGGGCATGACCTCTGGCCGGTTCGCCTGTCGCTTGCGAATCCTAGAATGCGCGCTTTCGCGTTCCCATCCAGGATTTTCGACGATGCGCATTTCCCCTTCCTTCCGCCTGAGCGCGGCGCTGGGCCTCCTGCTAGCCGGCGGCCAGACCTGCGCCCAGACGCAGGTCGACATTCCCTACGGCGAATTCACCTTGCCCAACGGCTTGCGGGTGATCGTGCACGAGGACCACAAGGCACCCGTCGTGGCGGTCAACGTCTGGTACCACGTCGGTGCCAAGAACGAGCCGATCGGCAAGAGCGGTTTCGCCCACCTGTTCGAGCACCTGATGTTCCAGGGCTCGGAGAACCACAAGGGGGAATTCTTCGAACCCTTCGAGAAGGTCGGCGCCACCAGCCAGAACGGGACCACCAACCAGGATCGCACCAACTACTTCGAGAACGTGCCCACCAGCGCGCTCGACATGGCGCTGTGGATGGAGTCCGATCGCATGGGGCACTTCCTCGGCGCGATCGACCAGTCCCTGCTGGACGAGCAGCGCGGCGTGGTCAAGAACGAGAAGCGCCAGGGCGAGAACCAGCCCTACGGGCTGGTGTGGGATGCGCTCTCCCGGTCCAGCTATCCGGCGAACCACCCTTACCACCGCTCGGTGATCGGCTCGATGGCCGACCTCGATGCCGCCTCGCTGGACGACGTGAAGGGCTGGTTCCGCTCGTGGTATGGCCCCAACAACGCGGTGCTGGTGCTGGCCGGAGACATCGACCTTGCGACCGCCAAGGACAAGGTCACGCGCTACTTCGGCGACATTCCCGCCAGCATCAGCGTGCCCCGGATCGCGCCCGACCCCGCGCCGCGCAAGACCTCGACGCGCGAGACGATGAGCGATCGCGTGGCGCAGGCGCGCGTCTACCGGGTCTGGAACGTGCCGCAGTTCGGCGCCGCCGACCTCGATCGCCTGCAGCTGGTTTCCCAGGTGCTGGGCGGCAGCAAGTCCTCGCGCCTGGACAAACGACTGGTGCACGAGGAAAAGCTGGCCGACAGCGTGATGGCCGGCGCCTGGGGCGGCGAGCTGGGCTCCTCCTTCGCAATCATCGTCAACGCCTCCTCGCCCGATCACGTGGCGCGCATCGAGGCGATCCTCGACGAGGAGGTGAAGCGTTTCATCGAAAACGGACCGACCGGACAGGAGCTCGAGCGCGCCCGCACGGTGTTCCAGGCCGGCTTCGTGCGCGGCATCGAACGCATCGGCGGCTTCGGCGGCAAGGCCGATGCGCTGGCTGAATGCGCCGTGTTCACGGGCGATCCGGGCTGCTTCCGCGCCAGTCAGGAATTGGTGGCGAAGGCGGATGCCGGTGACCTGCGCAAGGCCGCTTCGCGCTGGCTGGCGCAGGGCGACCACACCCTCGTGGTGCTGCCGGGCGAGAAGCCGCCGGTGCCGGCCGAAGAGGCTTCGCGCCCCGCTGCCGGTGCCGCCGATGCCGAAGCCGGCAAGACGCTGAAGCCCGATCCCAAGTACACCGTGGTCAGGAGCGAGGTCGATCGTTCCAAGGGCGTGCCGGAAACCACGAGCTTCCCCGACCTCACCTTCCCGGCGTTGCAGCGCGCCAAGCTCAAGAACGGCATCGGGGTGGTGCTGGCCGAGCGCCACGAGATTCCGGTGGTGCAGGTGAGCCTGGAGTTCGCCGGCGGCTACGCCGCCGACACCGGTCGCAGGCTCGGCACCGCCAGTTTCACCATGGGCATGATGGACGAGGGCGCAGCAGGCATGGACGCGCTGGCGCTGGCCGATCGCGCCCAGACGCTGGGTGCGGAGCTGGGTTCGGGCGCCTCGCTCGACGGCGGCAACGTCTACCTCTCCGCGCTGCGCGACAGGCTGGAGCCTTCGCTCGACCTGCTGGCCGACGTGGTGCTTCGCCCGGACTTCGCCGACAAGGAGATTGACCGGGTGCGCAAGGCCTGGCTGGCCGGCATCGCGCAGGAAAAGACCCGTCCCAACGGCGTCGCCAATCGCCTGCTGCCGCCGCTGATGTACGGCACGGGCCATCCCTACGCGATTCCCTTCAGCGGCACCGGCGACGAGGCCTCGATCGGTTCGCTCAAGCGCGAGGACCTGGTGGCGTTCCACGCCGACCTGATCCGTCCGGACAACGTCACGATCGTGGTGGTCGGCGATACCACGCTCAAGGACATCCTGCCGCTGCTGGAGGCGCGTTTCGGCAACTGGAAAACCCCGCGCAGCCGCCTGGCCCTGCCCGACATCGGCCGCGCCGAGCTGCCTGCCAAGCCGCGCGTGTTCCTGGTGGACCAGCCCGGCGCGGTGCAGGCCAATATCCTCGTAGGCCAGGTGGTCGGCTCCACCATGGACACGACGGCGCTCGACTTCGATCTGGCCAACGGCGTGCTCGGCGGCAAGTTCTCCTCGCGCCTCAACATGAAACTGCGCGAGGAAAAGCAGTGGGCCTACGGCGCCTACAGCTTCACCAGCGCGGCGCGCGGCCAGCGCCCGTGGATCGCCTACGCGCCGGTGCAGATCGACAAGACCGCCGAGGCGATCGTGGAGATGCGCGATGACATCGCCGCCTTCGCCGAGGGCAAGCGGCC
>Ga0116141_10002382_pt1 | contig 16108 bp, 12 predicted proteins | sample AD_UKC097_MetaG_FD_89744 | JGI IMG/M metagenome (GOLD analysis project Ga0116141, IMG submission 89744) | Active sludge microbial communities of municipal wastewater-treating anaerobic digesters from USA - AD_UKC097_MetaG | ecosystem: Engineered > Bioreactor > Anaerobic > Digestate | place: USA...
CCCGTCTCTTTGTTTTCCTTGAATGTGTGGTAGGCAATATATGCCAGAACCTCTTTTTGCATTGGGGTCAGGTTCGCGATCATGTCAAGCCCCGAGTGGTCAAATATCTTGAACCCGCCAAAACATGTAACAAGATCGTGTTCTTGTTTTTTCTCCGCACGGGGTATTGCCAATTCAGGTTTCCCCTCCTTGAGGGGCCCTTCCTCCCTTTTCCGTTTTCTGTATCTTCTGAGCCAGATCGAAGCAAATGGCAGAAGCAGAAGCGCGGCGAGCGGAATACTCCATTGCGACCAGAATGATGATCTGTTCATTCTGACGACATTTGGTGAGGTGGAGTAGAGCTGCTTATACTCAATGTCAGATAAAAGAGGGGTTTTGATCGATACCACTCTGACTGTGACTGTCGAGTCATACTCGAACACCCAAACCGAGAACAAGCGGCTTGTCTCATGATCTATCACCAGTTCGCCATCGGCCGGATAGAATCCCCCTGTCTTCAGAGTATCACCGACCACAGTAAGAATAGTGTCGCTGAAGTTGAGTCTCCCCATCCACTTGGCCCTGCCTTCATCCCAGCCATAAGGCCTCAAAGCAACATAAATAGTATTCTGATCCTGATCAGCCCACACAGCAGAAAAATTAGCATGGTAGTCCTCTTTTCTGCCCCAGTCATACATTTTCGTGAAGGAGAGTGAATCGAGGTTGAACCTGTAGAAATCCCAAAGATTGGTAAATCCATCTGCCTGTTTACCGGATCTGTTACCCACTCCGCCGAGAATGTAGTAAACATCCCGCTCTTTGGATGGTAATACCGCAAAACCATGCCTGGGGGCAATGAAGTCTCCTGTGGTTTTTAATTCGCTCCATTTCCGGGTTGTGGGGTTAAACCTGATCAAATCATTTCTCGTTTTATACCAGCCGTATCCGCCAAATATGTTAACCGACCCCGTCCTGGTATCAACAAACACCCTTCCGCCATAGTGATGACCCTCCTTCGTATCAACCGTTAATTTCCCGGTGCCTTTTCCATTCTTGAAATCATAAGTAACTGCCTCATTATCGGGCCAGTAGGAAGAATAACCCACGACAAGATCCTGATTCGGGTATGCATACATTCCATACCGTGTGCGGTCGGGCTCCGGATACTTTGTTAATGTCGTGCTGCCGTCTTTGAATGAGTAATACCCGATTCCTTCGTTCGTTAAGACTCCGAACCGGTTATTATATGGATCGTTGAAAATTCCCTGATAAACTGACTTTTTAAATACCATTGAGTCATGCACGGTCCAGAAGTAGTGCCTGTTAATGTTCCAGATGTGGTTTTTCGCGAGTGCATCTCGATCGCCTGTTTCATCGTAGGCAATGTCGCCGTCCATCTCCCTGAATGAGTATTTATGCTCAAGCTCGTCTCCAACAAATATTTGCAGGTCGCTGATCACCATTGGAGCACTCCTGACATCACCCGGGGAAGATCCCAAATGTATTTCCGACCCATCACCCGTCTCAAACGGAGCGGTGGACAAAGTTTTAGTACTGTCGTTAAGATCAAACAACACTTCACCGGCAGATTCATTCACATCAATCCTGAGGGTGTGTTCCTTACTCTCGAACACTTCTCCTTTGGGAAGCGTAAACTCAAGTCCGGTGGGGCGATCATTCACTATTGTTCTGAATACAACAAAGTCTGATCCGGGAGCCGGTAAATACTATTTTTAGATTGTATTTGGGATTGGATATCCTTAGGATCGCTCCGGTTCCGGAGCTGAATCCAAATGAAGCTTTTAGCCGGACGGAGTAGACCCGGTTCAGGTCGATCAGGCCATCATGCGTTATATGCAGTAAAGAGCAACTTGCTGAGTCGAGTCCCCGCTCAGGGTCATGGTCCCCGTGCGGTAGCCTCTGACTCCCGTAAAGGACGATCCCACCGGATACAGCTGGGCCTTTCTGTTGCGAGACAGAGCCGGCGATCGAAAAGATAATGAGAAAAAGTAATAAGTAATATTTTACCAGAAAGTGACTCCCTACAGGTCAGAACTCAGAATTGGCAATTGTCTGTACTGAAATATATATAAAAAAAGCCGCCTTTCAAAGACGGCTTTTTATGCAGAAAAATTAAGTTTTTACTTAAATCTGTCGAAATAATTGAAATATCTCTTGCCATCGTAGACTTTCATCACGGGGTAGATCATTTCGTTGTTATTGTAGTAAGGTGATTTCTTGTAGAAGAAATCGAGGCGTGCCTGCGGGTCGTTCCGGAATTCTTCATCCTCTTCGAGGTTGAAGTAGAAATCTTCCCTCAGTCTTGGATCGTCTTCCATCATCTTTATGGCTTTGGGCTCGAACACGAAGTCCTCAACATACTCTTTTTTCTCGAAGAGAGCGTTGAAGTAGCCCCAGCTTGCGAAAGAATCGGGAGCGAGCGGCTCAAGAAGATTCAGTATCACTCTGATCGTTCTCTGGTTCACCGGCACGAAAAATGTTCCCGGAGGAACAGTAACGGTCTCGATGAACGGGGAGACATCGAATGTAGCTCTGAACTTCCCTTCATAGGGCTTTTCGGCGTACTGAACATTCGAGAAACGATACTTCTCAACTTCGAGCTGCAATTCCTTGTCGAGGTGCTTAAAGATGATGCCGTGGAGTTTCAGTATCCTTGGAAGCCATTTATGCTCGGCAGGAACCAGATAAGCATCAGGCACTTTAACCGTCTTGGCGATTTCCATTTTGTTGAAGTGCTGGATCTCGAACTCAACTTTCTCATCGGTGTAGGTGATAATGTTGCCGCCGGTAACCGCGCTTTCCTTTTCTTCGGTCTTATAACCTTTGAAAGTGAATGGTTCAGACTCCTCATTCCCGGAAAGGAGGATGGGGTATCTCTTCTTCTCCATAAAGAACTTCTGGATCGATCTTCTGTCGGCGAAGCGGCTCAGATCTTTAAGCTCTCTGTGATTGTTGTTGATAAATTCGAGCGATTCAGTAATGATCGACTTGGTTGCAAACACCCTCTCCTTGAAAGGTTTCAGTGAGTGGGATTCAACAAGCAGGGCGAGTCTGTTTTGAAGTGCCGCATAACCGGTCGAGTATCTCGGTTCATACGACCAGCTCTTTATTCCGTCCTCGATCCTGTCGGTAACGGTTTCGATGTAAGGAGCGGTTACCCAGCCTTCCCTTTCAACACCATCGATCACGTTCGGAAGAAACACTTCATTTCCCCAGATCGAAAGTCTTCTGTCGAGGTTCTGATGTTTTTCCATGCCGTAAGTGAGGTGGTACTGATAGTCCATTCCGTTCGTTACGTGTGTGTCAATAAGGAGATCGGGAGCCCAAGCGGCATAAAGCCGGAGGAACGACTTGATCTCGGCACTGTCCGCCTTCATGAAGTCGCGGTTCAGGTTCAGATTAAGAGCGTTTGTTCTCCAACCCTGCATCATCGGACCGTCCTGGTTCGGTCTGTTGTAGCGGCTTGCTCTTTCATGGCCGTCGACATTAAGCACAGGAACAACAAGTATAGACATGTTTTCGAGGAGGTATTCTCTTTCGCGGGTGATGAGGATGTCGCGAAGAAGCATCATAGATGCATCCTTCCCGTCAATTTCTCCCGCATGGAGGCCGCTATTGATCAGCACGATGGCTTTGGGGCTTTTTCTGGTTCTTTTCGGTGTGAATTCTTTAGTTTCAGAAACCACCAGGCAAACCATGTTCCTGTTTTGGTGCGACACTCCGAATGTCTGGAGTTTCGCGTAGGGAGACTTTTCCGCGAGGTTGCGGAAATACTCTACCGTCTCGGCGTATGACGGTGTGGCTGTGTAATCGCTTTTTTCAAAGTGTGTCAGCCATTCTTCGCCAATGTGTTCATTATTATAGTATTGCATTCCACTTTACTTTATTTTAAGAACATGTAAAATATTATGGATTAAGTTTTCTAAATTAGAAATATAAATTTTTTTAAACAAGAGAAAAAAGACCTTTATCAATTAATATTTCTACTGAAAAACCGGTATAAAAACACGGATGCAAGAAAAAAGAGCAGCAGTTTTGGGAGCAGGTATCTCCGGCCTGGCGACCGCCTTCTACCTAAGGAAAAATGGTTTTGAAGTAGCAGTTTACGAGAAGTTCGACCGTCCCGGCGGGCAGTTACAGTCGAACAGGGAGAAAGACTACCTTCTCGACAAAGGAACGATCGCGGCGATTGAGACAACCTCCCTTATTCCCGGTCTGGTTGAAGAGTTAAAACTTGACGATGATTTCATCTATGCCGGTGAGAAAGCGAACCTAAAACAGGCATGGATAGGCGGCAAGCTATATGACCTCTCCATGAATCCTGAGAATCTGTTCAAGTTTCCGCTTTTTACGATCCGCTCAAAATTCAGATTTTTGATCGAACCGTTCATACCCCGTTCCATGAAAAATGCCCGGATGGCTGTCGCCGATTTCATAAGACGGAGGCTTGGTGATGAATTTCTGAACTACATAATAGAGCCTTTCGCAACGGAAGTTTACGCCGGTGATCCGGAGAAACTAAGTATAGAAGCAGCATATCCGAAGCTTTTCAAACTGGAACAGGAATATGGCAGCATCATAAAAGGTTTCAAGAAAGCCCGCTTCAAGAGTGAAAAAAAGGATGAACTTTCCGGTAGCGGAAAGCTTTTCACCTTCAGGCAGGGGATGGATCAGCTTACAGCATCACTTTCAAAATCGCTTGGCTACCGGGTCAACTACCTTCATGATATTCTGAAGATCGAAGAAGACGGATCAGGCGGTTACACGCTGACGGTGAACCGGAAGGGTGATATCCGGAAAGAGAATTTCGATGTTGTTGTCTCAGCACTTCCCGCCTACGTGCTTGTTGATACGGTCAGGGAACTGTCTGCCGGACTCGCTACTGCGGTGGAGAGTGTCGAATACGTCCCGCTTACCCAGGTTTATGTGGCTTTTCTTAAGAAGGATCTGGAGCTCTCACCGCGGGGTTACACTGTACTGATCCCGGCCATCGAGCAAAAAGATGTATTAAACATTACACTCGTCTCTGAACTTTTCAGTGACAGGTGCCCTGACGACAGGGTTCTCTTTTCTGTGATGATGGGTGGCAGCAGAAATACCGGGATCATGAACCTTGACCCGATGGAGATAAAAAAGAAAGCCATCGCGGCTGTTTCGGATATCTTCAAAGCGAAAGACAAGCCGGTATTTGTCTCACATAAGAGCTGGAAAAGGGGAGTTCCGCAGTACAACACCGGGCATTATGAGATGCTCGAAAAGATCAGGGAGTTTGAATCCGGGCATCCCGGTTTCTATATCACCGGAAATTATATCGGCGGAGTTTCCGTCGGCGATTCCATACTAAGTTCATACAGAACGGCGGCGCGTGCAGCCCGTCATCTTCAACAGCAATAATCTATCCCCGGAACCTCTATGCGCATTGCTTTTGTATCTCCCGAGGTTTTCCCCTACGCTAAAGTCGGAGGATTGGGAGATGTCTCGGGAGCACTTCCCAAAGCCCTACAAAAACTTGGACACTCGGTAAAGGTATTCCTTCCGAAATATTCCGCTATCAATTTTGAAAACACACCACTTGAATATGTTGAACAGGTCGGCGAAATGCCTGTCCGGGTGAACGGCAATGTACATAACACCCGGATGTTCCGTTCGTTAATGGAAGAGAGCAGGGTGGAGATATATTTTGTAGATTGTCCCTACTACTTCGACAGAAGGAGTTTCTCCGGGAAACCTTTGATCTACACTGACAATGCCGATGAGGATGAAAGATTCATTCACTTTACCAAAGCGGTGATAGAGGGATTGCAACGGCTGCAGTGGGCACCTGATGTTATAAATGTTAATGATTGGCCGACGGCACTTCTTCCGCTCCTTATCAAAGACAATTACAGTTGGGACAGATTTTATGACCGCGTTGCCACCGTGATATCGATCCACAACATTGGTTATCAGGGGAGATTCCCCAAAGAAACAATGCACAAGGCTGAGATCAGGAAAGACCTCTTCTTCGACAACAGTCCCATCGAGGTCTGGGGATCGGTCTGTTTTCTGAAAGCCGGCCTGATGTACGCCGATGCGATCAACACCGTGAGCCCTACCTACGCCATGGAGATCACCACTTCTGAATATGGTGAGGGACTGGAAGGTGTGTTGCTCTACCGGATCAACGAGTTTTACGGTATCCTCAATGGAGTTGACTACTCGGTTTGGAATCCGGAGAAAGATGATCTTATACCGTACGAATACTCAAAGGATGATCTCTCCGGCAAGTATGAGAACAAGAAATATCTCCTCTCGAAGCTTGGGCAGGAGTACCACCCGAATGTTCCGCTGATCGGCATAATCTCAAGGCTGGTGAATCAGAAAGGCTTCGACCTCATCGCAGCATCGATAAACGAGTTGATGGCTTTCAACGCCCAGTGGGTGGTTCTTGGGAGCGGCGAGCACAAGTTTGAAGAGCTCTTCCGGTATCTGGCGAACACATTCCCTCACAAATTTACTTTTCTGAATGCCAAAGATGAGAGAGCCGCTCACCTGATCGAAGCTGCCAGCGATATCTTCCTGATGCCTTCAAAGTATGAGCCCTGTGGTCTGAACCAGATTTACAGTCTTAAGTACGGCACTGTCCCCGTTGTAAGAAAAACAGGCGGTCTGGCGGATACCGTTGTCGACTGGGATGAGAGCCGGCATTACGGATCATTCTCGGGCAACGGCTTCAGTTTTTATGACTATACCCCCCAGGCACTTGTATCCTCGGTTGAGAGAGCCCTGAAGTGCTACCACCAGAAGAACATTTGGAGCCAGATCGTTCACAACGGTATGATCCAGAATTACTCATGGAAGCAGTCAGCGAAGCAGTACGAAAAGATGTATGAGCACGCCATTGAGAAGAGGCGATACTAGCGATGAGTTCTTGTCTGAGGTATGAGGTTTTATGTATGAAAAAAAGGCTGTCCCGGTTAAGAGACAGCCTTTTCCGTTTTAAAGATGTGGGTTATTTTACGACCTTGAAATCGACTCTTCTGTTGAGGGCTTTGCCTTTATCGTCGTCGTTGCTGGCGGCGGGCATGGTAGCAGCCACAGCCTTTGTGGTCATTCTGGAGGCTTCAACACCTTTCTTAACCAGATAATTCTTCACATTCATGGCTCTCTTTTCGGAGAGTGCCTGGTTTTTTGCGGGGTCACCTGAGATATCAGTGTGTCCGATCACTTCCACTTTAACGGCCTTGTTCTGAAGGAGCTGCCCGGCATTTTTGTCGAGGATGCTCTGGTACTCAGCTTTTATCTCTGAAGAATTCAGATCAAAGTATACTGCATGAAGCGTGATCTCGTGGTCGATAACATCCGGTTTTTTCTCATCCGGTTTTTTATCTTCATGTTTTGGCGCATCCTTCAGATACTTTTTGATCATATCCTCGATCTTGTTGTAGTCAACCGGTGGAGTTGGAGGCGGAGGTGTAACCTTTGCATCGTTGATCATTTTTTCGATCTTCTTATAGTCGATCTCAACACCTGAAGGGAGTGCTGCCGGTTTACTCTCAGGGCCTCTGCTGAAATACCATGTAAGGCCTAAGTTAACCGAAGCATAACTGTCGAGGACACCGCCGAAAATTCCGCCGTTGGGGCCCATTATTCCATCGAACTTGTCGGTAGAGAGGGTATGATGACCAATTTCAACAGTCGCGGCAATGTCTTTCGAGAAGTCGTGTCTTGCTCCGAGAGAAACATTCATTGAAAGTTCTCCGAAACGGAACTGCGAAGCTCCTGAATTGAAGGGGTTTTCGACCTTGTAACCAATTATTGAGAACCCGACACCGCCATACACTTTGAGAGTTTTACTGTACGGATTTAAGGTCATCAGATAATCAAGACCGATACCGAAAGCGTCTGTTGAAGGTGGATTGGTGAGCAGGGTAGGGCCGGCAACCGAGGTGAACCTGTTGTAGTTTACCTTCAGTCTGATGGTGTTCATCTCATCGAGATCCCTGACGAGTGTGAGGCCACCACCGAAATCAAAATTTTCATTGTAAGTGTCAGCAAACATCCTTGGAGATGTTAAAACGAGGCCGACACCCCATCCGTTCTCGTATGTGGTTTGTGCGAAACCAACCGAACTGATCGTGAGAAGCAGTAATAATGTTAGCTTTTTCATGGGTACTCCTGTTTGAGTTCAACCTTTTTTGTTTATGTTTTATTTTAGAACTGCCATCGACTAACCTGAAACCGAAAGTCTAAAATAACATTGTTAAAGTATCAATTAAGTTTCAGATATGCAAACAAATAAGAATAAAATATGGCTTTGGCCAATAAAAAAAAGCTGCCCCGGTTAAGGAGCAGCTTTAATTTTCCATTTTCCGGTCTCAGACCGCAAAAATTACTTGGTTCTAACGAACTCTATTCTTCTGTTCTTCTGTTTGTTGGCATCTGAATCGTTAGGAACGAGTGGTTTGTCGGGGCCGAAGCCTTTTGCAGTCATGCGGCCGGCGTCAATACCTTTCGCAACCATCCACGCCATAACTGATTCGGCTCTTTTCTGTGAGAGGTTCATGTTGAATGCTCTCGAGCCAACATTATCAGTATGACCCTGGATCTCAACCGAGATCTCAGGATAAGCAGTAAGGGTTTTGTAAGCCTTGTTAAGTGTGGCTTCAGATTCGGATGAAATGTTCGCACTTCCGGTCTCGAAAACGATACCTTCAAGAACCATGGGTACATTCATCTGAATGATATCATCTTTAGCGTTCAGAGGATCGGTTCCTCTGTCGACTTCAACTTTATCATTAACAGTACCGCCGTCGGTGTCAACCTTCAACGGATCTGTCTTGTAGCTCATGAGCTCATCGAAATCGTTGAGGCCTTCGCCGTCAGTGTCAGCTTTCAGCGGGTCTGTTTTGAACTGTGTCAGTTCCTTACCGTCTTCAAGTTTGTCACCGTCAGTATCAGCCTTCAGCGGGTTGGTCTTGTATTGGTTGAGCTCTTCGGCATCACTCAGTCCGTCACCGTCAGTATCAGCCTTCAGAGGGTTGGTCTTGTGTGTCGTAACCTCATCGTAATCAGAGAGGGTATCACCATCAGTGTCAACCTTAAGAGGGTTGGTCATATGTTTGGTAACTTCGTCAAAGTCGGAGAGTTTGTCACCGTCAGTGTCGGCTTTCAGTGGATCGGTTTTGTGTTTTGAAACTTCTTCGCCATCTTTTAGTCCGTCACCATCGGTGTCAGCCTTCAGCGGGTTGGTTCCGTATTTTGTAACTTCTTCGCCATCTTTTAGTCCGTCACCATCGGTGTCAGCAACTGTCGGATTGGTTTTGTGCTTAAGAACTTCATCACCGTCGTTAAGCCCGTCACCATCGGTGTCGGCCTTGTAAGGATCGGTTTTGTATATCTCCAGTTCTTCCTTGTCGAGTAATCCGTCACCATCAGAATCTTTGTTGATGTTGGTACCGCCGAAGAGAAGGTGGAGTCCGCCGTTGTAATATACATCTTTCGGGGAGCCATCGATATAGTGGTTCAGGTCATCGCTGAAGGTGTAGTTGAAGCCGGCTGTCAAACCGATCGAGAAATTCTCGCTTACCGCATAATCAACTCCGAAGCCTGCGGGGACGAGAAGTGTCCACCCGGTTTTCTCGACGGCTTTTTGCGGCCACTGAATGCTGAAAGAAGTGGGTACTTTGATGTTGTTCCAGTTGAGAGCACCAACGCCAAGATAGGCATATGGAGAAACTCTTTCGAATCCGAACGGAAACCAGAGTGCTCTAAGGTCAACCGGCACCACATCGGTGGCGTACTCGGCATCTTTAAAGTCTTTACCGGCATAATTAAGGTAGCCCGCGCCGAACTCTACGCGCCAAGTGTCTGTGAATCCGTATCTGAAGAATCCTCTGAATCCTCCTTTAACTGACATATCGAACTCATTCTGAGGGATTATCGCGTTTCCCTCGAGACCAAAATGGACCTTTGTGCTAAGGCTCTGAGAAAAGACATTGATCCCGGTTGAAGCTACAACCAGAACCAAGGCCATGAGAAGAACTTTTCTCATTGTAAGGTTCCTTTTCATTTAGTTGTGAAATAATATTAAACTGCGATGAAGGTGGAAATATTTTGCCCTGCCCAATTTAACCAAATATCAGTAATATTTGCAAATAAATTTAAAATTGACAACACAAAGATACCGTTCATCATTTAATTTCATAGTGACTCACAAAACAATTGTCTATCCCGACTGATAATTATAATTTAAAAGGATGAGAAATTTTAAATTTTTTAAGGTCAATGGTGCCGGAAACGATTTTATTCTGATCGATGCCATCCGGGAATTTCCCGGGAACCTGTCGAATAAAGACATTGCCCGGATATGTGACAGAAGAAAAGGAGTGGGTGCCGACGGGGTGCTTATTCTTGTTCCCTCTGCGGATTCATTGTGCAGGGTGGAGTTCTTCAATGCTGACGGCAGTCCTGGGACACTCTGCGGAAATGGCGCGCGTTGCGTGATCAACTATCTCCGGGTAGAGGGCTACTCTGACGCAGGGGAGATGGAGTTCAGGTTCGGTGACAAAAAATATACCGGAAGTTTTGCGGATTCAGGTGAACCTGTATTCCACATGAAAAGGCCCGCCAAACTTAAGACGAAGTTCCGGATAAAAGCGTCCGATACCCTGATACCTTCCCATTATTGTGATACAGGTTCACCACATGTAGTGATCGAGATCAACGATGTGCCGCTAGACCCGCGAAGGTCGCCGGCCACGCATCAGGAACTTTTGAGTTTCCCGGTGATACAGCTCGGCAGGGAGATCAGGCATCACCCTGATTTTGCGCCCGGCGGAGTGAATGTAAACTTTATTAAAATAATATCACAGAACGAGATCGCGATCAGAACCTTTGAGAGGGGTGTCGAGGATGAAACCCTCGCTTGCGGCACCGGTTCGGCAGCAGCAGCGGTGGTTGCTTTCGCGCTCGAAAAGTGTAAACCTCCTGTAAAAATTGTGACAAAAAGCGGGGATCACCTCACGATAAATTTTGAAATAATCAATAACAAACTGGAAAACCTGCGTTTGACCGGTCCTGCTGAGATCAATTTTCACGGTACTGTTGGACTTGAATAAACTGGAGAATGAATGGCTAAAGTAATATTTTACGTCTCTTACGAGATCGATCCCAATAAAAGGGAAGACTATATTGATTCAATCAGGGAATACAAAAACCTGATAGATTCTGACGGACTTTTGAGGTACTCACTCCTTGAAGAAAAAGGTAAGAACAACCGTTTCCGCGAGGTGTTTGAATTTGAGTCAGAAGAAGCTTTTGATAATTTTGATGATGCCGGTGACGAAAGGCTCGCTGTTTTGAACCGTAAACTGGAATCTTTAAAATTAGCAAAGTCAACCCGGTCGCGTACCCTTGTCGAAGTCGGATTGTAATTCTTTGGCGGTTTTAATCGATGAATAAGTTCACTCACGCAATATATGTGGGGCTCTTTTTTCTTGTTGGAATATCATCCACGGTGTTTCTTTTTCTGAACGGGAAAGATTATTATTTTTCAACGCGGGAAGAAAGACCCAACAAAGAGATCGAAATGCTGTGGCGTCCAAAGGGAATTGAAGAAGTACCCCGCTACAAGAACCGGCTGGGCAATTACAGCGATGCCCACATAGTTCTGGAGCCCAAAGGGTATCTGGGACATGGTCTAGGGATCATCGGTACCCTGATGATGATAACGGGTGTTTCCGTTTACATGATCAGGAAGCGGGTACGTCTATTCTTCAGGTGGGGTTTGCTGAAGCATTGGCTCGAATTTCACATATTTTTGTGTGTGGTTGGTCCCGTGTTCGTACTGTTTCACACTGCTTTCAAGTTTGGCGGACTCGTATCGGTCTCATTCTGGTCGATGGCTGCCGTTGTGTTTTCGGGAGTGATAGGGAGGTTTATTTATACCAAGATTCCCCGGTCAATATCGGGAAACGAACTTGATGCTGCTGAGATCCTCAGAATGCAGCGGGATTATACGATAAGACTCAAAGAGAACTACAATCTTTCCGGTGAAGTGATCAGTGAGATCGAGGCTGCTTCAAATGAGGGTGGGAATTCTCCAAGAGGGACATTCGCCGGTCTGATCTCGATCGTAACCGATCCATTTCTTATCAGAGGCTCACTTTCGAGGCTGAGAAGAAAACTAGTGGCCTCAGGTGTTACAGACAAGGTCCTTCTGAAAGGAATAATCGGTACAGCCCGTGAGAAGCTTTCACTCGACCGGAAGAACAGGGTTTTAAAACAGATGCACAAGTTGTTCAGATACTGGCATATTTTTCATTTACCATTCGCGATAGCCATGTTCGTTATCATGCTTATTCATGTAGGCGTTACGATCTGGTTCGGTGCGACATGGATATTTTAGGAGAATCGTATGAAATTCAATAAAATGTATGTTTACATACTCATTCTGGTATTCGCGGTGGCAGGAGTGGTGATCGTGGCCACCATGTCGGGCGGTAAAAAAGAAGCCCCCGCGCTTACTGAAGGTGCTCAGCCGCCAAGTGATGATATGCACAGCGGGCTCGGTGACGGAACCCAACCGGGGGCGGGCAATGTGAAAGAAGACATTAAACAGAAAATGGCTGATCTTGAAAAGGCTGCCAACGAAAACCCGAATGACACCGTAAAACTTCTTGAATACGCGGAGTTCATGGGGATGGCTCATCAGACTGATAAATCGATCGATGGTTTTCTTAAATACCTGAAGATCAATCCAAAGAATGCGGACGTCTTGATAAAAGTAAGCAGTCTTTATTACCAGAAACAGGATTTCAATAACGCGCTCACATATATCAACCGGGCTCTTCAGATCGATCCGAAGAATACTGAATCGATCTACTATCTGGGCATGATCGAAAAATCGTCAGGAAATGCTGCCAAGGCCAAGTCAACCTGGGAAAAACTGATAAAAGAATATCCCGGATCACAAGGGGCCAAGTTGGCAGAAGAGGAAATGAAAAAATAGTTGACCGAATCTTTTCTTGAGGAGATGGGCGGATACTTTTTCGCCCTGCTCCTCATAATTATCACCGTTGCCCTCTATCTTCGCGGAAAAAAGAAGACAACCAAAGAAAACATCCAAATGATCGAGGAGGCTAAAAATCTCGGCCTCTACGAACCTGTTTCCCTCCATCCTTACGTTAATGAAAATGTCTGCATAGGAAGCGGTGCCTGCATTGAGGCCTGCCCCGAAAAAAACATCCTCGCGATCGTGAACGGAAGGGCGACCACCGTTAACGCCTCCCGTTGTGTGGGCCACGGCGCGTGTTTCCATGCTTGTCCTGTTCAGGCCATTGCGCTCTATATTGGGACAGAAAAACGAGGCGTTGATCTGCCTCATGTCAGTCAGGAATTTGAAACCAATGTCCCAATGCTGTTCATTGCAGGTGAACTAGGCGGGATGGGTCTGATTAAGAACGCGGTCGAACAGGGTAAACAGGCCGCGGGTTATATGGCTACAAAGCTGAATAAGGGGAGCAAGCACGATTTTGATGTTATAATTATTGGAGCCGGGCCAGCCGGTATTTCGGCTACACTTCGATGCGCAGAACTCGGGCTCAAATATAAGACCGTGGAACAGGACACAATAGGCGGCACGGTTTACAGCTTCCCCCGCTCCAAGATAGTGATGACCGCCCCAATGGAACTCCCCCTGCACGGCAAGGTAAAGTTTGTTGAAACCAGTAAGGATCAGTTGATCACTCTCTGGACTGATGTGATCTCGAACAACAATATTAAAATAGATGAGAATGAAAGGGTTGAAACCATTACAAAAGATGGTGATCAATTCAAAGTGACGACGGTCAAAGGAAGTTATACCTCCTCTGCCGTAATTTTGGCCATAGGAAGAAGGGGTTCTCCCAGGAAGCTGGGCGTGCCGGGTGAAGAGAGGGCTAATGTCTTCTACCGGTTATTGGAACCCGAACTCATAGAAAATAAAAATATACTTGTGGTGGGAGGCGGCGACTCCGCGATAGAGTCAGCCATTCTTCTCGCGCACGGATCGAACAAGGTATCACTATCATACCGGTCTGACTCTTTTTCAAGGTGCAAACCGAAGAACCTTGAGAACATAAACACTTACAGCAACTCCGGGAAACTGGAGGTACTGTTCAGTACAAATGTTGTCGAAATACGGGAAAGATCAGTGGTTCTTAACCGCGGAGGCGATCCAAATGATACCTTTGAGCTTGAGAACGATCTCGTGTATATTTTTGCCGGAGGAGAACTCCCGACCAAATTCCTGGAAAAAGCAGGAATTAAGATCACCAGGAAATTTGGTGAAGCCATTTTAAGTCACAACTGATCAAATTTAATAACGGAATTTTCTTGTCCCGCGTCTTCATCTTAGTGATGTTTACCGTATTTTATGCTTATCCCCAGTTCTCCCCGGGAGATCTGAGCAATGCTCATGCCAACCTCGAAGGGATGAGCAACTGCACACAATGCCACACTTCAGGTGACGAAGTGCAGAACTCCAAGTGCCTCAGTTGCCATAAAGAGATAACCTCTCTCGTTAACTCAGGCCGCGGCCTTCATGCCCGCGAAGCGAAGGGGAAACAATGCTACGCCTGCCACAGTGAGCACCACGGCAGGGGTTTCAAACTGATCAACTTTGTTCAGAAAGGTTTTGATCATTCCCGGGCGGGGTATCAGCTTCAGGGAAAACACGCCAGGTTATCATGCGCGGGTTGCCATCAGGCCAAGTTCATCAAAGGACCTGCTGCCAAAAGAGCCGGGAGGACTTTTCTCGGTCTGGATCAGAATTGCCTGAGTTGCCACTCCGATTTTCATCAGGGAACACTCGGGAACACCTGCACAAATTGCCATAATCAGAACGGCTTTTCTCCCGCACCCGGATTCAACCACGCCACCGCAGCCTTCAAACTCACAGGCGCGCACGCACGTGTTGATTGCTCCCGTTGCCACATGTCGACCACCCGTAACGGGAAGCAGTTCACGGTTTTCAAGGGGGTTCAGTTCGCATCATGCACCAATTGCCATAAAGATATCCACAACGGCAAATTCGGAAATAATTGCACCGACTGCCACTCAACAGACAATTTCAGGAATGTGAAGCTTAACGGCTTTGACCACGACAAAACCGGTTTTAAGCTTGTTGGGCAGCATGTCGCTGTGAAGTGTTCCGCGTGTCATGGAGCCGATCTCAACTCCAAACCGGCACACAATGAGTGTATAAGTTGCCATAAAGACTACCACAAAGGTGAGTTCATGGTCGCTGATAAGCCGAAGGATTGCTCGCTTTGCCACACAGTGAGCGGGTTCTCCCCTTCACTTTTCACCCTTGATCAGCACCAAAATAGCAGATTCCCCTTGATGGGATCGCATCTCGCGCAACCGTGTCAGGCTTGCCACTACACAAATTCGGAATGGAGTTTCAGAAAAACCTCGATCACCTGTGTAAGTTGTCATAACAACATTCACGGAAGTGAGATATCTTCGAAATTCATGGGTGACAACAACTGTGAGAACTGCCATAACGTCGAAAAGTGGATGAACTACAAGTTCGACCACAACGAAACAAAGTTCAAACTCACCGGCAAGCATGCCGGCAGGAAGTGCTACGACTGCCACAAAACGGATGAGCAGCAGCCGAAACCTGTAAGAATATTTGCTTCAACAAAGAGTAACTGTGAAAGTTGCCACACCGAAGTGCACAACTATCAGTTTAAGGTGACCGGTAACAGTGACTGTGTGAAATGCCACACCACATCGAGCTGGAAAGCTGAACTCTTCGACCACAACGCAACGAAATTCCCCCTCTCTGGCGCGCATTCACTGCTCGAATGTGAAAAATGCCACAAGAAAATAGAAGCCAACGGAAAAGAATTTGTCAAATACAAAATAGAAGATTTCAAATGCGCAGCTTGTCACTCCTGATATTATTGGTCTTTTTGGTGGCCGCAAGCTACCCCCAATCACCGCACGGTGACCTTAAAGGGGTTGACTGCAGCTCTTGTCACAACCCGGAGAACTGGTCGATCGATACAAGATCTCTGAACTATGACCACTCAAAAACCGGATTTCCGTTAATTGGACAGCATCAGAACGCCGACTGCCA
>Ga0116141_10002384_pt1 | contig 16098 bp, 10 predicted proteins | sample AD_UKC097_MetaG_FD_89744 | JGI IMG/M metagenome (GOLD analysis project Ga0116141, IMG submission 89744) | Active sludge microbial communities of municipal wastewater-treating anaerobic digesters from USA - AD_UKC097_MetaG | ecosystem: Engineered > Bioreactor > Anaerobic > Digestate | place: USA...
TGCCGGACATGATCTTCTCCTTTAGTGTTGTCGCATCCTGTGGCTGGAATCCGAGTAGATTCTACCGGGGAGGATGGTACTCCGCTTTTCCCAGCGGGTCAATCATCCTGGAAAGAGCATCGCAAAGCGGGAAGCAGCCTGCCGATATTGGGGTGGTCGACCACAGAAAGATCCGATAACATTGAGGAATTGGGACGTTGACTCCGCAGGGTACGGACAAATGCGGTCGTGACTCCCCGATGGCAACCGGCACAGGGCCGCATTGAAGGGAAAAAAATGAAAAGGCGCGATTTTGTACGACTCGTCACGATTGGATCGGCAGGCGCTGTGATGCCGAAATGCCTTGCCGCCACCGACAGATTCCCCGACGGAAAGCCCAATATCCTGTTTCTATTTGCGGATGACCAGTGTTATGAGACGCTGCGATCCCTGGGCAGCGAAGTGCAGACACCCAACCTGGATCGACTCGCCGCGAACGGAGTCACGTTTACCCACGCATACAATCAAGGCGCATGGGGTGGTGCTGTATGTATTGCAAGCCGAACCATGCTGGTCACGGGACGCTTTCTGTGGCACGCGAAGGCCATCGAGAACACACTCGAAGAAGAGGCACAGGCCCGCCGATTGTGGCCGCAGATTCTCACAGATGCCGGATATGACACGTACATGTCGGGAAAATGGCACGTCAAAGTCGACGCGGAGAATATCTTCCGCACAACAAAACATATCCGCCCGGGGATGCCCGACCAGACGGATGAGGGCTATGATCGCCCCAAAAGCGAGGCGGACTACTCGGCTGGCTGGAAGCCCTGGGAGACGGAACGCGGCGGCTACTGGCAAGGCGGCAAACACTGGAGCGAGGTTCTGGCCGATGACGGCATAGAGTTCATCCATCAGGCCGAAAACGGCGACAAACCGTTCTTCATATACCTCGCCTTCAACGCGCCCCACGACCCAAGGCAATCCCCGAAAGAATACGTGGACCGGTACCCGTTGGATCAGGTAACCGTTCCGGAGAACTTCCTGCCGGAATACCCGTACAAAGACGCCATGGGATGCGATAAGGAACTGCGGGACGAGCGCCTCGCACCGTTTCCGCGCACATCGTACTCCGTGAGGGTGAATCGGCAGGAGTATTACGCGATCATTACCCACATGGATGCACAGATCGGGCGCATTCTCAATGCGCTGGACCAATCGGGAAAGGCCGACAACACATACATTTTCTTTACTGCAGACAACGGCCTGGCCGTGGGCCATCACGGACTTCTTGGAAAACAGAGCTTGTTCGAGCACAGTGTCCGAATCCCGTTGATTGTTACCGGACCCGGCGTTCCCCGGGGAAAGCAGATGGCCTCGCCCGTCTACCTGCAGGATATCATGCCCAGCACACTCAATCTCGCCGGAATAGAGATCCCCGAACATCTCCAATTCAAGAGCCTCATGCCTCTGATCGCCGGAACAAGAACAGACAGTTACAATGCGATTTACGGCGGCTATATGGAACTGCAGAGAATGGTGCACAAAAACAACTACAAACTGATCTGCTATCCGAAAATACAGAAAACGCTCCTGTTCGATCTGGAGAAGGACCCACAGGAAATGCACGATCTCGCCGCCGATCCGCAATATGCTTCCGTTGTAGAAGATCTCAAGCGAACGCTTCAATGCCTTCAGAGGCAAACCGGAGACACGCTGGTTCTTGGCGAATTCAAGGATGAGGCGTGTTCGGAAGATCAGGAATAGTCATACTTTGCGCGTTCTATCAAGGAATCTCTCCGGTGTGGCCCGGCTAACTGCCCATCAGAAAAATGCGTCTTATCGGCATATTCGATTCCACAATTCACCTGAACCATTCAGAGTCAATAAGAAAGATTATTTTCCTGTATTTTTCTTATCCTCCTTGTTTTTGGCTTCGGCGGTTTCGATGATCGGAGCCAGGTCGAAGGATAAAGGTTCCCCGGCTTCGATGGCCGCGCGTGCATTCCGGATCGCCTCTTCCGCTCCGGGAGGAACGTCGGTATCGGTCCACCAGTTCATCCGTTCGCTGTAACACCAGACATAGCGATCTGTCGTGTAGAGCGCCCAATAAATATTGTGTTCAAACCACTTCGCCTGTTCTTCGGGTGTCATGTAGTTCCCCAGCGTTTTCTCTGTCTTGCGCATCCCATAATATTGATCGATATAGAGCGCCTGTCCCATGCGCACTTTGGCGTAATACGCGGGCCAGACATCGGGAGGAATAAGGTAGCGTGCTCGCTGGGTCACCGCGTGGTAGAGATTGAAATACTCCAGGCTGTTCGTGTAGTAATAAGCCCCCTCATTTCCATCAACGATCCGAATATCCGTTTGCGATCCCTGTAACATGCCCTCAACGAACGCAGGCAGCAACGCATACGTGGTCTTTTCCAGTTCCTCTTTGCGGACGTTCTCAGGCATGGGGCGGCAGAACTTACGGTAAATACTGGCATGGAAGAACGTCAGGATGGTAGCATCGGGAAATTCCCGTTCGATTGCCCGGACAAACTGCTCGCCGCGTTTGCGCACGATGGCCTTGTAGTCCGCGTAGGTTTTGGTATCCCGATGCGGCGCGTCCCGGTAGGCCCACGGGTTAGTCCCGTAAGGTTCGGCATCAAAACATACACCCACGCATCCGGCCCTCCTCGCGACTCGTGTGACGAGCTCCGTATTGTGTTCAATGGCTTTCCAGTGATCGTCATTGAACCAGTCCTGCGTCGAGGCCGCATACATCATCACGAAGTTGTCGGTGAATTTCTCCCAACGGATCTTGTCAACAGCCTCCAGGTCCTCGGCAAGATCCGCCTCGTTGATGGGAGTCGGCTCCAACACCATTCCGTTGGCCTTCAGACGGAATAGAAGCCCGTCAAAAGGACGTTTCTCCATATCGCGAATGTGCTCTGCGATGAACGCCGGTGTCGGCACATCCCAGCCGTATTCGACAATCTTTTTCCCGGAAGTCCCCGAGGATTCCTGAGCGTGGATGTTGAGCGTGACGACGATACACACCAGCATCAATTCGATAATCCTGCAAGTATTCATTTGCCTATCCTCGTTGAAACAACGCGATTTCGGACCGCGTTGCGAAATATCCCCTCGGATCATATCCCACGCCATCCGCAGTCGTCAATTGGATAAGTGCGTTGTTGATTACAGTGGGGAATACCGCAGTGATTTATTGGATTGATTTGAATTCATCTCGCCGACCGGATTGTCCGACGGATCGAGGCAACAGTGTGGCGGAACACCGAATCAGATCTGCGCAGGTTATTCCATGCGGGTGAGTGTGGTTCCTTTTCAACGGGACTTCTCTTTCGTTCGAAATGACAGGCGCATTCTCATTCCGAACGAATCGGGGTATAAAGTATCGGTGACATTGATGTCTGGGGGCCATGAGGAATCATGAGGCTGCGAAAATGAGATTCGTCGTAACTCTCTTGTTGTCGATTTTTCTTGTGGCAAGCGGTGCCGTTCTCGCCGCCGAAGCGGATGGAAGCCGGACAGCCGAGAGTTCAATCCCGGTATCGCCGGAACCACAGCCGCAGGCGAGTCTGCCCCAGATGCTCCGGTTTGCCTGGTCGGCAGGTCCGGCTATGCCGCAGGGGATGCAGGACAATCATGTTGCGGTCATCCACAACTGGATTGTAAGCGTGTGCGGCTTCTGCGGTGGACATGACGCCGATTGGAAACCGGGCGTGTATCCGCGCGGGTTCCTGAATAAGACATGGGGATTGGATCTTGCACACGAAGAGAATGGGTGGGTTGACCTGCCGCCTCTGCCGGGCGCTCCCAGGCAGGGGATGCAGGGAACCCGAATAGGCGACGCGCTTTATGTGTGGGGCGGATTCAGCTATTCGGAGCCGTATACCTATAAAGACGGATACCGGTTGTCCCGAAAAGAGGCCAAATGGATGTGGGATGATCTTCCTTCCCTCCCATCTCCTTCGGCCTGGGCGGGGACCTGTGCGCTCGGAAACAAGATCTACTGCCTTGGCGGAACGGATTACGATGCCGAGAGGTTCTACACGCTGGCGGATCGCACGGGGCAAGTCGAGCGTCTCGGCTCGCGGTTCATTGCGCTTGACACGGAGCACCCTGACAACGGATGGCAGGAGATCTCCCCCTGCCCGGGCACTCCCCGCTGCCTTACAGCCACCGCCGAAGTGAAAGGCAAGATGTATTTTATCGGTGGTGTCGCTGTATCAAGTTCCGGCAGCTACTGCAATGTCGTCGATAGCTGGCGCTATGATCCCGCAGTCGATACCTGGCAACGGTTGCGCGATCTGCCCATCTCCGGGTCCGGCACAAGTCCCGGATACCTTGTATACAAGAACCGGTATGTCCTGCTGCCCTGCGGCTATCCGTATGACACCGTCATGAAGCCCGACGGGGCCATTGTCCCCAAATACGGCAATCCCTCAAGCGTGAAACCCACTTGGGAAAAGCATCCTCGGTTTAAAGACACGCACTATTTCAATCACTGTTTTGTCTACGATACCCAGACCGATTTGTACGGCACAGCCACGGCTCTTCCCTTCGACGATGTGGCCACGATCACGATCATCCTGGGCGATACCGCCTATATGTTTCCCGGCGAAACGGCTGGTTTCCGTTGGGACGGAGAATACTTCGGCCATCACACCGAATTCGTTCTCAAGGCGGAAATAACAGAACTGAATTGGCAGTAGATACTCGCCCATTGCCATGCCGGCCTTTTGGCGAGTGATCGCTTCTCTTCATAAAACTCCCCGGTTCGTTCATGCGAAGAAAAGAAAGAGGGAGTGAGCAAGTTGCTGCTCACTCCCCCGAAAACAGGGAAAGATTCTCTGCGAAGATTTTTACTTCAGCTGATCCCAGTCCACCACTCCCGACAATTGGCGTGCGCCGGGGGTAATGAAAATCTGCTTGACATTAACACCGTCTGCTCGCGCGAATTGACGGTTGAAGGCGACCCAGTTGCCATCGGGGGAGACGCAGGTGGCATCAGGCGCATTGCTGGGGTAGAGATTCGGATCCGTGAGCCTGACTGATTGCCCGAAATTAGGATCGCCCACCTTAACATTCGTCATCCAGAGCGAGTTATCCGAGACGCAATACAGGAAGTCTCCGGAGGGATCCCACCATGGCCTGGCCGCTCCGGTCGCGATCGAGGTGGCCTGGACCAAGTTAGTACCCAGCGGGGAGATCAACCAGATCTGGCCGTCCCGAACGAACGCAATCCGGGAGCCATCCAAACTGGCGCGGATAATCCCGCCGCAACTCGATGTGCTGTGGGTCAACCGGCGCTGTACTGTGCCCGCCGGCGGCATTGGGAAGGTCGTCTCAGTTCCCTGAAGCGGTCCGTCCGGTCCGGGGACCGTAATGTCCTCGGGGACATCGGCGATATACACTTCGTTGAGATCCGCGCCGGTGCTGGATATCGTTCTTCCAATAAAGGCACGCGCGCGCTGCCAAGTGCCATCCGCCTTTTGATAGCCGCGTTCGCCGACCCAGGCATCATCGGAACCCTGGTAGATGGCATCGCTTCCCGGTGTGATCGTGGCTTTGGCCTGCACTTTCACAATCAGCACGGTGAAACCGACACCGTTCTGATTTCCAAGCGCGGCATCCACGTTGACCGGAATACCCAGTTTGGTCATGCCGATCGTTCTGAGGTCGTTGCCCGCAGCTTTCATGATTGCATCGTTGTAAGTGAAGCCGATGCATTTTCCGTCTCCGGTAGGCTCATGGCGATGCGTTCCACCGCGAAGCGCGCCAGGCGTGAAGGGCGGGGTCACATCACGGGCATCGGCGATCACATAATCCTCAGGACCTGCGCTGCCGTCTGTGGGGCTGATCATCGCGCCAAACCGGGCGACTCCTTCATAAAACACACCGTTGATGCCACGAATGGCAATCACCCTGTCTGAGAACGGGAAGAAACTCACCGCCGCCGTGCCCGGGCCGAATGCGTCAAGAGGAAGAGCATTCGGCGCTGTGTACATGACGACGATGTCCTTCGTGTTGATGTTGACTTTCTCCAGTGTCAACGTATTGCCGATTCCACCCGAGAAAGCTCTCGTGTCATAGGCAATCCATTGACAGTCGGGAGACCAGTTCAGGTTGTTGTCGAGCGAGTGATTCACTTCGGTGCCGAACGTAAGCTGTTTCTCAATATAATCAGAGAAGGCAGCCGGCACGACCAACGTGACAAAGAAAAGAGCGACGAAAGAAGTCAGAATAAGCTTTCTCATATTGTTCTCCTTGCAATTGAATTGGTACTGACAGGTAACTCGATTCCGCCGAAAATTCGTTGCGACGGATTATCTACACACAATGGGCAGGATACCGGACAGTGAGCCGAAGCAATTCCGGCACGTCCGGTAAAGAGGTGGAGGATCTCTTCCTTGACTCTTGGATCGTTTATGGGATATCTGACTGGTAGGGGAGGTCTGACTGGTAGGACAGGCCTCTGTGCCTGTCGACGAGCGATCTTTCTCAAAAGCCGAAACCTTCGAATACACTTGCCCAGACCCTGCACCTGCGTATGGGGCTGTTGCGCAGACGACACCGCTGCGGAACAACAATACCCCATCAGACACACGCCGGCGTGCCCGGTCCTTGCTCATACCATCTCCTCCGGCCGAGTTGGCCGTTCCCGGAGGAGTGTCTTTCGGTGATCCGCGTGCTCGTGAATCGCCTCCGGCACTCCATTCGCACCGGGAGTGTGACGCTAGTGTCCCGGTGCTGGGTCTGCACAGGCCACATCATCATACATTCTTCTCATTCATGTCAAGCCCCTTTTGTGCTTATTCTGCAAAAAATATTATTTTTCAGATCGAATCCACCAATAAATGATTAAATAATATAAGATGAAGGGAGTTCTTAGTTCAACACATGAGGATTTAACGGACTCCGATTGGATCCGATATATCCAATAGAATCAGCATATTGCGACAAGGAAACGCTGTGGACTCGTTGACCGAATTCCGCAATGCCTGCTACCTTGCGCTTGCCCGGCGATCCCAACAGAGAATCCTCTTCCGGGGGCAAGACGGTTCAGGTTCGCTCATCTGTTGAATTTACTTGACTTCGTCCTGCTTGTGTATCGCTTTTGTTCGGGGAATGTCGGGGTTTTGAATCCTGCCCAGGGCGGGATTTGAACCCGCACAGGCTCTCGCCCACATGGCCCTCAACCATGCGTGTCTACCATTTCCACCACCTGGGCTTGAATGAAAGACCGGCATACAAGCGGGTCTCTCAGGTGGAACATTCATCTTATCCGCCTGCCGAAATCCTGTCAATCTTGAAGCCCCCGCAAGATTTCCGCCATACGCTGCGGACATTCTGGGCCGGGAATCCCATTGAGCGCGACATGGCAACAAGTATCTCTAAGAACTTGACATACGCCGCAGATTCCATATCCTCCTGAAGAACCATTCGAAATCTGCCCATCGCGGATCAGATACGTGGAATTGGAGAGGAGCATCTTCGATGTTTTCAAAGAACGTATTTTCCTTTCTGTCGGAATTGGGTCGGATGAGGATGAGCAGCCGATGTTTCCGAATCCTGGCTGTGCTCTCGATCTTGCCCGTGATGGGAATGCCTGTGGCACAGGCATTCCAGGTTGACAGGGGGCAGCCGGAACGGAGTGCTATGACGGCCGTTGTGTCCGACACCTGGCAAGCGCTGCCTGCGGCCACGAACCAGCCTTCGGCCCGATCCGGCTATAGCTGCATTGCCGTTGGGAACGTGATTTATATATTTGGCGGTGTCCGAGTGCAGGGATTCGGCAAGATGACAGTCAACGCAGGCCCGTTGCTCGGCGACCTTTGGGCGTACAATGAGAGCTCGAATACATTCGTCGAACTCGGTTCACCCCCCGAAACCCCCAGCCTCCGGCAGGGGGCCTGCGCCATATATGCGGGAGGATACATCTATCAGTTTGGGGGGCTGGACCAGAACAATCAGCCATTGAACGATCTCTGGCGCTACGATATTACCTCGAACACATGGCTTCAAATCGTTCCAGCGGGCGAGCTGCCCCCTCCCTCTCCGAATGCCCACGCTGTATTGAGGGGAAACCGGATCGTCTTTATCGGAGTCGGTGAAACGAAAACCGGAACCTGGACCTTCGATATCGACAACAACATGTGGATACAGGGCGAGAACTACCCCGAAACCGCCCCGGTTCAGGAATTTGCCACTTTCTCTTACGCACCACTGGATCTCGACTCAGTGCAAATCTGGCAGGTTGATGTGGCGAGACAGAACATCTACACATACGACACGAACACCCAAACCTGGACACAGGAACAGATTCCCGGTCAATTCCCGGGCAGCCGGATCGGCACCACATTCTGTCAAATCGAGCAAAAAGGGTATGTATTCGGAGGATACTCGTATCCGGCTTTCGAGTCTCTGAAGGAGACATGGGAGTTCGATCTGAACACCCTGTCCTGGAAGAAACTGGCAGATATGCCGGTGACGATGCTGAATCCGAAAGCCGCCACGGTAGAAACGCTGGATGGCCGCAAAGTGATTGTCTTCGGAAACGTGGTGGATGAATCGGTTGGGTATGTCCTGCAGACCTGTGCCTATCAGCCCCCGGCTGGTGCATTACAGGTCACGCTGGATCCGCAGGGTGCACTCGACGCGGGAGCGCAATGGCGACGGGGCGGGACAACGGAATGGCATAACAGCGGAGATACCGAGATCGGTGTTCCTGTCGGTCCCCAGGTGCTTGAATTCAAGCGGATTATCGGATGGGCGAATCCCGTGAACGTGAATGTCATGATCCAGGCTGACCAGACTGTTGTGACAGAGGGAACTTACACAATCCCATCTGCTGTCAATCCGACAATCTGGCTATCGTATTGAGTCGGAGGACTCGCCGGAATCCCGGGCATCACATCCGCCCGTGCTGACGAAGATGGCGGATTGTGCCTGCCAACTTGCGGGCATCTGCGAGGCCGTCATGTGCAGGAAGGTCCGACGGGATGCCGAACACTTCATCCAACGTTCCGGTCTCCACATGGCAGGTTGCATGGGCCTCCGCGCTCAAAAAGGCGCTGAGATTCCGGAAGCGGTCGATCCCCAGCGGACAGATCACTCCGTAATACCCGCAATTCTCGTAGAGATTCTTCTCATCGCCCCCGTTGCTGTAAATGATTGTCCCCGGCCCGGCAAACTCCACAAAGTCACGCAGGACTTCCGCAAAATCCGCCCCCTCGCGGTCCAAGCGTTCTTGGGTGATTCCGGTCAGCTCGATGAAATACTCGCTCAGCGTCGGATTGAATCGCGGACGCGCAATGCGCTCGAATGAGTCGATCTCTTCCAGCCCCCGGCGCACGTCCAGCTTCACCGCCCCGATCTGCACGATCTCCCGATATTGCCCCGGATAACACCAGTTCCTTTCACGGGACCCTTTCCAGGCGGTGTATTCCGTGTCGAACACCACAATGATATCGCCCTCAATCATGGAGCGCTCCTTTTCCGAAAACGAGTGGAAACCCTGCCATCATAGCCGGTTCCGGTGGTGCGAACAGCCCTCTTCTCACTCGACGGTTCGATATATAAAGCACACAGCGGAGCCGGAGATTGAACCATGGCGAAACTGAAACTCGACTTGCACGATATATACAACAAGGGACGGGACATCGACAGGGAATTGAACCGGATCATCGAAGAGGCGATCGAGAAGCGCATCGGCGAGGTGGAAATCATCCCCGGCAAAGGCAGCGGGCAGCTCAAAAAACGTGTCCTGCGTTTTCTGGACCAACCGCACATCAAGAAGCTCTACCACCGCATCGACAAGGACCGGGACAACTTCGGTCGCCTGTTCATCTATTTCAAGCATCCCAGAAAAATGTAACAGGTCCCTCTGCGCGCCTCCTACGGTCTGTCCGTGTTTTTCTGTGTCTGTTTGTCCGTGTCCCTCCCGTGCCTGCCCGCTCGCATGTCCCCTCCCTTGTCAGGGCGTGGCAAAATCCTTCTGGTGAAATCGAGGCACCCAGTTGTATATTGCTCCCCGGCTTCGTATCCCGTTGCTGGAATCGTACTCGACATAGTCATACTGCTGCGACGGTCCGTACCCCAGTACCACTCCCGAATGACTGGCCTTGTAACCCTCATACAAATTCGGAAAGGCCGTTTTCATGTTTTCCAGGGGCATGATCTCGGTATAAGGTTCGGCATGATACAAACCTGCATGAGGAGCCTTCAGCCCGCGTTCCTCGAGTCCTTCCTTGAACACATCCGGTATCCGGGCATTGATGTAGGCCATGGGGGTGGTCAGGCGATCCTGCGCGGTGATCACATCCGAATGCTCCGGGGTTCGCTTGTTGTCCAGGCCGTATTGAGTATAGGCGTCCCGCAGGATCTTGACGTTCGAAATCGACTTCGCCACCTTGGCGCGAATCTGCGCATTCAGGAAATTCGGCACGGCGATGGCGGCAAGAATGCCGATAATCGCCACAACAATCAGCAGCTCAATCAGGGTAAAAGCGCGGGATCGGATCATTGGCTTGGTATGATTTCAGCTCCTTGATTCTCCTTCAGCAGTCCCATCATGCAAACAGCCCCTTTTCAGGACTCGCTTGGAATCAATGCGAACTATACGCCAACTCTCCAGTGAGATCAACGAACCGCCCATACCAAGAGTCCCTTACCGTTACTCCCACACCAGCTCCCACGCCGCTACCGCAATCCTCTCCGCCTGCGCAGTGGTTTTAGCGCGACGTTCCAGGTCGGCGCGGAGCGCGCGGTTTTCGGCGATTCGATGCTCAATTCCCTCGTTTGCCCGCTGGATTTCTTTCAACAGTCGTGTCTCCTGCGCGGTGACCTGTGTCCTCAACCGGGCGCGTTCCTCGGAGTCCACCGCCTCACGGCGACCGGTGCGCAGCTCGTTCAGATGCTCCCGGATTCTCTCAAGCCGAGCATCCGCCTCCATACACTCGGCATCCACAAACGAATCCAGGATTTGTAAACGCGATTCAATTTCCCGTTCGCACCACAGACGCACTTCCGCTTCGAGGTTCTCTGCCTTTGCCTTCGCCGCATAATCCGCCAGGGCGCAGATCGGTTCGGAGGGAGGGGAAATCGCCTTTTTCGCCGGGGTAGACATCTCCGCCATCCGTCGGAACAGCCGGCATTCCTCATCGCCGAGTATCCTTGGGGAACCGCCTTCCTCTACTATGATCATATCCACCTGGTGATCTTCTTCCTCCAAAGACCGAATGGACACCTTGTAGAGAAACCACCAGCCGTTTCGCCCGAGAAGAGAAGAAATGGACCTCGCCGGGACGGTCTCCTTTCCCAGGCAGAGATGCAGGAATACGGGCAATGCCGGTTGATACGCCCGGATTTCGCGGATGATTTCATCCACCAGCGGATGGCCGGGGGACAACGCGACAACCGCCTCGTTTTCGGAACGAAACGGCCCGAATGTTACCCGCATTTCCGATGACACTCCCGGTACATTCAATAGATACTGTTCGGGAATCCGCAGAATCCACTCATTTTGACGGTATCCGGGGAAATGCGTAAACAGGCTGAAAATCAGATGCTTGACTACCTCTGCGTCCCGGTCCAGAGTGGACCGAACCTGCTCGCCCACCAACCGAAAGCGCTTCTGTACCTCATCATCGAATCGGTCGATCAGCAGCGACCGAGCGGTGATCAGCCGATTCCGCGAGGCGCTGCTGAGATCGTTCTGAAGTCGGTCGAAAGCCTCGCGGATTTCTTCCGGTGTTCGGCATGTTTGATAAATCTCCAGGACACGCCGCTCGAACGCCATGGTGTTCTCCAAGTCGCCAAGCGGCTCGTCGGATGCGCCGAATACCCCATCGAATAATCGGAATTTCGTTGCCAGCACATCATAAACCCGCTTGTCCGCTTCGTTATTCTCCGCCAGGAAATTCAATACCAGTACGTCGTGCCGCTGGCCGTATCGATGACAACGCCCGATCCGCTGTTCGATCCGCTGGGGATTCCATGGAAGATCGTAATTCACAACCACGGAGCAGAAATGCAGGTTCAATCCTTCCGCTCCGGCATCCGTGGCGATCAATATGCGACATTCATCCCGGAACTGCCGAATAACATCATGCCGCTCCGCCGGATCGACAAGATCTCCCGAAAGAAGAACGATATCTCCCTCACACCCGGCCTCGCAAAGACGTTCATAGAGATATCGTTGTGTCCGCCGAGATTCGGTAAAGATTACGACCTTTTCCGGAAATCCTTTCTTTCGAGCCTCCTCGAATAACGCAGACAACGCCCGAACCAGCGCCTCGCCTTTCCCATTTCTGACAATCCCCGCCGCCAATTCGTAACACTCGGTCAGCTCGGCCAGTTCTTCTTCAATCTGTTCACGTTGGAATTCGTCAAGTGGCGCTTGATCCGTTTCACCGTCTGATTGTTCGTCGATAGCCGTCCATTCTTCTTCTTCCGTTTCTGTCTCCGGATCTTCGAGCACGGGAGGATGTTCCGAAACGCCTTCCAGGCAGGCGCGAAGTCTCTTGATTACTTTCAGCAATGTCTGCGCGATGGCAAAGGAACTGCTCGCCAGGATCTTTCGGTACATCAGGATCATCAACGGCTGTTGACCGGAGCCGATGGAAATGCTGTCCTTTCGCGAAAGAAATTCCGATACCCGCCGGTAGAGTTCCCGTTCCTCATCGAAAGGCGCAAACGTGTGGAGAATGCTGTGACGTTGGGTGTAGCGAATCGTGTCGGCTACCTGTCGCCGGAGTGTTCGAATCAGGATCCCCGATAATTTCCCCTGCAATTCATCCGTGTTGACGGGTTCCCAACCCCGGTTATCCGCAATGTAGTTTTTGGTAAATGAATAGGCCGTACCCATCATGCGGTGGTCTATGAAACTCACCAATCCATACAGCTCCATCAGAGAGTTCTGCAGCGGAGTTGCCGTCAGCAGGAGTTTGCTGCACTTCGCGAAAGCCTCCCGCAGGGAACGGCCCATTCGATTCTCAGGGCGATAGACATTGCGGAGACGGTGTGCCTCATCCATCACGACCAGGTCCCATGGGACCGTCGATAGCGACTCCAGCTGCCGATAGGCAAATGTGTACGATAAGAGGATTGGTCCCTGCGCGCAACTTAAAAGAAACGCATCCGGCCCCTCCTTGCGCATCAGATTCCACCGGGCACGATCGACGATCTGGCCCATGAGATGAAAATGGCTGCGGAGTTCCTCCGCCCATTGCCGACGCAGTCCTGCAGGGACAATAATGAGAATCCTCCGCCGTCCCTCTGCCCATAATTGGGAAATGACCAATCCCGCTTCAATGGTTTTTCCTAAACCGACCTCATCCGCCAGGATCGCGCCACCCGAGAAAAGCCGGTTCAACGCAAACGCCGCTGCCTCCACCTGGTGGGGCAGCAGGTCAATTGTGGCGTCCTCCAGGCTGCGGGTCAGGCGATTGCCCAGACGCGAGGAACGCTGCTGCAGGAGCTCCTCGACCCACCGACGCCGAATAAACCACGGAACCGAAACAGGCTGAATAGCCTCCATATAAACCGATCCGCCGAGACAATTTCACAAACGCGACAGACCGGAGAGTTCGCTCTCCGGTTTTCCTTTGTGCTTTCACCCAATATACAATGAAGATATCCGCAAATGAATCAACCCTCCGGGACCGCCCTACGAATGAGTCAGGTGTCCTTTCACTCCCACAGAACGGACAGGGGCAGACCCCCTCGTCTGCCCCTGCCATTTATTAACCGATCATTTCAATACAGATCCCAGTATCCCACCGAGGAATCCGCGATCTTCACAAGGCTGAACGTACCCTCAAATGTCTGCGACTGCCTGTCCGTTACTTGCACGGTAAAGGACCAGGTTCCGTTGATCTCGCTATTGTCCTCGTTCCCTTGCCCCTGGCCGGTGAGGGTAAATGTGGTCTCCCCAAGGACCGGAAGATTTTGGGTTGTTGTATAAGTGAAATTGAACTGTTTCGTTTCGCTGTAGGTAAAGAATCCCGCCAGCGGGACCGGAGGAAGCAGCCCGGCAGCCGTTTCTCCCATCATTGTTCCATCGGGATTCAGCGTAACCTCCCCGCTCCATTCAAAATTGGCACCCGTGATCGTAATCGCCCAGGTTCCCGCAAGATCCTCGCCCGGATTGCCCGGGTCGTACCCTTCGCGAATCAGAAGAATGGGCCTGGATATAGCCACATCAAATTGGCCTTGCGGTGTTGTAAGTGTTCCCGGCGAAGTCCACACTCCGGCCAGCATGTTATTGTCCGTCGAACCAATCCCCGCTGCGACCACGTCGAAATGAACCTGGACCGTCCCACCCGTGTTTCGTGCCACGCCAACGCCAATTCCTCCATACGCGAACTTCCGATCCGTGCCGTATGTAATCATACCGTTATACGTGATATCGAATACGTACGTTCCGATTTCCTCGTCGGCATAAGTGGACACCTCAGCAAACGACATGACGCCGATCGCGTTAATTGTTGCCGGCCCGAACTCGGTACCATCTATGCCGTCATCCACAATCCAGGCTCCCTGCAAGAGAGAAACCTGCGCCGACGCCACACCCAGGCATCCGAATACGACCAGGATACCTGCCATACTGAAACACAAGCGGTGCATCTTCATAGACATTCTCCATTCTATAAAATTGGCCTTGCGAGATGCAACAGGCTTTGAATACAAACACGCGACTAAAATTGACAGAACAGTAACCCCATGCCCACTAATCTCCCAATAGGAACTTGACCGGAATGAGAGCATCCGAAGGCAGCCGGAATACCTCCACCGAATCCATCTCCACGACCGTCTCCCCGTCCCCCTCGCGATGCGCCACCTGCAGCAATGGACTAAAGCGGTCCGCAAGCGGCTGAGCGAGCAGCACGGATCTTCGATAGATGTCTGCGAAGATCGCACTGTCGGCGGGTATAATGGTTGAGAGACCGCCTTGAGATGCATTGTCGAGCGCCCCAAGCGCGACCGCCGTTCCCGGTCCGGATGATCGGACCGAAACGCGGATCAATACCGGATCGCTCCCCGCCTCCAGTTCCGACAAAGCGATCAAGGACACATCCGCGTTATTAGCCGTGAACCGCACTCCCTGCCCGTCGCTATGCCCTTCCATGGTTGGAATCGTACCCAACTCGACGCGTGCCCCGGAGGCCCCGACATATCCGCCGGGATATTCCGCATACTCCGACTCATTCTCAAAAGGATAGAAGCCAATCGGAGTTGCCGCATGGATCTCCATGTCCTGCGAAATTCCATCTGCGGAAAATAGCCATCCGGACACGGATTCTTCCCTTGACAAGACATAGATTTCCAGATTATCCAAGTATACGGAAACAGCCCTTGTCCCGTTTACATTTGCTACCTGAAAGACCGGCGATACGGACGACCCCGGGGGATCATACAGCAACACCCGATATTGATATTCGTTACGCAAGAGACCGCTTTCCCAGGGTATGTTCGTGGCAATGGACCCATCCATAGCCCCATCCAGTGCAGCCAGGCCCACCTCCGCCCCGCCTTCCGTGGATCGCACGGCAGCACGAATGAGCGCCATGTTGTTCCCTAAATCGATTGTAGGAAATCCCAGCAATAGGACTTCCCCCGGATCTACCTCAATAATGGCCCCCATACCGTCGCTGTATCCGCCGGAGACGGGGATCGCTCCGATTCTCACTGTGCCGCCAGGGGCGTTGATAAATCCACCCGGAAAGATCGCGATATCCTCAAGGCCATCGAACCGATAGGTCCGATTAACCGAAGGAGTGTTTTTTATAGACGCTTCCCCCCGGAATAAGAGCGTATAGTATGCAGAGCCGCCTGAATACTCGCTCACGCGGAGAAAATAGTACCCACTATTCTCCGGCGTGAATTGAATCCGGAAGTTTCCTTCATCCCCGCCCGTGTCCGCATGCAGGACCATGTTCTGGTCATTCCAATAGTATAATGTTCCCACTGTATCGGAATTCCCATGAGCAGAGAATTCGCAGATCATCCCGGCGATCAGGTAGATCCGAAACCAGTCTTCTGTATCGTTGCTGGAAAGCGTGTGGGGGCCGTGCATCCCGCCCAGAGGCGAGGGACTCTCAA
>Ga0116141_10002391_pt1 | contig 16072 bp, 10 predicted proteins | sample AD_UKC097_MetaG_FD_89744 | JGI IMG/M metagenome (GOLD analysis project Ga0116141, IMG submission 89744) | Active sludge microbial communities of municipal wastewater-treating anaerobic digesters from USA - AD_UKC097_MetaG | ecosystem: Engineered > Bioreactor > Anaerobic > Digestate | place: USA...
GTCAGCGGAGGCCAGACCCTGTCAGGTCCACTGGCTTGTTCGCGCAGCGCTTGCGCGGAGCGGGCAAGTCAGTGGAACAGCAGGTCACCGCCGCATTCCCGCGACGCGCAAGCGTCGCGGGAACAGGTGATAGGAGATCTTTGTATAACATCTTTTGTTTTATTATGGGAGAAAAGACATAATATAAATCGGGCTGGATGTCAAATACATAATTCTAATCAAAATAATGGGAATGATTGTTTATTTCGATAAGGAAAATGAAAGGAACACGTTCGGATTAAAAAAACATGCGCATCTGAAACACCGGATATTCGACCCGAAAAAGCCTCCTCGGTGTCCATACTGCAATCGTGAATGCGCACGACTCGTTTTTGGATGATCCCCTACCTTCATGTGAAACGGTTTCCGTGTCTTGAAATATACGTGTGGGTTTGATATGCATGCTGAATGGGGGCGGAAAATACAGTTTTTTATTCAGCCGATCCCGGCGCTACGGGTCGCCCGGACGCTGTTTTAAGACAATCCCGAATTAAAATTCACTGATGAATCTTCAGATCGCTGTAATCCTGATTTTTTTCCTGGCCCTTCCGTCATCCGGTTGGGCTTTACAGATCACACTTCCGGAGGTTGCCTATCAGGGCGATTTAATCGTCGGCAAGGTCGAGCCCTCGACCCCCGTGTTCGTGGACGGTAAGAAACACCCCGTGAGCGACCAGGGGTATTTCGTCATAGGTGTCCCGCAGTTTCAGAAAACGGATTTTTCCGTTTCAGCCATAAAGGATGAAGAAAACGTAACGAAGATCCTGCGGGTACTTGCATATCCGTGGAAAATCCAGCGAATTGACGGCCTCCCGGAACGTTATGTGGATCCTCCGCCGGAAGCCTTGGAACAAATCGGCAAGGATAATCAAAGGGTTCTTGAGATTCGGCAGGAAAGGCCCCATGTTGTGCCCTTTTTTCTGAAAGGAAACTTCGTTTCCCCCGTCAAGGGTACGATAACGGGTGATTTCGGTAACCAGCGTATTCTGAACGGTCGTCCCCGCAACCCGCACTCGGGCATCGATATCGCGGCGCCGAAAGGCACACCGGTTTACAGCCCGGCAGATGGAATCGTTCGATTGACAGCGGAAAACATGTATCTCATGGGAAACATTCTGATGATTGACCATGGCCTCGGCGTTCAGTCGATTTTCATACACCTCGACAGCGTCTGCGTTAAAGAGGGAGAATCCGTCGAGAAGGGAAAGATGGTGGCTCGCGTCGGGAAAACCGGACGCGCAACCGGTCCTCACCTGCATTGGGGGGTGAGCGTCGGCTCCACTATGGTCGATCCGGCCCGGCTGCTCAACAAAGCCAAACCGGTTCTCTGATTAAACATTGAAGCACCCTTCTTTACACGGCTTGCTGAAAATTCGAGCGCTGATTTTTTTCCGCAGCCAGTCCATCCCGAAAATCAACAGAATCCCGAACCAGGCAAGAAAATATATTTCCCTGTCTACCGGACCCGTTCTCAGAATCTTTTGCACCGGCGGGAAGTAGAGCACGGCCCAGGAAAAAACGATCTGGATGGCGATACCGAGCACAGTGAGCTTATTCCGAAAAATCCCCATGTCCAGTCCCGAGCGGCCGGCAAACCGCCTCCCGAGCAGATTGCCGATCTGCATCAGCAGGATGGTCGACAGGGCAATCCCGGTTGCCGATTGATAAAGCGGATCGCCGGAAGACAGATCCTGTCCGTATTTCCATCCGCCTTGAATCAGCACATAAAAAAACAGGCACAGGGACCAGATACCTTCCAGAAGCCCCAGAAACAGGTAGCTGTGGGCGATCAACGGCAGGGTCAACAGCCCCTTGTTTCGATCCCGCGGTGGTTTTTTCATCTCTTCCGGGTCGGGAGGCTCCTGGCCGAGAGCCATCGAAGGAATGATATCGGTTCCAAGGTCGATGGATAAAATTTGGATAACGGTCAGAGCGAGAGGAACCGGCAATAATATATAGATAAGGTAAGGAAGAATTTCCGGGCCGTTGCTGACCAGGACGTAATTTGTGAACTTTCGGATGTTGCCGTATACCGTCCGGCCTTCTTCAATTCCCGCCACGATGGAAGCGAAATTATCGTCGAGAAGAATAATCTGGGCGGATTCGCGGGCCACGTCGGTTCCTTCCCTCCCCATTGCGATTCCGACATCCGCGCTTTTTAATGCCGGGGCATCGTTTACGCCGTCTCCGGTCATGGCGACCACTTTATCCATGGTCTTCAAGGCGGTAACGATTTTCATTTTCTGCTCCGGCGTGCTGCGGGCAAAAATTCGGACCCCCTGTTCAAGCTCTTTGATTAATTGTTCCTGAGTCAGGGTATCGAGAACATCGCCCGTGAGCACCGCCCGCTCCCTTTCTTTTTCGACGATGCCGCTTTTACGGGCAACCGCCAGTGCCGTATCCGGATGATCGCCGGTAATCAATATAACCTCGATGCCTGCGTCGGCGCATTTTTTCACGGCTTGCGGAACTTCTTTTCGAATCGGATCCTCAATACCTAAAAAGCCGGTAAAAACGAGATTGCGCTCCAACTCATCCTGTGAGTTTTCAGACAGGTTGTCTGGCTGAACGGAATCCAAGAAACGGTGGGCCACCGCAATCACCCGGAGTCCGTCGGAAGCCAACCGGCGCATGACGGCTTCCGCATGGTTCAATTGGGCTTCATCCGCCGGAACGGGAGAAGAATTCGTTTGTCTTTGGACATGGGAAACGAGCGGACGAATGGCTTCCCATGCCCCCTTGACCGCAAAAATACTTTTTTCTTGCGTCCGATAGATCCCGGCCGACCGCCTTTTCTCTACATCAAAAGCAAAATGTCGGATGGTATTTTCCACTACGCATTTAACATCGTGTCCTTTTTCAGTGTAAATTCGGGCAACCGCGACATCCAGAGGATCTCCCGAAAATCCTTTTTCCGATTGACGGACCTCCGAGGCGCATAAGGCCAGTTGAAGCAATAAGCATTGTCTTTCCTCCGGCATATCCATTTCGGTAGAGGGATCGACAATCCGTGTGATGGTCAGCTCGTTCAAGGTCAGGGTGCCGGTTTTGTCGGTACAGATCATATGGACCGCGCCCAGGGCTTCCACCGCGTTTAATCCCTTGACCAATACATTCTTGCGCGCCATGCGCAAACTGCCCATCGCCAGTGATAGCGTAAACGTGGGTAATAATCCTTCCGGAACATTGGCGACAATTATTCCCATCATGAAAACCAGATTGACCCACAACGGCCGGCCGGTAAAAATTCCGTAAAGGAAAAACGAAAATCCCATCAAAGTGGCAATGATAGTCAAAACACGAACCATATGACCGGTTTCCCGCTCAAGGGGCGAAAGAGACGGTTTGATCGCCTGGGAAAGATGGGCGATCTTGCCGAATTCGGTTCGCAGGCCGGTGGCAAAAATCACTGCTTCGCCGCTGCCTTTAATAATCGAACAACCGGCAAATGCCACATTATCGCTTTCGGATAAACGTTTTTCACTGGGATTGGAACTCAAAGCAACCGGTTTGGCCTCTCCGGTAAGAGGGGCATTATTGACCACCACGTCGGCGCAATTTACGATCCGGGCATCGGCAGGAATACGATCACCCTCCGAGATGATCAGCAAGTCTCCCGGAACAAGATCCTCGGCCAGAATTTCAACATTTTTTCCCTGGCGCTTGACCAGCACCCGGGGGGGCAGAAATTTCTTGAGAGCTTCCATCGCTTTTCCGGCCCGATATTCCTGAATAAAGCTGAACATTGCGTTCAGAAGAGAAACTCCCAAAAGCGCCCAACCCAGGATGTTCATGCTTTCTCCGGGCTGAATCGCGTGTGCGACAAAACAGATGACAGCCGAAATGTTCAAAAGAATGGTGAAAAAGTTGGTAAACTGCTTGATCAATGAACGAAAAGACTTCCAGCGGTCACGGATTTCAAAGGTATTCCCGCCCACTTCCAAAAGACGTTCGCGGACCTCGCTTTCCGTCAAACCTTGATCCCTGCTGGCAAGAGCACTGAAGACCGCTTCGGGTTCAAGATGCTGAATTTCTCGCATACCATTCATAGACTTCGATAAATTCCTATATCGCAAGGGGTTCGCGTGAGAATTCGCTCCAGCGCGTTTTCATAATATAAGAATCTTGCGGGAAGCGTCCTTTCGGAAGCACCCAGAAGGATCATGTGTACCTTCAAATGATTCGCGTGCATCAGGATTTCCCTCGGCCAATCATCTGAAACAATCACCCGGGTATCCAGATAAAAGGAAGGAGATGCGAGCTCTTGAGCAATCTCAGCGGCGGCCTCGTTCAGATATGACCGGCCCATCCTCAATAAAATTTGCCTCTGTTTGGAAGAAAGATGCCGGAAACGAAAAGCGGATACCGCCATAATCCGGAGAAGGTAAATTTCTTGAATATTCGGAGAAAACAAACGAAAAAACGGAGAAAGGGATTTTAATTTTCGGGGATGCCCGGCAAGCGGCAGAAGAAAATTTTTTGCATTCCCCAGAATTCCCGGCTGAGCCACTCGAAGAGCAATCACGTTAAATTTATGATACCGCAGAAGCCTGGCGGATATGGTTCCGGATAAGTACCCCTTCCGTCTGGATCGGACACGGGTACCGCACACGCAGATGGTTTCTTTTCCCTCCGGAATCCATCGAATCAGTGATTGAAAAACATTTCGATTCACCAGAGAACGGATTTTGCTGATCAATTGGACCTGATGGGTCCTGCATTTGGCCTCCAATGCCTGGATTTTCACCTTCAACTGATCTTCCGGGATTTTTCCATCCAAAACATGAACCAGAACGAGTTCTTTCCGAGGCGAACGGCTCGCCATTCGAATGGCATACCAGGAAATCCAATCGCCGTTCAGAGATCCATCATAGGCAAAGTAGATCATGACTCGACTTTCCATGTTTCATAAGTTCAGTAGATACGGTCGCATTTTTCGAAGGCTGCGGTGTTGAAACCTATGCTGAGGTGAACGGATCTTTCGCGATCCGATTCAACCGGTCGGTCCGGTAAGGTAGTTGCTTGAGATTGAATTTTTTCCATACGGTTTCTATCATCACTTTGAATGGATGGCATGTCAAATCTTAAATCCCTCTCTCCAAATTATGTAAAAACTGAAGAAGAAAACTGATCTCCGCTCAAATCATGGAAAGCCGATCCGAAAATCCTGTCGACGAACCGACTTGAATTTTAAGCCTGAAATGATTATAATCTTAATCTATGAAAGAAAAAAATGAAAAAATACCCGATCCGAAAACGATTGAAAAAGAAATCAGCGACTTTTTGTCAAAGAAGTTCGGAGGACAGGTTAAAATCAGGCCTTCGATAGCCCTGCCCCACGAGGCCGATTTACACATAGAGGAAACGGTTTCCCCCGAACGAAAAAAGATCGATTTCAACCTGAAACCGCAAGATCTGGTCTCTTATCTCGATCAGTATATTATTAAACAGGATAACGCCAAGGGGATTCTCGCAACAAAAATATGCACGCATTTCAACCGCATAAAATATGCCGAATCCGTCACGGATGATACCGACGACCTGGTCGGAAGCATTAAAAACAATATCCTAATGATCGGCCCTACCGGCGTCGGCAAAACCTATATGATCAAACTGATCGCCAAAAAAATCGGCGTTCCTTTTGTCAAGGGAGATGCAACAAAGTTCAGCGAAACAGGATATGTCGGCGGTGACGTGGAAGACCTGGTTCGCGATCTGGTAAGGGAAGCGAATGACGATATCAAGCTGGCTCAGTACGGTATTGTCTACATCGATGAAATCGACAAAATCGCTTCATGCCGCAACATGATCGGCGCGGATGTTTCCCGAACGGGGGTTCAGAGAGCCTTGTTGAAACCGATGGAGGAAACACAGGTTGATTTGAAAGTCCCCCATGACCCTATCACCATCATTCAGGAGATTGAACGCTTTCGCAAGACCGGCAAGCGGGATAAAACCACCATCAATACCAAAAATATCCTCTTTATTATGAGCGGCGCTTTTACCGATCTGGCCCCCATCATTAAAAAACGGATGACCGATGAGGGTATCGGATTCGGTGCCCGGCTCAAGGGATCCCAGGATCCATTCGACATTCTCGGGCATGTAAAGGCGGAGGATCTGATCGAATTCGGTTTCGAATCCGAATTTGTGGGCCGGCTCCCTGTTCTTGCTGTTTTTGAAAAACTGACCGAAGAGGATCTTTTCCAAATCCTGAAAAATCCCAACAATCCGATTATTCTCGGCAAGAAGCTTGATTTCGCGGCTTATGGGATTGAGATAAAGTTTATGGACAAGGTGCTCCGCGATCTCGCCGGGCAAGCCTTTGAAGACAATACGGGCGCAAGAGGCCTTGTCAGTGCGGTCGAACGGGCGCTGCTCACCTTTGAAAAGGCTCTTCCTTCTACAAAAATCATGAAATTCCCGGTGACCCGCTCGATCATCCAAGATCCCGCCAAGTCTCTAAAAAAACTTGCCGAATCGCCCGATGACGGCAAATTGAATGAAACCTTTGAAAAGCTTGCCTGCGAAGAAAAAGAGCGGATTAAAGAATACCTGACGGCAAACAAGAGCAATCTGTCCGAAAAATACCATTTCACCCTGACGAAGTCACGCATCGATATCGTCGCAAATTATTACGGTAAACATGTAATGGATATCGGCAATGTCATCAAGCGGATCAAATCCTATCATGATGATATCAAAAAGATAGAACTGTACTTTTTTAAAAATCGTGGTATTAACCTGGTGCTGGAAGAAGACGCGATCGATTTCATCATTGACGAATGTGTAAATTCCGTTATTGAATTGAAGGACTTTTATCACCGGTTGACCACCGAATTTGAATACGGTTTGAAGCTGGTGGCGGAAAAAACCGGAAAAAACCGTTTCTTCATAACACGGAGTGCATTGCTGGAACCGGAATCTTATATACGAAATCTTCTGAAAAACACGCCGGCGAATTCAGCAAATGTTTAATTCATAACGGAATGGATTATGAAAAGAGAGCCTCTTTACCGAATCCACCTGTTTTTAATCATTTAGTAGGAAGGTACAAACCTTAAATGATCGGAATATCAAAACTTTACTGCGGAACCGTCGAACCGTCGGATGCCCTTCGGTATGGCCGTATGTCATCCCGACTGCCCTCTCACCTGCTTCAGTTTTCCCGCGATAAACGGCCGGTTGTCGTCTGGAACGTCACCAAGCGATGCAACTTGAAATGCATCCATTGTTATGCCCATGCCAAAGATGTTGCTTTTAAAAATGAACTTTCTTTTCAGGAAGGAAAAAATCTTATCGATGATCTGGCAAGATTCGGGGTCCCCGTACTCTTATTTTCGGGTGGTGAACCGCTGATGCGAGAAGATCTCCCCGAGCTGGCAGCCTATTCAGTAAAAAAAGGAATCCGAGCCGTCATATCCACCAACGGTACGCTGATATCCCGCCAAACGGCTCGCACACTCAAAGACATCGGTCTTTCATATGTCGGTATCAGCCTTGACGGAATGGAAGAAATCAATGATCGCTTCAGGGGTGTAAAGGGGGCTTTCCAGGCTGCGATAGAGGGTATCGAAAACTGCAAGGCGGCGGGGGTAAAAGTGGGTCTCCGCTTTACCATCAATAAGTTTAATCAAGCTGAAATCCCAAATATATTCAAGCTACTGGAAGAAATGGAAATTCCACGGGTTTGCTTTTACCATCTGGTTTACGCCGGGCGCGGATCCAAGCTTGTCGAGGAAGACTCCACCCATGAGGAAACGAGGGCGGCGGTCGATCGGATAATGGATCTTACCCGAAAGCTCCATGACCAGGGAAAATCCAAGGAAGTCTTAACCGTTGATAATCATGCGGACGGCCCTTACCTTTACCTGCGGCTGCTGAAAGAAAATCCCAAACGGGCGGAAGAGGTTCTCGAACTTCTCAAAATGAATGAAGGAAACAACTCCGGCAGGGGGATCGGATGCGTCAGTTGGGACGGTGAGGTTCACGCGGATCAGTTCTGGCGTCATTACAGTTTCGGAAACATAAAAAATCGACCGTTTTCTGAAATCTGGACCGACACCTCCGAACCGCTGATGAAGAAGCTCAAAGAGAAAAAAAACCATGTCAAAGGCCGATGCGCCGCGTGTCGCTGGCTGGATATCTGTGCCGGCAATTTCAGGGTACGGGCGGAGGCGGTCACCGGAGATATCTGGGCACCGGACCCGGCCTGTTACCTGACGGATGAAGAGATCGCACCGGCAAAGAATTAAAAAATTCAGGAACCATAACTTCTTTATCGCCTGTTATCGTTCACCAGAATCGTTCATCATACCGACTTGAGAAGGAAGAACCCATGCTATTTCCGGATTACCGACCGAGACGCTTGAGGCAGAATGAGGGGTTTCGCCGAATGATTCGCGAAACCAGACTCTCCGTGGACGACCTGATTCTCCCGCTTTTTGCCGTGGAGGGAAAAGGAGTTAAAAACCCGATTCCTTCAATGCCCGGGCAGTTCCAGTTATCGACGGATCATTTGGTCAAAACCGCCGGAGAAGCCTTTGAACTTGGAATTCCGGCGGTGATGCTTTTCGGGATACCCGACAAAAAAGATCCTCTGGCCACCCGAGCCTACGCAAAAAACGGTATTGTTCAAAAAGCAACCGCTGAATTGAAAAAAAAGGTGCCCGATCTGATCGTTATCACCGACGTATGTCTGTGCCAATACACGGATCACGGGCACTGTGGAATTGTGGAAGGTCGGGTGATAGACAACGACGCCACGTTGGATCTTCTGGCCCGAACCGCGCTGTCTCACGCAAAAGCCGGAGCCGATATGGTCGCGCCTTCCGATATGATGGACGGCCGTGTTGCGGAAATCCGTAATCTGCTGGACGAAAACAATTTCAGTAATACGCCGATCATGTCCTACGCCGCAAAGTACTGTTCCGCCTATTATGGACCCTTCCGTGAAGCGGCGGACTCGGCTCCGAAATTCGGGGATCGCAGGACCTATCAAATGGATCCCGCAAATTCCTTGGAAGCGATTCGTGAAGTGACCATGGATGTGGAAGAAGGGGCGGATATCATAATGGTAAAACCGGCGCTTCCCTATCTCGACATTATTTATCGCGTAAGGGAGGAAATCGATCTTCCGGTCGCCGCCTACCATGTCAGCGGTGAGTACGCAATGATCAAGGCCGCGGAAAAAATGGGATGGGTGGACGGCAAAAAAGTCATGATGGAAACGCTCCTGGCGATCAAAAGAGCAGGCGCCGATCTGATTCTGACCTATTTTGCCATCGAAGCCGCAAAAGAGATAATCAAATGAAAAAACACGAAACGATGACGAAAAATCCCCCGCATTCCACCGGCGGCCACCCGTTCCAGGGCCCGCCGACCGGTACGACCCTGCGGCTGGTTGCGTGGGAGACCACTCGTAATTGCAATCTCTCCTGCCTGCATTGCCGTGCTTCCGCCACCGAGGGTCCTTATACCGGAGAACTCGAGACCCCGGCCGCTTTGCGGCTTTTGGATCAAATTGCCGAAGTCGGAAGCCCCATCATTATCCTGACGGGAGGAGAACCTCTCCTTCGACCCGACATCTTTGAAATCGCAAGCTATGGAACCGAAAAAGGGCTCCGGATGGTGATGGCCCCCAATGGAACGCTGATTACGAAAACGGCGGCAAAAAAAATGCACGATGCGGGAATAAAGAGGATAAGCATCAGCCTGGACGGTGCCACCAAAGAGAGCCACGACAGCTTCCGAGGGGTTGATGGCGCGTTCGAAGGGGCACTTCGAGGCATTGAACTGGCGAAGGAAGCCGGCATCGAATTTCAAATCAACACCACGATAACGAAAACGAATCTTGATCAAATTCCAAAAATTCAGGAACTCGCCATAAAGCTCGAAGCGGTCGCCCACCATATTTTTCTTCTGGTTCCCACGGGGCGCGGCAAATATATCGTGGACCAGGAGATCAACGCGGAAGAATATGAAAGCACTCTGAACTGGTTTTATGATCAGAGAGAAAAGACCCCCCTGCAACTGAAAGCAACCTGCGCGCCCCACTACTATCGAATTCTGAGACAAAGAGCAAAAAAAGAAGGAAAGACCGTTTCCTTTCAAACACATGGCCTGGATGCGGTGACGCGAGGATGCCTCGGAGGAACAGGTTTTTGTTTTATTTCAAGCCGGGGGATCGTTCAACCATGCGGATTTCTTCAGATCAACTGCGGCGATATCACACGGCAATCCTTTGCCGATGTCTGGAACCATTCGGAAGCATTTCTATCTTTGCGCAATTTCGACAATCTGAAAGGCAAATGCGGAAGATGCGAATTCAGGAAAGTATGCGGCGGCTGCAGGGCAAGGGCCTATGAAGCAACCGGCGACTTTCTTGCAGAAGAACCGCTTTGCAGCTATCAGCCGGCTTCCGGATCGGTATCATCCAACCCGTGACCTTTCATCTATCGGTTTCCAAAACAAAAAAGGAACATACCATGAGAATCAAGTCCATGATGATTCAAAATCCCATCACCATTACCGAGGAGACTTCCATCAAGGAGGCGATCGATCTGATGCAGACCAACTCCATTCGACATCTGCCGGTAGTTTCAAAGGGAAAATTTCTGAAAGGTTTCGTTACGCTTGCCGATTTGAAACAGGGATTGATTCCGTCGATGCTTGCGGATGTATCCCTTACAGATCTGATGATCAAGGACCCGATCATGGTCGATCCGGATGATGATATCGAAGTCGCCGCCCGCCTTATTTATAAGCATAAGATCGGTGGAATGCCGGTGGTGAAAAACAAAAAAGTCGTCGGGATTATCACCGAAAGCGATATCCTGAGGGCTTTTATAGACATGATGGGTATCCTTACAGCCAGTTCTCGGGTCGATGTCGTGGTGGGAGATGAAGCGGGGGCATTGAAAAAGGCCATGAAAATCATCCATGACCAGGGCGGAGAGATCATCAGCGTGGCGCGTTCCGCGCATCAGGAGGACAGGAGAATCTGTTATTTCCGGCTTTCGGCCTGCAAAACCGCTATGATTCAAAAAGCGCTCGAGAAAGAAGGTTTCGAGGTTGTCGCCGCAATGGACTGATCGCCGATCATTTAGCCGCATTAATCCCCAAAAGCCCTCATTCGGAAGAACCGCCCAGGTCGTTTAGTACCAGAGTGATCGGCCGGTCCTCCTCGCTTTTTCCGGCAAACCGAATGGGACCCGGTCGTCGGAAGCGATCTTCCCCCGGCGTTGCCGCAAGCCATTTTTCCCGAAAAGCTTTCGCAACCTGAAAAGCCGGAGAATTCAAATCCACCAGAGCTCTTTCCAAAACCAGGGTTAATTTTCCCTTTCTTTCTTCAAGGTGCATAAGGGGAGCAATTGGAATCCCGATCGGCTCCCACCTGGAAAAATTTTTTTCCACATTTTTAATTGCCGCCATTTGTCCGGTTGCGCCATTGGCGATGAGGCTGAAAACCGTCAAGCCTAGATTATAGGCATAATTGCAGTCGAATCGGGTGGGATCGCTTCCCCGTCCGTCATAACCGTAAAAGTGGATCTGGGTCTTAAAACTCGGGACCGATTTTTTATAAATTTTTTCAATGGCAGCCGGGATTTTTTCATCTTTCCGAATTGCCCCCTTTTTGGCCAGTTCCTGCTCAAGGGTTTTGATCGACATAATCGTGGGTTTAACGATCAAATATTTTTCCTTCCCGTAATTGGTAAAAAGAATCGGGCCGAAAAAGTCAGGATCCAGACCGGCTTTTTCAAGGGTCTTTCGATAGTAGGCGTCTTCTATTCCAAGCTTGTAAACTCCTTGTTCCTTCAACTCGTCCAGGTAGTCCCTGACCAGCCCCATCAGGACCTTTTCGGTTTCAACGAGGGAAAACTGAAAATTCCCGTGAGCGTCTCTCTCCGTAAGAAGTCCTTCCTGGAAGAACTCGGGGAGATCATTGAACAGGTCGTCATCCCTCGTATTCCATATCGAAAAAGAGCCTTCTTCTCTTGAGCGCCGTGCCAGTCTTCGAAGATATTCCTGTTTTTCCTCCAGGGTCGGAAAATCCGTGTGAAAATCCGTATCATGGGATGAATTGTATTCGGCGATGATTGTATTCAGCTTTATTATAAATACTTCGATTTCGTTGATAAATTCCAGAATGCCTTCCGGTACGATCATCACGCCGTAGTTTTTACCTGCCGCTGCTCTTCTGACGATACCTTTACATATCACCCGTGAAAGATGCCGCAGGGTCATTCCATATGCCGTATAGTCGATCTCCTTGCTTTTCTTTATTCTTTCCTCGTCGATATAGTCGGCAAGTTCCTCCCCGATAAAGCCAAGGTTCGCATGGGTCTGCAATTCAACTTCCAGCGCCAGATGGCTGGCAACCCGCCCCATCACCTTGCAGATATGCCAGTATTTCACATCCGAACTGCTGTCCGAACAAAGGTTGCTGATATCATTTGAAAATGATCTTGCCGCAGAATGGAACCCAAACGAAATGGCGCATAAAACGTTTCCGTCCGCATCTCTGACCTGCAGATCTCCGTCGATCGTTTTCGGAACGCCGATGACCTGGATACCGTCTTCAAACATTTCCTGGGCTAAAAACGCCGCATTTGTGTTGGAATCGTCCCCGCCCACGATAACCAGCGCATTCAGCCCGAGTCTTCGGCAGGTCTCTTTTGACAGGGCCATTTTGGCCTTGGTGTCTATTTTGGTCCGACCGGTCTTGATCATGCCGAAGCCACCCAGGTTCCGATATGCATTCACCATACTCTCGGTCAGCTCAACCGTTTCATTTTCGATGATTCCGTCCGGCCCGAGTAAAAATCCATATATCTTGCTCTCCGGATTGGCCTTTTTAGCGGCATCATAAAGGCCTGCAATCACATTGTGTCCACCGGGAGCCGGTCCTCCGGAAAACACGATCCCGATGATGCGCTTCTTGCAATAGTTTTCTCTGAAGGATTCATCGGGGGAATCAATTCCTGCGATCGCCTGCACCTTGTTGTTTATGATGCCGGGCAACAGCGCGCGGGCCTCCTTATCAATGTCGAATTTATACTGGTTCTGCTCCTTCAAGGTGGTATACGGCGATGAGAAAACCCGGCACACGGCCGGCATGTATGCCCTTCTTTCAACCATATCGGCACTTACATCATCGGTTATCTTTTGAATCTGCGGTTTTTTCAAAATATCTTCGATTGTAAAGGGTTCTTTCCCTGGCATCGATATCCTCCTTGAAAATAATTGTATCGGCTTCCGGCCAACCGTTTGGGAAACCATATGAGCAGAGTGCTCGCTGAAACGTTTACCACATCCGATTAGAGATGGTTCCGGATACTGACCCGGATGTCGGCATTCCTGTCTTCATCTAATCCAAACGAACTTCGACCCGGTTCCTGCCGGCTCTTTTGGCCTCATACATTGCCTGGTCCATTCGGTTAAAGAGAATGTCGGGAGACCGGTCCGACGGTTTTACCTCCGTCAGACCAATGCTGATGGTGATCTTTTCCACCTTTGCTTTGTATATAAACTCGGTATCTTCCACGACCCTACGCAACTTCTCAGCCACCTCCACCGCTCCTTTCCCGTCGGTTTCGGGCAGAAAAACGATAAATTCTTCTCCGCCGAATCGTGCAAGAAAATCACTTTTTCTGAGAATGGGCCGAATCCGTTTGATGATTTCCTTAAGACAGGTATCTCCAACCGTATGCCCGTAACGATCATTTATCCGCTTAAAGTGATCGACGTCCAAAAGAAGCATCGAGAAAAGATTTCCGTGCCTCAGATAACGCTGGAGTTCCTCATTGATCCGTTTATCATAAGCGCGACGATTATAAATCCCCGTGAGCGGATCGATTAAAATCTCCTGCTCAAGCAATCGGGAGCGATCCTGTGCCCGCACGATCTCTTCCTTCATTTGGTCCAGACTTTTTTGAAGGATTTCCATTTTTCCCTCAACGCTTTTCATCCGGCTATTGTCTTCTTCATGTTTGTTCCGGATTGCGGTGTCGATCGCAGCCAGCCTGGAAATCACCACCCCTCTCAACTCCGATAGGGTTTTGCTGAAACTGACGCTGTTTTTCATTTTTTCCATCTGGTTCTCGATCACCGCATTAAAATCGTTGCTTGCCTGAAGCGTTTCTCGGGTGTGTGTCAGTGAACTGAGAACATGCCCCTCCATCATGGCAAGTCTTTCTCCGATTTCCTTGATAAGCGTTGCCGCCTCCCGGCGCTCTTCACTGTTTCGATGAATGTTTTCCCGTATCAGCAACCGCAAATTTTCTCGTATCGAAAGAAGGTCTTCCAGATGATCGACATGCCGGAACTTCTCTTCTATGGCAGATAATTTTCTTAAAGCGCTTTCATTCAGATCCATCCGGATTTCATCAACGATCTCTTGAAATATTTTCTTCAGCCGTTCCAGGAAATCCGTATCGCATTCCGCTTTCTCCTCCATTTCGTAAGATTCGACGCTTCTCAGCCATCTGGAGAAGAGAGAAAAGCCCGGCTTTTGCCTGCCGGTTCTTTTCACCGAATCCGGGAACCCCTCTTTCAAAAAACTGTTTTTAAGCTGCTGGAATGCGGTTTCCAATTGTTCGATTTCCGCTCCTTCCTTAACCAGTTTTTTGAACTGATCCATGAACCCATGGCTGGACTCATTTTCCTTGGTACGAAGAAGCTCAACAAAACTGACCAGAGCCTGCTGATAGAAATGATCCGTTTCTCGAGCCCTCGTTTCCAGTACGGTTAACTGTTTTAAAAGCCTTTCCTTTTGAGTCGATACATTTTCGATTTGGGATTTCAGATGTCTGATTTCGTGAGAAGACCGGCATGAAATATCCGGATCGGATGGATCCGTCCGTATCCTGGTTCCTAACAGCTCTTTAACATCCGGCCGATTCCGCAGATTGAGGAAAAATGAATCCGCCGAGAGCTTTTCCTGTTTCTCGGCAAGCTCCTTCAATACTTCCACGGTAATCCTGGAAAACTCTTTGAGAGGCTTATCGGATTCTTCGTTGTCCATGGTAACAGATATAACTGCCCATTCGTCCGCCTGTCAAGATGATTTGGCAGCACTAAAACCCGCATTACCCCGATACCGGATAGTAATAACGAAGAGAACCTCCCCGCGGTTGCCATCAGGACATTTTTTTCCCCGGGCGGCAAGGAAACCATGCGTACTCTTTTTCGGGGAGCGATCCGCCATATGAAGCGCTGAAAACCTGAACACCATATCTTGTATTTCAGAGCCCAAAACATACCGCACATTGTGCTTTTTTTCTTTACAAGCCAGTCGCTACCTGATAGTAGTTGAAGCGCCCCGACTCTTTGCAACGGGGAATCTTCCATCGTAAGAAATTTTGATACGTTTTCAGTTTGCCCGCAATCCCTGCGACAAGCTGCGAGGCTTGCGCTCGCGGACGCGGTTCAAAAATCGAGACGCCTGTAATGGACCGGGAATTTATGCGGCGAACCTTCCATTTTGCTCTTTCCCCCCGCATCAAGGTTCTGAAACGGTTCCGGAGCAGGATCTAAAAACATTAGGACCGATACTCGGCCATTCGATGCAACAGGAGATCTCCTCGCATGAAACTGAAAAGGCTGGAAATCACCGGGTTTAAATCTTTCCTCGAAAAAACCACCGTTAATTTCCCACCGGGAATTTCTGCGATTGTAGGCCCGAATGGTTGCGGAAAAAGCAACATCGTGGATGCCATCAAATGGGTAACGGGCGAACAAAGCATCAAACAACTTCGCGGGAAATCAATGGAAGATGTGATTTTTGCAGGTTCAAACGGAAAGCCCCCCCTGAACATGGCGGAGGTTTCCCTGACCCTGGCAAATGATAACGGATCGGCACCCGAAGAATTAAAAGACTTCACGGAAATCATGTTAACCCGCCGCCTTTACCGATCCGGTGAAAGCGCTTATTTCATAAACAAGCGCCCCTCCCGGTTAAAGGATATTCATAATGTTTTTGCGGGAAGCGGTTTGGGATCAAAATCGTATGCCATGATTCAGCAGGGAAGCA